>Ga0210380_10000146_pt1 | contig 40382 bp, 29 predicted proteins | sample PLM4_5_coexredo_FD_155476 | JGI IMG/M metagenome (GOLD analysis project Ga0210380, IMG submission 155476) | Groundwater sediment microbial communities from an aquifer in East River, Colorado, USA - PLM4_5_coex redo | ecosystem: Environmental > Terrestrial > Soil > Riparian zone | place: USA... | reverse complement strand
GTCGCCACGAACAAACCGGGCTTGGCCACCAGCGTCTGCCGTAGCGCCGACGGACCGGCGACGCGCGTGCCGTCGGCCAACTCGCTCGACGGATCGATCGGCACGCGCAGGTCGCTGGTGCGCCAGGCGCCAACGCCGTCGAAGTTTTCCAGCGCGAAGCCCAACGGGTCCATGAGCTTGTGGCAGCTTGCGCACGGCGGATTGGCGCGATGCTCTTCCATCTGCTCGCGCATCGTCAGCGGACGGTCTCGATCGCTGTTCTCCTTCAGCGGCGGCACCACGGCGGGAGGAGCCGGGGGCGGCGTTCCGAGGAGGTTGTCGAGAATCCACTTGCCGCGGAGCACCGGCGAGGTTCGATTGGGCTGCGAGGTGACGGTCAGGATGCTACCGTGCCCCAGCAGGCCGCGGCGGGCGTCGCTGGTCACCGGCACGCGCCGGAACTGGGTGCCGTAGACGCCGGGGATGCCGTAGTGACGCGCGAGGCGCTCGTTGACGAAGGTGTAGTCGGCGGTCAGCAGCTCCGTCACGCTGCGGTCCTGCTTCATCACGTGCTCGAGCAGCAGCTCGGTCTCTCGCTGCATGGCCTGACGGAGGTTGTCGTCGAAGTCGGGAAACTGGTCCTTGCTCGGCACCACGTTCCGCAGGTTCCGCAGGTAGAGCCATTGGCCCGCAAAGTTGCTGATGAGCGCCGAGGCCCTCGGATCGGCCAGCATGCGCTTCACCTGCCGCTCGAGCCCGCGCGGGTCCTTGAGCAGCCCCTGTGCCGCCGCGGTCAGGAGCTCGTCGTCGGGGATGCTGCTCCACAGGAAGAACGACAGCCTCGATGCGAGCTCGAGGTCGCTGATGCGGTGGACCGTCGGCGCACCGGGCGCGCGCGGCTCCTTCTCAGCCCGGAACACGAATTCCGGATCGGAGAGAATGCGCTGCACGGCCAGCTGCACGCCGCCGTCGAATCCGTGTCGCGCTCGGCCGGTCTGGTAGAACCCCAGGACCGGCGCCACGTCGGCCTCGGTCACCGGACGCCGGTAGGCGCGCCGCGCCAGCGTCGTGACAATCTGCCGGGCGCATGCCGTCTCGACTGCCGCCGATGCGCCTGACGCCGGCCGGCAGGTGAAGATCCGCCGCCGGCTGGGCGTATCGCCAGGACCGGTCACCTGGTACGGACCACCGATCGTCACCGTCTCGAACCGCGGCACGCCGTCAGAATCCACTGGGTCGAGCGTCGACACATACGGCTGCAGCAGCGTCGGCGGCAGCGCGCTCGTCTTGTGAACGAAGGCGACCCCGATCGCATGCGGCCCCGCCCTCAGCGGGACGCGCACCTGCATCCGCGCCTCGAGGATCCGGACCGCATTGTCGGGCCCCATCAGCGAGGTTTGGTAGTCCTCGGGCGTGCCCACGGTGACCAGGTGCACGCGCTCGCCGTCCACGGTGATTTCCACCTGGTGAGGAGACGAGAGGCCGCGGATGAAGCCGACGTTGGTGCGCCACAGCCTCGGCTTGATCACGTATTCGCCGTCGAGCGGGAACGTGTCGTGGATCAGCGTGCCGCCGCGCGTACCGAGCGGCAAGCCATCGACGTGGCCGGTCTGCGTCAGGTCGAAACGCAGGCGATACGTCTTGTCCGTCGGCGGCCTGCCGGGATCGCCCACCGCCATCGCGCTGATCTTCTCGGCGGCCGCGATGTAGCGTTCGAGCAACACGGGAGATACGCCCAGCACGTCGGCCACGTTGTCGAAGCCGAAGCTCGAGTCGTCGGCCGGCAGCAGCGACGCGGCATCGACGTCGAGCGCCAGCAGATCGCGGACGACGTTCTGGTATTCGACGCGGTTGAGCCGGTGCAGAGCTGGGCGACCGGGGTTGGGGGCAGCGGCCGCCGCACGATCGAGTGTCGTCTCGAGGAACGCGACCAGCGCCGCCCGCGCCGGCGCGTCGGGCTGAGGCATCCCCTGCGGCGGCATGGCGCCGGACCGCACCTTCTTGATGACCTTCTCCCACACCGCCGCATTCGCCGGGGCGTCGACGAGGTCCATGCCGTCGAGTGCGAGATCGCCCGTCCGCGTGCGGGCGTTGTGGCACGAGAGGCAGTACGTGCCGATGACCGCCTGGTGCGCCGCCGGCCCGCCGGCCGCCGGCGGTGCCGCGGTCGGAGGCGGCTGCTGCACGATCAGGAACAGGTTGTTGGGGTCGGTGGCGACGGCCAGTCGCCACGGCCGCGAGCCGAAGGTCATCGACACGGGGGCGCGATTGCTCGAGACGATCGTGCTGCCGGCGGCCGACAGACCCGCGAGCGCGGCGTCGATGTCGCGGACGTTGAGCTGTAGTCGAAACGACCCCGGATCCTGCACGCGCGAGCGCACGATCGCCGGAGCCGGCCCTTTCAGCTCCAGTAGCTCGAGCAGCAGCGGGGAGTTCGGCATCTGCAAGTTCGCCAGCCGGTACTCCGTCCCGGCCGGCAATCCCATCATGCGCGACACGAGCATGTTGGACGAGAACGGCCGCGTCTCGCCGGGCAGGCCGAGGCGCTCGCGGTAGAACCGGAGCGTACCGGCGAGGTCCGCGACCGTGACTCGCAGGCGGATGCCGATCACGTTGCTGGAGGCGGGTGCCTCGGTCGCCGGCAGCGGATCGAGCTGTGCAAGCTCCACGAAGTGCCCATCGGGATCCTGCACGATGACTGCGCGCGTCTTGTTTGCGGTGCTCACGGCGAGCGGCGCCCCACCCGTGGTCACGACCGGCACCCCGGCAGCCTTCAAATTCGCAAACGCCGCATCGATATCGCGGACCAGCAGAATCAGCGTCGTGGCGCCGGGGTCCTGCAGGCGGCGCCGTACCGCCTGTCGATCCACGCCGTTGATCTCCACGAGTTCGACCCCGCAGCGAATGCCTGGCATGCGCGCGCCAATGAAACGCAGTCGCGAATCCGGAAGCCCGTGGAGGTGCAGGTGCCCGGGATCCCCATCCCAGGGGAGTGTGGCGGACCGTGGGGTTGGCACCAGGTCCAGGCCAATCAGATCGTGGTAGAAGCTCGCCGCACGATCGAGGTCGTCGACGATGGGGCTGACGTGGCACGCGCCGGTTACCAGGCCGGCGGCGGTGACAGTCCGAGGCTTCACCGGCGGCGCCGACGCCACGGTGGCAACGCCGAGGGCGGCCGCGAGAGCCACGGCCGCCCAGCCCTTCACCCACTGCGACCGGCCCATTATGGGTGCCATTCTAGGCCACGGGAAGCGCGCGGATCTACACGGCGCCTGCGTGTGAAGACGACAAAAGTTGAGTTGGTGTCCATAGCCTCACTTGCGAACTCCTCGCGTGACTTCGTCGACCGGCGACACAGCAAGGCCGATGCCGCCGCCGGTATACTCGGCACGGATGCGGAGATTAGACGCACGACGCCGAGGCTTGACGGTTGGACTCGCAACGCTCGTGTTGACCTTGTCTGGTCAGGTGATGCCGACCTCACCTGCCGCCCAGACCAAGCTCCAGAGCCAGACTGCAAGTCTGCCGCGAACTCCTGACGGGCGCCCCGATTTTCAAGGCGTGTGGGTCAACAACAACGCGGCGCCGCTGGAGCGGCCAGAGATTCTTGCCGGCAGGGCAACGCTCACCGACCAGGAACTCGCGGCCATGAAGCGGAAGGCGCGCGAGCTGTTCAGCGGGCAGGGAGACGCCGCGTTTGGAGACAGTGTCTTCAACGCCGTCCTCGCCAACGTCCTCGGCACCAAATCGGGCTATACCAGCACGGACGGAGAGACGGGCGACTACGGTTCGGCATGGACGGTCGAGCGGGATTGGGACCACCGAACGTCCTTGATTACCGATCCGCCGGACGGCCGCCTGCCGCCGATGACGCCGGCGGGACTTCAACGCAGGGCCGCCAGCGAGGCGGCGCTGAACGGAGTGCCGGCGGGCCCCGAAGATCGTCTCCTGCAGGAACGCTGCATTACGTACGGATCACCCAGCATGGTCGCCGGATACGCGAGTGCCTACGAGATCGTGCAGGCGCCTGACACCGTCGCCCTTACGGTGGAAATGATTCACGACCCTCGCGTCATTCCCTTGGGTGCGCCGGCGCACCTCCCTGCCACATTTCGGCGGTGGCACGGCGATTCGCGCGGGCATTGGCAGGGCGACACGTTGGTCGTGGACACGATCAACTACAAGCCTGGCGCGTTCATGCGCGTCTCGAGCGATCAGCTCCACGTCGTGGAGCGGTTCTCCCGGAGCGAACTGGACATCCTGAAGTACGACCTCACGATCGACGATCCCGGCACGTGGACCCGGCCGTGGAGCTTCACGCTCATGTTGAGGCGCGCCAATCATCCGATGTACGAGTACGCCTGCCATGAAGGCAATCGCGGGCTCGTGGGCATCCTGACTGGCGCGCGTGCGCAAGAGCGATCGGCACCGCAACGCTAGTCGAGGAGCTCACGTGCGCATCATGAGTCGGACAGGTATTGTCGCCGGCGTAGCCGTCGTCGGCATCGTCGTTCAGCTTGGCGCTCAGTCTTCCGCGCCCGGAGGCTGGACGGTCCCACGCACGCCTGAAGGACGGCCGGACATTCAGGGCGTGTGGGCCAACAACACCATCACCCCGCTCGAGCGCCCGAAGCAATTTGCCGGCCGAGCCACGATGACGGACGCAGAACTCGCGGTGGTCAAGGCGAACGCCCAGAAACTCCTCGACGGCGGTGACGCGTTCTTCTTCGACGAGCTCTTCACGGCCGCTTTGGAAGGGAAGGGCAAATTCACCTCGAGCGATACGCAGACCGGCAACTACGACCAGACGTGGCTGTCGGAGCGTGTGTTCGACAATCGGACCTCGCTCATCACCGATCCGCCCGACGGACGCCTGCCAGCGCCGGCGCCGGGGTTCACCGAGCGGGCGCAGGCTCGTGTCGCGGCGGCGCGCGGGCGCGGCCCAGCCGATCGGGCGCAGGATCTGAATCTGAGCACCCGGTGCGTACACTTCGGCACGCCCAATCTGACGCCGGGGTACCAGAGCTATTTCTCGTTCTCCCAGGGGCCGGACGCCGTGGTGATGCGCATGGAGATGATTCACGATGCGCGCGTGATCCCTCTCGACGGAAGGCCGCATGTGTCGGCCGCAATCAGGCAGTATCAGGGCGACTCGCGCGGCCGATGGGAAGGCGACACGCTCGTCGTGGACACGACGAACTTCTCATCGCAGGCGAATTTTCGCGGGTCGACCGCCGGGCTGCATCTGGTAGAGAAGTTTCGCCGCGTGGCCGAGGACACGCTCGAGTACTACGTCACCGTGGACGACCCGACGGTGTGGTCGCGTCCATGGACGGCGATGATTCCGCTGAAGCGGACCGGTGAGGAGATGTTCGAGTACGCGTGCCACGAAGGCAACTACGGGCTGCCGGCCATCCTTCGCGGCGCGCGGGCCCAAGAGGCGGCGCGCCGGTAACGGTTACGACCGGTTCGCGAAGCCTCGCAGGCGCAGCCAGTTGCCCAGCAGCGTGGACCAGGGCGCGAGCAAAGGGTCGTCGTTTGCGAGCCCCACGCCGTGCGGCCCTTTCTCGAAGACGTGCATCTCCGACGGCACGCCCGCCTTGCGCAGCGCCAGAAAGTAGTTGAGGCTGTTTTCGGCCGGGACCGTGCTGTCTTCGTTGGTCTGGAAGATGAAGGTCGGTGGCGTGTCCTTCGTCACCGCGCGTTCGCCAGACAGGCGCTGCACTAGCGCCGGATCAGGATTGGGCCCGAGCAGGTTGTCCTTGGATCCCTGGTGCGTCCACGGTTCGACCAGCGAGATGACCGGATACCCGAGCACGGCCAGGTCGGGACGGCTTCCGTTCCGCTCGACGACGTCGCCCGCACTGGGATTGCCTCGATCGAACCACGTGCTGGCGGTCATGGCGAGATGGCCGCCAGCCGAGAATCCCATGATGCCGATGCGAGCCGGGTCGAGCCGCCACTCCGGCGCCCGCGCGCGCAGCATTCTGATCGCGCGCTGCGCGTCCCCGAGCTCGATCGGATGGTGGTACTTCGGCCCCAGACGGTAGCGCAACACGAAGGCCGCGATACCCAGCGAGTTGAGATAGCCGGCGACCTGTCGTCCCTCGTGGTTCGAGGCGAGCACACGGTAGGCCCCGCCGGGGCAGATCACCATGGCCGGTGTGCTCGCCTGCATGACGCGCGGCAGGTAGACGGTCAATACAGGGATATCGCTCTCGTCGTTGCCCAGAGCGCCGGGAGCGGCGCCCTCCCACAAACGCAGCAGCTGCCCATCCGCAATCGGCAACTGTGGCTGCTGTGCGCGGACGGCGGCCGCCGCGACGAGCGCCAGGATGATGACGAACGGTACTCGGAGCCTGCGCACCATCGTCACTCCAGCGTCTTGGCCACGCGAAAGCCGAGATAGTTGCGCCCGCGGCGCGTGGCGGGATAGGGAGCGCCGCGACGCGCCGATCGCTGCATGTAGGGGTTGCTCAGAAACGTGCCGTCACGGAACACCCGATTGGCGCAGTTCCCCTCTTTGTCGGCCGAGCCGTCCGCCGGCGCGTGCGTCCGATCGGGCTCGAAGCAGTCCTCGACCCACTCGAACACGTTGCCCGCCATGTCGTACAGGCCAAACGCATTCGGCGGAAACGACGCAACCGGCGCGGTGCGATCGACCCACACGTCACGCCCTTCCGCCTTTCCGCCCAGCCCAGGGCCGGCAATGCCGAAATTGCCGTAGTTGTGATCGATCTTGGTCCCCCACGGGAATGCGGTCGTCGTGCCCGCGCGCTTCGCGTACTCCCACTCGGCGTCCGACGGCAGCCGGTAGGCATCATCGGACCCCGTCTTCCAGTTCAGCCAGCCGACGAAGTTCTGCGCGTCATACCAGCTGACGCCGACGACGGGGCGAGTCCCACGGCCCCAGTCGACATACGCCTTGTTGGGGGTGCCGTCCGCCTCGTTCGTACGCAGCGCCACGTCGATGGCCGGCCCGTCGCAATAGCGATCGCGCACGCAGGCCTCCCACTGATCCCACGTGACTTCGGTCTTGCCCATGGCAAACGGGCGCGCGATCGTCACGCTCCGATACACCTCACTCTCGCGGCGCTCGGGCTCGTCCGCGGGCGAGCCCATCATGAACGTCCCCGAGGGCACGACAATCAACTCCGGGCAGTTCCGGCACTCCTTGATCGACTGCCCCGGCTTGACTGGCGCTGACTTCCGGCTGGGTGCGCGATCGGACGCCGGAGGTTGCGCCAAGACGTCGGCACCACCCACGAGGCCAATGACCATCACGACTGTGACAATGCGCGGCACGACGATAACCTCCCGCCCACAGTGACGGATGGGCGCTGGGGAATTCTACTCGGCCGTGACGAGACCGTTGCGGATGGCGAACAGCCCCACCGCCGCGTTTCCGCGCCGAACCACGAGCCGTGCAAATTTCCGCCAAACCCCGCCATTTCCCTTCGGGCGCGGCAACCCGTTCCTGAACGACGGAGTGGGCGGGGCGATTTTCGGCGACTGGCAGATCAGCGCCATCATCAACAAGTCGAGCGGCTTCCCGCGCGATCCCGCGGTCGGCCAGGACGTTCCCAACACCGGCTCGCAGACCTACCGGCCGAACCTCGTGGCGGGACAGGATCCCAACGACGGGCCGCAGACCGTCCAACAGTGGTTCAACACCGCGGCGTTCGCACGACCGGATACGTTCACCTACGGCGATGCGGGCCGCAACATCGTCGTCGGCCCTGGCATCTTCACGACGGACGCGTCGCTCATCCGCAACGTCTTCTTTGGAGGCACCAAGTCGCTGCAATCCGGCTGGAGGCGTTCAACCTGTTCAACATCCCCGTATGGGGCGACCCGACGATGGCAATGTCGAGCCCGCTCTACGGGCAGATCAACACCACCCGCATCCCGATGCGCGAGCTGCAGATCGGCCTGAAGTTCGCGTTCTGATCCCGACGCGTGGGGCGGGGCTGACCACCTCCGCTAAAGCTACGGTGGTCCGCCGTAGCCTTGGCGAAGGCGGAAGCCCCGCCCTACGTCTCAGGGCCGGCTGGAGCCGGCCCCCACGTACTCGGATCCGCCACGTAATCGCGCTCTCTATACTCGAACCAGTCAAAATCCGCCGGCCGCGCCGTGCCGGCGAGATCCTGACACGCCATGCCGACGAAAGCGCCGGTGAAATTCGGGAGCCCCGGTGCCGACGCCTCGTCGGACAGGATGCTGGCGTCGAACAGCTGCGGCAGCCACTGCCACTCGCCGGCGCCGAGGCGATACGCGAACCGCAGGCGCTCGTAGTCCACCTCGACCCGCAGTTCGATCGCGACACCACCGGGAATTGGGACCGGCGCAGTGAACGCGTCAGCGCTCGGCTGATCGGGCAGCGCCGACATCACGCGCAGATGCGTACCGGCGCCGTCGCGCGATACGTACAAGTAGTGAAACTTGGCGCTGTTGTAATAGCAGACCAGGCCGGCCATCTGCTGGAAGTGCTCCGGCGCGAACTCCATACGGGTGACGGCGCTGTAGCAGTGTGCCTGCTGCCGCCGCGCCACGAGCGCCTGACGGAAGAGGCTTCCGATCGTCTCGCGGCCGTAGAGCCGCAGGTGTCCTGGGCGGGCACGCAGGCTGAAGAGGTCGTCCGGGTACGGCGTGCGCAGCCACTGAAAGGCGATCGGAAGCGTGTCACCGTCGAAGTCCTCCCGGACCGTCCCGACCGGGTGCGGCCGCTGCAGCAGCCCTGCCGGCGCGGGCGCCTCGATCGCCGGAAGTCCACGGCCATCGGCCGTACGCAGCCATCCGTCGGCGCCCCACGTCATCGGCTGAATCGCGGTTTCGCGGCCAAGCGTGCAGCGTCCGCGATTGCCGAGCGGACGTCCGCACAGATAGACCATGTAGGTCTCTCCGGACTGGGTCTCGACGAGGTCGGCGTGCCCGGTCCGGTGTAAGGCGGCGTCGGGCCGATCACGCGCGGTCAGCACGTGCACGTCCGGGTGCAGTTCGTAGGGACCGAGCAGCGTTCGCGATCGCGCCATCGTCACGGCGTGTCCCCAGCCCGTGCCGCCCTCCGCGGTGAGCAGGTGATACCAGCCGTCGCGCTTGTACAGGTGCGGCCCCTCGGTGAAGCCGATCGCGGTGCCGCCGAAGATCGTGTGGCGCTCACCGACCAACCGCTGCTGTTCGACCGAGTACTCCTGCAGGGCGATGCCGGCGAAGCGGTTCTGCCCCGGCCGGTGGTCCCACAGCATGTTGAGCAGGTACTTGCGGCCGTCGTCGTCGTGGAACAGCGACGGGTCGAATCCGCTGCTGTTCAGATACACGGGATCGGACCACTCGCCCTCGATCCGGTCGCTGGTCACGAGATAGTTGTGGAAGTCGCGCAGCGAGGCACCCGACGTACCGGCGGTGGTCGTTCGGCCATACCGCTTCACGTCGGTGTAAATCAGGTAGAAGCGGCCGCCGGCGTAGGTGAGGCAGGGCGCCCAGACGCCGCACGAATCGGGATCGCCCCGCATGTCCAGCTGGCTGGCACGGGCGAGCGGCCGTGCCACCAGCTGCCAATGGACCATGTCTCGCGAGTGGTGGATCTGCACGCCCGGGAACCATTCGAACGTCGACGTCGCAATGTAGTAGTCGTCGCCGACGCGCACGATTGACGGATCCGGGTTGAATCCCGGCAGAATCGGATTGCGGATGACGTGTGTGCCCATCGCGACTTGAGAGCTCGCGTGCCTACGCCGCCGCGGCGGCCGTTCTCTCAGGCCGGTGCTCCCGCACGACAGTCCACAGGATGACGGCGCCGAGCACGTCCAGCGCGGCAAGCCCGATGAAGAACGGCGTATAGCCGATGCGGGCCACGAGCGCCCCCATCAGCAGCGAGAAGATCAGCACGCCGGCGTTGCCGCAGGTGCCGGCCATCCCCGCCACGGTCGCCACTTCGCTGCGCTTGAAGAGGTCCGACGCCATCGTGATCACCGTGACCGACAGCGTCTGATGCGCGAAGCCCGCCAGACTCAACAGCGCCACGGCGACGTACGGATTCTGCACGGTACCGACGAACGCCACGCCAAGCATCATCGTCGCGCCGACGCTGAAAGCGGCGCGCCGCGCGTTGATCAGCCCCATGCCGGCGTACTTCTGCAACGTGATGCTGATCGTGCCGCCGAAGAGGCAGCCGAGATCCGCCGCCAGGAACGGCAGCCAGGCAAAGAGCGCGATCTGCTTCAGGTCGAATCCGCGCACCGTCGTCAGGTAGAGCGGCAGCCAGAACGTCAGCGTGCCCCAGGTCGGGTCGGCGAGGAACCGCGGCAGGGCGATGCCCCAGAAGTTTCGCTGCCGCAGAATCGTCGCAATCGAGGGGCGCCCTTCACCGGCCAGGTGCCGCTCCTGTCCGGACAGGATGTGGTCGCGCTCGCGCGCCGAGAGCCGGGTGTGCCTGGCCGGCGACTGGTAGAACAGCAGCCACAGCAGTACCCAGGCAAGGCCCAGCGCACCGGTGAGCACGAAGGCGAACTGCCAGCTGTGGGTCAGTATCGCCCACGCCACGAGCGGCGCCGCCAGCATGGAGCCGAGCGACGCGCCCATGTTGAAGAAGCCGCCGGCGAGCCCCCGCTCCGCGGCTGGGAACCACTCCGACGTCGCCTTGATCCCGGCGGGATTGGCCGAGCCTTCCGCGAAGCCGAGGAGGGCACGCAGGCCCAGGAGCGCCTGCCAGCTGCCGGCCAGGCCGTGCGCCATGCTGACGAATGACCACAAGGCCGCGAAGATCGCGAACCCGATCTTCAAACCCACCGTGTCCATCACGTAGCCGCAGATCGGCTGCAGCATGATCGCGAACTGGAACCCGCTGAGGATCCACGAGTATTGCTGCGTGGTAAGGTCCAGGTCCTTCAACACCGTAGGCGCCGCGACGCCGAGCGTGCTGCGGGTCAGGTAGTTGATCACCGACCCTGCCATCAGCAGGCCCATCATCCACCAGCGGAGCCCCCACAGCCGCGTCATCGCCCACCCACCACGTTGTCGAGTGTGCCGATCGGCGGGATCGTGATCGCAATCGCATCGCCCGTCTGCAGGGTGAAGTCGTCTGGCGGTACGACGCCCGTGCCGGTCAGCAGCACGGCGCCATGCGGGAAGCTGGTTTCGCGATACAGATACTGCACCAGCTCCTCCGGGCTGCGCCGCATCTGTGCCAGCGAGGTGCTGCCCTGGAAGATGGTGGTGCCGTTCCGCATGATCGTCAGGGCGATGGTCGTGTCGGACGGCAGCGGCTCCTCGCGGACCAGCATCGCCGGACCGAGCGCACACGCTCCGTCGTATACCTTGGCCTGCGGCAGATAGAGCGGATTCTCCCCCTCGATGTCGCGCGAGCTCATGTCGTTGCCGATCGTGTAGCCGACGATCGCCCCGCGCCGGTTGATGATCAGCGCGAGTTCCGGCTCCGGGACGCTCCAACGGGCGTCGCGCCGGATGCACACGGGATCGCCGGGGCCGCGCACGCGCCACGCGGCAGCCTTGAAGAACAGCTCGGGGCGCTCGGCGGAATACACGGCGTCGTAGAAGTTGCCGCCGCCCGACGGCTTCGACTCTTCCATGCGCGCCGTGCGGCTCCGGAAGTAGGTGACACCGGCCGCCCACACCTCCTGGCTGCCGACCGGGCTCAGTCTGCGCCCGTCGGGGTTGGCCGCTACCCCGCTGGCTCGCCGCAGATGACCGGCGAGGTCGTCACGATTGATGACGGCGTCCCACTCGTCGTCGAGCCGCAGCCACGTCCCGTCGCGATCGAGAAGAACGCCGTTTTCCAGGCGATACAGGCGCATCAGCGCGCCATCTTACAGGTCCAGGTGCCTGAAGGGCGTCAAGTTTGCGACAAAGGGGCGTATCGTATTGCCCCATGCCGGCGACCGTCCGCGCGCACAGCTGGCGCTCGATCCTGGCCGTTGTTCTGGCGCTCGCCGCCGTACCCGCCGCCGCGCGCGCCGAGGACGGCTACGACCTCTGGCTTCGCTACGCACCCATCGAAAACGCCGCGCTGCGCGACGGCTATCGCCGGGCGATTGCCGGCGTCGTGGTCCAGCAGTCGCCCGCCACCGGGGCGATCGTCGCGAGGGAACTGGCCCGCGGCCTCACCGGGCTGCTCGGGACCGAGGTCCCGTCGTGGACCACGGTTGCCGGCGACGGCGCGCTCGTCGTGGGCACGGCCACGTCGTCGATCGTGTCCGCGCTGGGCTGGGGCGCGGTGCTGAAGCAGCTCGGGCCTGAGGGGTTCGTCATCCGTTCCGCGCGCATCGGCGGCCGCCGTGCGCTCGTCGTGGCATCCGAGGGGGACCGCGGCGCACTCTACGGCACGTTCCACCTGCTGCGCCTCCTGTCGACGGGCGTTTCGATCGCGCAGCTCGACGTCCGCGATAGGCCGCGCCACCAGCTCCGGCTGCTCAACCACTGGGACAACCTCAACGGATCGATCGAGCGCGGCTACGCGGGTCGCTCGTTGTGGAAGTGGGAAGAGCTGCCGGCGGCGATCGATCCGAGGCTGCACGACTACGCGCGCGCGAACGCGTCGCTCGGCCTGAACGGCGCCGTTCTCAACAACGTGAACGCGAACGCGCAGTCGCTTACGGCTGGCTACATCGCGAAGGCCGCCGCCATCGCCGACACGTTCCGGCCGTACGGTATGAAGGTGTACTTGTCGGCGAACTTCGCCGCGCCGAGCTCCATCGGCGGCTTGAAAACGGCCGACCCGCTCGACCCGGCGGTACGGCAGTGGTGGAAGGCCAAGGCGGCCGAGATCTACAAGGCCATCCCGGACTTTGGTGGATTCCTCGTGAAGGCCAACAGCGAGGGGCAGCCGGGGCCGCAGGATTACCAGCGCACCCACGCCGACGGCGCCAACATGCTCGCCGACGCCGTGAAACCGTACGGCGGCGTCGTCATGTGGCGCGCGTTCGTCTACGACGCCAGCGTCGATCCCGATCGCATCAAGCGCGCCTACCTGGAATTCGTGCCGCTCGACGGGACGTTCCGGGACAACGTCATTGTCCAGACCAAGAACGGCCCGCTCGACTTCATGCCCCGCGAGCCGTACCACCCGGTATTCGGCGCCATGCCGAAGACGCCGAACGCCGTGGAGCTGCAGATCACGCAGGAGTACCTCGGCCAGTCGACGCACCTCGTCTACCTGGCGCCGATGTGGAAGGAGTTCTTCGAGACCGACACCTTCGCGCGCGGCCCGGGATCGACGGTGGCGAAGATTGCCGACGGCACGCTGCAGCGGCACGGGGTGACCGCCATCGCCGGCGTCGCCAACACCGGCAGCGACCGCAACTGGACAGGCCACGCCTTTGCCGCGGCGAACTGGTACGCCTTCGGTCGGCTGGCGTGGAACCCGTCGCTGACCTCCGAGGCGCTCGCCGACGAGTGGATCCGGCAGACCTGGACCCGCCGGCCCGAGACGGTGCAGGCGATCACGAGGCTGATGCTCGGCTCACGCGAGGCGTTCGTGAACTACACGATGCCGCTCGGTCTGCATCACCTGATCGGCGGCGATCATTACGCGGTGATGCCGGAGAACGAAGACAAACGCCGGCCCGACTGGTCGGCGGTCTACTACCACCGCGCCAGCGCCACGGGCGTCGGCTTCGACCGGACGCGCCGCGGCAGCGGTGCGGTGGACCAGTACTTCAAGCCGAACGCCGATCGGTGGAACGATCCGACAACCACGCCGGAAACGCTGCTGCTGTGGTTCCACCATCTGCCGTGGGACTACCGGCTGGCGTCGGGGCAGACCCTCTGGCAGGGGCTCGTCGCGCACTATGGCCAGGGTGCCGCGCAGGCCGCGCAGATGGAGACGGCGTGGGCCGCGCTGAAGGACGCGGTGGACGGCGAGCGCCACGCCGCCGTGGCCGCCCGGCTGCGACAGCAGGCGATCGACGCGGCCGCGTGGCGCGACAAGTGCCTCGCCTACTTCGCGGGATTTTCACAGCAGCCCTATTGACCGGCTTCCCCGCGTGCACGAGCCCAGGTAGCGCAACATGGGCCCGGGACGCCACCAGCCTGCGAAAACCCGACAAAAATCTGTCAAGGGGAGACCCCGTCCACAGCGTGCCCGTCCCCGTTTACGGCACAATCTGCCCGATGTCGGCTCGCGCGTTCGGCAGCCTCCTGGCGGTCGCCGCCGCGGCGGTTACCCTGCTCGACGCACAGGGGCTCCCGCTGTATCGGCAGGCCGCTGCGCCAGTGGACGCGCGCGTCGCGGACCTGCTCTCCCGCATGACCCTCGAGGAGAAGGTGGCGCAGCTGCTGGGCATCTGGAACCGCAAGCGCGAGATCCAGGACGCCCAAGGCGGCTTCGACCCGACGAACGCGAAAGCTCTGATCGGATTCGGCATCGGCGAAGTGGCGCGTCCAAGCGAGGTGGCCCGGCCCGCCGGGGGGCCGCCCGTCCGACGCGCGCGCGAGCACGCAGTCTTCGTCAACGCGATTCAGATGTGGCTGCTGGCGAACACACGCCTCGGCATCCCGGCGATGTTCCACGAGGAGGCGCTGCACGGGCTCACGGCCCCTGGCGGCACGCACTTCCCCGTGCCGATCGGGCTGGCGAGCACGTGGGATCCGCCGCTCATCGAGCGGCTGATGAGCGTGGCCGCGCTCGAGGCGCGCGCACGCGGCACGCAGCACGTACTGTCGCCGGTCGTCGATCTCGGACGCGACCCGCGCTGGGGGCGAATCGAAGAGACCTATGGCGAGGATCCGTACCTCGTATCTCAGATGGGCGTGGCCGCCGTTCACGGCTATCAGGGCCAGACGCTTCCGCTGGGGCCCGACAAAGTTCTGGCCACGCTGAAGCATTTCGCCGGACACGGGTCGCACGAAGGGGGGATCAACGCCGCACCGCCGCTCGTCTCCGAACGTCTGCTGCGCTCCGAGCTGCTGGTACCATTCGAGGCGGCTGTGAAGGCGGGCGCGCACACCGTGATGCCCAGCTACAACGAGGTGGACGGCGTCCCCTCGCACGCCAGCCGCTGGCTGCTCACCGACATACTGCGCCGCGAGTGGGGCTTCAACGGCTTGGTCGTCTCCGACTACTTCGGCATCGAGCAGCTTCAAACACGCCACCGCGTCGCTACCGACAAGACCGACGCCGGCGCGCAGGCGCTCGAGGCAGGCGTCGATCTCGAGCTTCCCGATCCGTACGGGTTCTCGGAGCTCCTGGGGCTGGTGAGAGACGGACGCATCGCCGAATCGGCAATCGACCGCTCCGTGACGCGGGTCCTACGAGCGAAGTTCCTGGCCGGCCTGTTCGAGAGCCCCTACGCGGATCCCGATCGCGCCGAGCGCGTGACCAACACGCCCGAGCATCAGGCGCTGGCGCTCGAGGCCGCGCGCAAGTCGATCGTCCTGCTCAAGAACCAGGGTGCGCTCCTGCCGCTCGATCGCAGCAAGGTGAGGACGCTGGCCGTCATCGGTCCGAACGCCAGGGGGCTGCACCTCGGCGGCTACTCCCGCGATCCCGGACGCGGCGTCGACGTCCTGTCGGGCATCACCGCGCGTGCCGGCGCCGGCGTCAAGGTCGTCTACGCGGAGGGGGTGCGCATCACCGAACACGAGGCCGATTGGAGCGGCGACACCGTCGTGCTGGCCGACCCGGTTCAGAACCGCGCGCGTATCCAGGAAGCCGTCACGGTCGCTCGCCGCGCGGACGCCATCGTGCTGGCGATCGGCACCAACGAATCGGTCTCGCGCGAGGCGTGGGCCGACAATCACCTGGGCGACGTGGCCGACCTGACGCTGATGAGCAACCAGGAAGACCTGGTGCAGGCGATGCTCGGAACCGGAAAGCCGGTCGTCGCGCTCCTGATCAACGGGCGCCCGCTGGCGGTGCCGCTCCTCGCCGAGCGGGTGCCGGCGATCGTCGAAGCGTGGTACGCGGGCCAGGAGGGGGGCACCGCAATCGGCGAAGTCCTGTTCGGCGACGTGAATCCGGGGGGCAAGCTGCCGGTCACGTTCCCGCGTCACACTGGCCAGCTCCCGGTGTATTACAACCGCCGGCCGACCTCCTTTCGCGACCATCTCGACCTGACCCGAGAGCCGTTGTGGGGCTTCGGCTTTGGTTTGAGCTACACCACGTTCCGGCTCGAAGATCTGCGCGTGGCCTCGCCGGCGATCGGCCCCGGAGGGCGAACCGACGTCACCGTTCGCGTGGTCAACACCGGCCCGCGGGCGGGAGACGAGGTCGTGCAGCTCTACATCCGCGACCAGGTCAGCTCGGTGACGCGCCCGGTGAAAGAGCTCCGGGGCTTCGCGCGGGTCACTCTGCAGCCCGGCGAATCGAGAGCCGTCCGTTTCACGCTGGGGCCCGACGAACTGTCGCTGATCGATCGCCGGATGCAGCGGGTGGTGGAGGCCGGCCGGTTCGATGTCATGCTCGGCACGAGCGCCACGCCGTTGCTCACCGCCACGCTCGACGTCGTCGCCCGGTAGGATAGCCGCTGCCAGGCATTGCGCCGCGGCGCAGGCAGCTCGCGCACGTCGCGCAGCCGCTCTCCTACTTTGGCGTCCAGAACGGCTCGCCCGCCTTCACGAGCTGCACCGGCACTTCTGGCACGAAGCCCCTGATCCATTCCGCCATCTCCAGCATGCCGGACTCCTCGGATACGGCGTGGCCGAGCATGATCCACCCCTTGGGAATGCCGAGCGCGGCGGCGTCGAGGACGTACTCGGGGCTGTCGAGCACGCCGTCGACTTCCTGCTGCTCGCCGCTGATCACGACGTCCACGTCGGCGGTGTTCGCGGCGGCGGTTGCATAGCCGACGCCGAGCTGAATGCGGCTTACTCTGGCATTCGGATCGCCGACGACGCGCAGCGCCCTGGCGCCGGTCCGTCGCTGCACCGACGCCGCCAGGGCACCGAGCGTCGTCTCCGGCAGGATGAACCGGTGAGATCCCGGTGAGGTCTCGTACTTCGCGTCCAGGCCGATTTCACGGGCGCTGCCGACGAAGGTGAAATCGGGACGCTGATCGTGCATCGAGTCGTGCGTCCGGAAGACGACGACGTTCTGCGCGACGAGGTACGCGAGCTTCTGTTGGTACACGAGCGGATCGGTCTCGACGAGGCTCTTGTCGTCCCGATCGTTCCAGAAGGTGACCTCGTGCGGAATGATCATGTTGAGCCCCGCGGCCACCGCCCGCTGGATGACGTCGAAGCTCGCGAACACCGTGGTCGCGATGCCGGTCACGGGCGTCTCAGGGGTGCCCGACTTGAAAGTGTCGCGGTAGGTGTTCTCGCGCCACGGCGCACCCAGGTTCCTCTTGATGCGATCGACGACCTCGCCGGCGGTCATACGGTCGGCCTCCAGTAGGGATCGCCCGCGGTCAGCCAGCGCACCGGAGCTTCGCGCACAATCGGGCGCAGCCAGTCGGCGCACATCTTCATGCCGGCCTCCTCCGAGAGCGAGCGGCCGATGAGAATCAACCCCTTGCCCAGCCCGGCGTTCACGACGTCGCGCGCGTACTCTGACGACTCCCACTCGCGGATCTCACCGGCGATGACGGCGTCCACATGCGGCAGTAGCGCCACCGTCTCCTGAATCGATCTCGTTCCCGGCAGCACACCGATCGTCCGCACGCGCGTCTGCGGACGTCCGACAACGCGCACGCCGCCGCGCGCCTCGAGCCTGGATTTCACGCGGGCGGCGAGGGCGTCGAGCGTGACCGCTGGCACCATCAACCGACCCGGGTCGCCGTCGGCGGCGTACCTCGCCCACCCCAGGGCGTCCGCCAACCCCGCCGCGAAGGGATCGGGGGAGCGCAGCCGCCAATGGTCGCTGAAGCGCCAGACCACGAGCTGATTCGCGCGGATGAACTCGCTCTTCGCGGCGAACACCGGATCCGGCGCGGGCGCCGCGGCGCTACGGCCGCGGCCGGCCGCCGGCGTGGCAGAGTCGTCGCGTGAGTAGAACGTCGGTCCGGCGGTGACGATCAGATTCGCGCCGGCCTTGACCGCCCGGCGCAGCACGTCGAGTGTGGCGAGCGCAGATGTGACGATCCCGGTCACGGCGGTGGATGGGTCGCCGGCCTTGAACCCATCCACGGTGACGGCTTTCCACTCGACGCCGGCGAACCTCTGGATGCGCTCGAACACCTGCCGCGCCGTGATGGTCGCCGCGCCGATCGCGAAGGGATCGAGCACCCACGGCGCCGCCGCGGCACCGGCTGCGCCCATCCGGACGAAGACACGTCGCGAGACTCGAGTCATGGCCATCCTGTCGCCGAGCGTCGCAAGCGCCGCCCTATGTTCCCTCGCGCGCGCGGCGGGCGGACGCCGCAGCGTCGAGCGCCTCGACGATGCGATCGACGTCGTACACGCAGCCGGCCCAGGTGCCGCCGCTCACGCGCTGCAGCGCGGCCCACAGGCGGGTGTCGTCGGGCAGCCGCTCGTGGGGGGCAAGCCCCGGATGTCGCGACCGGCTGCGAAGCAGCGCCTGACACGCGTCGGCGTCCAGCGGCACACCCTCGGAGCCCACCAGGTTGACGCGGCCGCTCAGCGTGCTCCGATCGACCTCGATCTCGATGAGATCCCCGTCTCGAACCCGCCCGATCGGTCCGTCGTCGAGCGCCTCGGGACCGACGTGACCGATGCATGCGCCGCTCGAGAACCCCGAAAACCGTCCGTCGGTGACGAGCGCCACGTGCTTGCCCCACGGCAGATAGCGCAGCGCGGTGGTAATCTGCGCCGTCTCCTGCATGCCTGTGCCCGACGGCCCCATGCCGATGAGCACGATCACGTCGCCTGCACGCACCGGAGGCGACGAGACGCCTTTCACCGCCTGGATCGCTTCGTGTTCGTCGGTGAACACGCGGGCAGGTCCGCGGCGGCGGTAAACGCCATCGTCGTCGATCACCGACGGATCGATCGCCGTCGCCTTGATCACTGACCCTTCCGGCGCCAGGTTGCCGAGCGCGAACACGACCGTGCTGGTGAGCCCCGCGCGCCGCGCCGCGTCGGGCGCCATGATGACCTGATCCGGATCGACCGCCGACGCCGAAGCAAGACGTGCGCGCGCCGCCTGCCGCCGCTCGCTCGATGCCCACCAGTCGAGCGTGGCGTCAACTGTGTCGCCGGTGGCCGTGAGCGCGCGGCCGTTGAGCAGTCCCATGCGGCGGAGGTGCAGCATCACCTCCGGCACGCCGCCGGCCATGAACACCTGCGCGGTAGCGAAGCCGCGCGGGCCGTTCGGCAGTGCATCCACGAGGCGCGGCGTCGAACGGTTGATCCGGTTCCAGTCGTCGATCGCCGGCGGTGTCAAGCCGGCGGCCGCGGCAATCGCCGGGATGTGCAACAGCAGATTCGTGGAGCCGCCGAACGCAGCGTGCACCAGCATCGCATTCTCGACGGCGGCGTCCGTGAGCAATCGGCTCACGGTCAGCGCCAGCGCGTCAAGCCGCCGCAGGGCGGCGGCCGATCGACTGGCGAGCTCCAGCCACACCGGCTCGCCCGACGGCGCCAGTGCGCTGTGCGGCACCGCCAGCCCCAGGCCTTCCGCCACCACCTGCGACGTGGCCGCCGTGCCGAGGAACTGGCAGCCGCCGCCCGACGATCCGCACGCGCGGCATCCCATGGTGGCGGCATAATCCAGACTGATCAGGTCGTGCGAGAACCGGGCCCCGAGGCTCTGCACCTGCCCGGCGTCTTCCGCGTCGCGCGCGGGAAGCGTCACGCCGCCGGGGACGATCACACCCGGCAGTTGCTTCGTTCCGGCGAGCGCCAGCATCGTGGCCGGGAGCCCTTTGTCGCACGTGGCGATGCCAAGCACGCCCGCGGCGGTGGGCAGCGACCGGATCAGCCGCCGCATGACGACGGCCGCGTCGTTCCGATACGCCAGGCTGTCGAACATGCCGGTCGTGCCCTGCGTCCGGCCATCGCACGGGTCGCTGCAGTAGACGGCGAACGGGATCGCGCCAGCGGCGCGCAACGCCTCGGCGGCGGCGCGTACCAACAGGCCGATCTCCCAGTGTCCAGTGTGATAACCAAGGGCGATGGGCTCACCCAGCTCCGAGCGCATCCCGCCCATGGTGCTGACGATGACGTACTGCCGTCCGCCCAGCGCATCCGGGCGCCAGCCCATCCCGGCGTTCTGCGTGAGGCCGAAGACGTTGCCGCTTGGCTCGTTGCGCAGCATCTCCGGCGTCAACGGCAGGCGTCCGGCGGGACCCTCGCCTTCGATGCGCGACCGGCCGATAACGGCCGCCGACCCGAGCACCTGCTCGAGCGGCGGTGCGGTCCTGGGTGTCATCGGCGCCTTACGTTATCACCGCGGCAAATCGCCGCACCGGTCCCTTGCGGCAAATTTGGCTCAGCGCACGTCTGCCGCCCCGCTACCATGGCCGGACGATCGGGGGGTGAAGGGCCGTGGTCGAGACTCGTACGTGTCTGGTGGTCCTCGCGGCGATGGGGATCGTGGGGTGTTCAACGCCACCGCGGGAACCCGCCGAGCCTGCGTCCGCGCAGCCGCCGGCCGCCGTCGCGGCAACCACGGCGGCGCCGTTCGGTAAGCTAGGCGACACGCCGGTGCAGGTCTACACCCTGACCAACAAGAACGGGCTGGTGGCGAAGATCACGAACTACGGCGCCATCGTGACCGAGCTGCACGTACCCGACCGGACCGGCCGGCTCACCGATGTCGTATCGGGTTTCGACACGCTCGATGGGTATCTGAAGGGCGGGCCATACTTCGGCGCGATCGTCGGGCGCGTGGCCAACCGCATCGCCAACGCCGCGTTTGCGCTCGACGGCATACGCTACACGCTGGCGGCCAACGACAAGCCACACCATCTCCACGGCGGCAGCAGAGGCTGGGACAAGGTCGTGTGGACCGCCAGGCCCTTCGACGGCGCAAACGGGCCGTCGCTCGAGCTGACCTATGTCTCCGCAGACGGCGAGGAAGGCTATCCGGGCACGGTGACCGCCAAGACCGTCTACACGCTCACCAGCGACGACGAGCTGCGCGTGGACATGGAGGCAACCACCGACAAGCCCACGCTCGTCAACATGGCGCACCACAGCTACTGGAACCTGGGTGGCCACGACTCGGGCACGATCCTCGATCACGAGCTGACGCTGTACGCGGACCACTACACGCCGGGCGGGCCGATGGTTCCGACCGGCGAGACGAAAGCTGTCACGGGCACACCGTTCGACTTCACCAGTGCGAAGCCGGTCGGGCGGGATCTGAAACGGACCGGGCTCACCCCGGCCGGCTACGACCACAACTTCGTGGTGAACGGCGACCCCGGCCAGTTGCGGCCGGTGGCGCGGCTCAAGGACCCGAAATCGGGCAGGGTCATGACCCTCACGGCCAATCAACCGGGCGTGCAGTTCTATACGGGCAATTTCCTCGACGGCTCGCTCAGCGGCAAGGGCGCGACCTACGTGCAGCACGCGGCGCTCTGCCTGGAGACGCAGAAATTCCCCAACGCGATCAACGTGCCGGCCTGGCGGGATCAGGTGATCCTGCGGCCCGGACAGACCTACCGCCACAGGATGATTCACGCCTTCACCGCCGAGCCATGACACGCCCGCTGCGCTGGGGCGTGGTCGGCACCGGTGGCATGGCCGCCGACTTCTGCGAAGCGCTGAAGCACTCCACGTGCTGCCAGGTCGTCAACGTCGCCGGTTCCTCCCCCGATAAGGCGCACGCCTTCGCCGCGCGCTTCGGCATCGCCGCGTGGTCCCAGGGGCTGACGTCGCTGCTGGCTGCCCGGGGGGTCGACGCGATCTACATCGCGACGCCGCATCCGTTACACGAGGGGCACGCCCTGGCCGGCATCGCCGCGGGCCGTCACGTGCTGTGCGAGAAGCCGCTCACGATGGACGAACGCAGCGCGGCGCGGGTGTTCGCGGCGGCACGGCGGGCCGGCGTATTCCTGATGGAGGCGTACATGTATCGCTGCCATCCGCTCGTTCCCGAGTTGCTGTCACGGTTGAACGACGGCGCGATCGGGCCGATCCGCCACGTGCGCGCCGACTTCGGCTTTCGCACGGCACGCGTCGCCGAGCACCGGCTGTTCAGCCCGGCCCTCGGCGGGGGCAGCATCCTCGACGTCGGCGGCTACCCGGTCTCCTTCGCGCGCCTGCTCGCGGGCGTGGCGGAGCGCGTGCCGTTCGCCGAACCGCTGGCGCTCACGGGCAGCGGTCTCATCGGTCCGACGGGAGTCGACGAACTGGCGAGCGCGCACCTGACGTTTGCGTCCGGGTTCACCGCCAGCGTCACCAGCGCCCTGTCATACGACGTCGGCACGTCGGCGGCCGTGTTCGGGGAGCACGGCCGGATCGTGCTGCCGAATCCGTGGATCCCGAGCGGCAACCGGCACGCGCTCGAGACCGGGTTCACGGTCTACCGGGACGGATGCGAGCCGGAGACGGTCACGATCCGGACGGACCGGCCGACGTACGCCATCGAGGCGGAATACGTCGCGCATAGGCTTCCAGCAATCGAGGCCGAATGGCCGGCGATGACCTGGGCCGACACGCTCGGCAACCTGCGCGTGATGGACGCCTGGAGCGCCTCACTTCGCGCCCAGCCGCAGCTTTGACGCCAGCGCACATTCCGCCATCACGGTGAAATAGCGCTGCACGCCGTCGGTCCCCACCAGGAACGGGTGCTCCTCGCCGGGCTCGCGCTTGAGCGGTACCAACCGCGCCTTCGTGTAGGCGCCGTCGTATTCGCTGTGGTTCGAGAGGAGCACGGCGGCACCCACTTCGGCGGCCACGCCGGCGATCTTCTTTTGTGAGGCGATGTATTCGTCCCAGCGCGCGCCGTCCGTGCCGAAGGCGCCTGTCAGCGTGCCACCCGAATAGGCCACCATCACGGTCTTCCCCTGGTCCTTCACCGGGAAGACATACGACAACGTCCCCGGCGTGTGCCCCGGTGTCGCCACGATCGTGAGGGTCGTGTCGCCCAGCGTGAGCTTCGTGCCCTCGGGGCCCACCGTCACATCGCCGGTGCCGCGCGTCGGCACACCGCCGGCGGCCGTCGCGGGACGCTGCAGCGTGGCCTGCCAGTCCGGGGCGCCCATCACCACTTTGGCCCCGTAGCGGCGCTGCAGTTCCGCGGCGCCCTGATCGTGATCGCCGTGGGCGTGGCTGATGATCACGTACTTGATGTCGCGCGGATCGAGCTGCAACGCGGTGAGCCCGTCGATGATCTCGGGCTGCGTCGCCCAGGCGAAGTTGGTGTCGATGAGGATCAGCCCCGCGCTCGTGCGCAGCGCCCACGAGGAGTGCTGCCGCGTGCCGAGCCAATAGAGGTTGTCGAACACCTTGTGGGGCGACGCGTACCACGTCGATCGTTCCGGCGTGGCCGGCGGTCCACCGGCGCGCGGTCCAGGCCCGCCGCCACGCGGCGCGGCTGGCAGGCAGAGATTCACGAACGTGGCGCGATACTCCTGGCCGGCAGCGGCGCGCGCCGCCGCGATGTGCGCGTCCACCTCGCTCGGGGGTGCCTGTGCGTACGCAGCCGCGGCCAGGAGCAGCGCGCCGAGCGAGCCAATCACAATCGGTATCCGGTGCATGGTTGTGCCTCTGGTGAAAGGTGGCCTACGGAATCGCCCACGGTGCCAGGTAGGCGTACGCCATCACGATCAAACCGACGAGCGACGCCAGCGCGATGCTATGCCAGAAGACCGCCTTGAAGATGGCCGCCTCGCTCCCCTGCTGATGCGTGGCGGCGCTCGCTACGACGATCGATTGCGCGTCGATCATCTTGCCCATCACGCCGCCGGTGGTATTGGCCGCGCCCATCAGGATCGGGCTCAGACCGAGCTGCTCCGCGGTCACCTTCTGCAGGTTGCCGAAGAGCGCGTTCGACCCGGCATCGGTCCCCGTCAGGGCCACGCCCAGCCACCCGAGCAGGGTGCCGAAGAACGGAAACAGCCAGCCGGTGCCCGTCAAGCTCAGACCCACGATGGTATCCATGCCTGAGTAGCGCGTCACGTACGCCAGGCCGACCATGAAGCTGATCGCCAGGAGCGAGGGCGTCATCTGCACCACCGTTTCCTTGAATAGTCGCACCGTCGTGGCCAGCGGCAGCCGGGCGAGCAGCGCCGCGATCACGCCGGCCACGAAGACGACCGAGCCGGGAAGAGCGATGAAGTTCAAGTTGACCGTGGCGTCCTCCGGCGTCGGCTGCGGCGCGACCGGCGGCATCTTCAGCACGGCGTTGTGCAGGAACGGCATCGGCATTCGCAGGGCGTCGAAGTTCAGGTATCTGGCGGCCGCCGGCAGCCCGGTGACGAAGATCAGAACGGACGCGACGATGAAGGGCGACCAGCCCCTCAGGACGTCCGCCGTGGAATGCCGCCGGGCGGCTGTGGCCAGCGCGCCGTTCACCGGGATTACGGTTCCCGGCTGCCACACCTTGAGCAGCGCCACCGTCACGAGCAGCGAGAAGATGGCGGACACGATGTCCACGAGCCCGATGTCCTGATAGTTCGACCAGTAGAACTGCATGGCGGCAAACGACACGCCGCTCACGAGCAGCGCGGGCCACACCTGCCGCGTCTCGCGCCAGCCGACCATGCTGCGGACCAGCCAGAGCGGCAGGACGCACGAGAGCGGCGGCAGGATGCGGCCGGCCATGGCGCTGAATTCAGCTTCGGGCAGCCCCGTGACGCCGGCGAGCACCCGAATCGGATTGCCGACGCCGCCCCACGCCACCGGCGCCGTATTGGCGACGAGACACAGCGTGGCGGCCTGGAACGGGTTGAAGCCGAGGCCGATGAGAAACGATCCCGCGACCGCCACCGGGGCACCGCCGCCACCCGTGCCTTCGAGGAACGCGCCGAAACAGAACGCGATGAGCACGAGCTGCAGCCGCTTGTCGGACGAGAGCCCGGCGATCGAGTCCTTCATCACCTGGAACTGACCGGTGCTGGACGCGACGTTGTAAAGAAAGATCGAACCCACCACGATCCAGGCGATGCGCATCACGCCGAAGATGACGCCGTGCGCCGCCGCCGTCGCCACGAGCACCGCCGGCATCCGGAACACGACGAGGGCGAGCGCCCCGGCCACCAGCAGCCCGGACAGCGCCGCCACCCACACGCGCTTCTTCAGTCCGACGAGCACGAAGAACAGCGTGAGCACGGGGAGCGCGGCAGCCGCCGTCGACAGCACGCGGTTCCCCAGCGGATCGTAGATCTGCGGCCACGTCATCGCGGCCGGTAGGTCTTGCTGAACCCGTTGCGCGTGTTCGTCACCGTGAACGTGCCGTCCTGCTGCGCGGCGACCTTGATGAGATACGCGGGCGAGTGGGCGGCCGGAGGCGCGCCGCCGCGGCCGGACGGAGGCGGCGCCGTCAGGACGCTCGCGACGGTGGCGGCGTCGTCCACGTTCGCCACGAATACCGCCGGAGCGTTGTCGAGCCCCACGTTGTAGGACCAGTGCAGCTGCCACAGGTCCTCGAGTCCGGGGGCTTCGTGCAGCACGCGGAAGGCGTCCGGCGTCCCGCCCTTGCGCGTGCCGTTGTTCATCACTGCCACACGCGGACGCAGCGCGTGCACCAGCGCCGGCGACCCGGACTTCTCCAGCCCGTGATGCGAGGTGAGATAAAGGTCGACCGCACCGATGCGGTTCGCCGGGCACATCAGATCGAGCTCGCCATTCCAAGTGAGGTCGCCGAGATCGACCGTTCGGAAGCGGCCGTACGCGAGGACGAAGCCGGCCGATTCGCCGTTGTCGGGATCGAAGTACGCGCTCTCGTCCTTCGGCGGCACGCCGGCGCAAGAGGCGTTCGGGCCCCCACCGCCGGGCAGACTCGATCGCAGGAACCGGTTGGCGGACGCGACCGCCGTGATGTCGAGGCCTGCCATGCGCAGCTTGTCGCCTGGCTTGACGATGGTGCGCCTGCCGCGGCTCAGTTCGTCGTACGCCGAGAGAAACGCCGCGGAGACGATGCGGTCGCTTGCGTGCGGCGCGCCGTGATCGTAGAAGTGCGTCACGGGAACCTGCTTGGCCAGCGCGAGCAACGCCCCGACGTGGTCGCCGTGATAGTGCGTCGTCCACAGGTGATCAATCCGCGTCACGCCCGCCGCCGTGAGCGCCGCGAGAATGCGGCCGAAATCGCGGTCGCCCGCATTGCCCGTGTCCACGAGCAGCGACTCGCCCGTGGGGCCGACGAAGAGGGTCGACTGCCCGCCCTCGGTGTCGACGTAGTAGATGCTCAGCGTGCCGGGGCGAGCCTGCGCCACCAGGCCGGCGAGCCCGGCGGCCAGGAACAGGCAGGTGACGAGGACCGCGCGCATATCCGGCGCCGATCGTACGCCGCCTGCCGCGCAGCCGCCGGCGGCAGGACGGGCTTTGCCTGAAATTTTTCGCTCGCTCGCCGACGGGGCGACGGCCCTAGCGCGGGAGCGCGGCATTCGTCATCGCGCCATCCACCAGACGCCAGATGCGGCGCGGGTTGGCGTCCTTCAGCTCCGCCGGGAGCGACGACTGCGGAAAGTTCTGATACGCCACCGGCCGGACGAAGCGCTGAATGGCCGCCGTCCCGACCGACGTGGCTCGCGAATCAGTCGTGGCGGGATACGGGCCGCCGTGCTGCATCGACGCGCACACTTCGACGCCGGTTGGAAAGCCGTTGACGAGCAGCCGGCCGGCCTTGTCCTCGAGGATCGCCACCAGCCATGCATGCGCCGCCAGGTCGGCGTCCGTGCCGTGCAGCGTCGCCGTCAACTGTCCTTCCAGACGAAGCGCGACGGCTTCCATCTCCTCGCGCGAGCCGCACCGGACGACGACGGTCGAAGGGCCGAACACTTCTTCGGACAGCTCTCGATGCCGCAAGAACGCCTTCGCCGTCGTGTCGAAGAGGGACGGCAGCGCGCACGATTCCTGCCCCGAGCCGCCGGCCGAAGAGCGAACCATCGTCGTGCCGTCGAGGGCGCCGAGCCGACGCACGCCGGCTTCGTACGACTGCAGCAGCGCCGGATAGAGCATCGTACCTGGGCGTGCGTCGCGGACGAGCTCCTCCAGTCGCCGGACGAAGCGATCGAACGACTCACTGGCGAGGCCGACGACGACGCCTGGGTTCGTACAGAACTGCCCGACGCCCAGAGTGACCGACGCCACGAGCCCCTCCGCGATCGCCTCGGCCCGTTCGGCCAGCGCGGCCGGAAGCAGGAAGACGGGGTTCACGCTGCCCATCTCCGCATACACGGGAATCGGATCGGGCCGGCGCGCTGCGGCGTCGAACAGCGCGCGCCCCGCGCGCAGGCTGCCCGTGAAGCCCACCGCTCGCGTCCGCGGATGCTGCACGAGCGCGATCGCCACGTCGTTCCGCGTGCTCTGGATGAGCGCGAAGACGCCCGGCGGCATGCCGGCTGCCGCGGCGGCCTCGATCACGGCGCGCGCGGCGATTTCGGACGTAGCCGGGTGCGCGGGGTGGGCCTTCACCACGACCGGACAGCCGGCGGCGAGCGCCGAGGCAGTGTCGCCGCCCGCCACGGAGAACGCCAGCGGGAAGTTGCTCGCTCCGAACACGGTGACCGGTCCGATCGGAATCAGCATCCGCCGGATGTCCGGTTTGGGCAGCGGCTTGCGATCGGGTAGCGCGCGATCGATGCGGGCGTCCACCCAGGAGCCCTCGCGAACCAGGTTCGCAAACAGCCGGAGCTGTCCAGTGGTGCGGGCTCTCTCGCCAGCCAGCCGCTCGAGGGGCAGCGACGTCTCGGCGTTGGCGACCTCGAGCAGATCGCCGGCGCGCTCGATCGCCTCGGCCATGCGATCCAGAAATTCCGCCCGCCGCTCGGGCGCGACCTGCCGGTAGTCGCGGGATGCATGTGCTGCCGCCTCGAGCGCCCGATCGACGTGCACGCTGGAGGCTTCCTCGAACACCGCCCCGATGCCTGAGGCGGTGAAACGCCCGTCAGCCGAATCGACCGGCTGGCCGGCAATCAGGTTCTTCCCGGTGAGCATCGAGGCCTACTTCCGAGGCAGCGCGTACGCCACCCAGCCGAGCGGTCCGGGATTCGGAGGAGGCGGTGCCGCACCGCGGCCGGCCGCCGTGTTCGCGGCTAGCGCTCTGCCGTAACCTGTCCACCACTTGTCGCCCGATGACTGCACCAGGCTCGTGGCGCCTCCAGCCGCGCTGGCGTGCCGCCACGACCATCGTCTGCTCTCGAACATGCCCGCTGATGCTCCCCCGAAGCGGCCGCAAAGAACGTTCCAAAACAATCAAAAAACCGACAAAGGTTGGGCGCGCAGGCCATGAGTTTCGTACTGTTCACGCAAATGAGTGCGGGCCAGTATGATGTCGCACTCTCGCGGATGTTCGGCGACTGGAGACACCATGACCGACCGCGCCAGCACCGGGGCTAGCGAGGCTCCGCCTCGAACCGAGTGGCGTTCAGGCTCCGCCTCGCCGGGACAGCGTTCAATTGCCCGCCGTCCAAGCGGGAGTAGCGTGGCTGCGGCTGCCGCCGCGGCAGTGGTGTCTCTGTGGTCCGCATCGCCGACCGCACAGAGCGGCGCGCCCCGCATCGTCCATACCGACCCCGCGGCGTTCCGCCAGTCGAGCGCGGTTCATGCCGGCGCGGGCAGCATGGCGTTTGCGGCGTTGCTGGACCGTGGCACGGTGACACCGGAATTCAATTTCCTGCATCGCGGCGTGATCCCGCCGGGCGCGGGCATCGGCCACCATTTCCACAACGTGGTCGAGGAGATGTTCGTCATTCTCGACGGCGAAGCGCAGTTCACCATCGACGGCCGGACGGCAACCGTCAAAGGCCCCGCCGGCGTCGTCTGCCGCACCGGCCATTCGCACGCCATCTACAATGCCGGCCCCACACCGGTGCAGTGGATGAACCTCAACGTCTCGGTCATCGCCGGCGTGTACGACGCGTTCGATCTCAACGACACGCGGGCCGCCGCCGCCCTCGATCCCATCCCGACCTTCATGACGATGCGGCTCGATCGCGCTTTGCTGAGGCCGGCGGGTGCGCGCGGACGCGGCGCCGCCACGCCAGCGGCGTCGGCCACGACGGTCGTATCGCGCCGCGCGCTCGGACCGTCCGTCTTCTCGACGACGTGGGCCTACATCGACCACGTGGTCGTGCCGCCCGGCGCCTCGACGCCCGAGCAGGCCCACGACGCCGTGGGCGAGGCGTACTACGTGCTGGCAGGCGCCGGCACCGTCACGATTACGGGCACGACGCCCGAGACCGCGGCAGTTCGTGCGGGCGACGCCATCCCGATTCGGATCGGCGAAGCCAGCCGGTTCGCGAACACGGGGTCCGAGCCGCTCGAGTTGTTCGTGATGGGCGTGGCCCGTGACATGGCGGCGAAGACCCGACTGCTGTCGGGCAATTAGATCCGGAGAATGCACGTGCACAGACGAGGAATCATGAAATCCGCTTTGATGGCAGCCGCGGCTGCCCTCGGCGCCAGTCGTTTCGCGAAGCCGGCGAGCGCTCAGACGAAGCACATCCGGCTCTACGTGGAGATGGACGTGCCACCGGCGCGCGAGCGCGAGATGCTGGAGACGTTCCACAACGTGTTCGTGCCGGAGGCGGTGAAGCACGCAGGCTACATTCGCGTCAAGATGCTCAAGCGCCGCACGATTCTGCAGGGCACCGCGCCCACGCAGCACAACTATCGTTTCGAGCTCGAGTTCGAGAGCGAGGAGTTGCGCCAGAAGTGGATCGCGTCGGCCGACCACCAGCGCGTCTGGCCGCAGGTCGAGCGCTGCATGACGACGCTGAAGGACTACCCCGTCGTGCTCTACGACGAGGTCTGATGGTGTGCGCGCTGTTACGCGCCGCCGCGCCGCATACGGCGGCCGAACAGCTGATCGGCCACGGCCCCAAAGAGGATCACCGCGCCCATGACGGCGAAATCGAGCGACCCGGGGATGTCGAGCAGGTTCACCAGATTCCGCAGCACCTGCAGCAGCGCCGCCCCGATGACGATGCCGAGCACGGTGCCTTGCCCGCCGCGCAGGCTGCAGCCGCCGACGACGGCGGCCGCAATGGCGTAAAGCTCGTAGAAGTTGCCATGCGACGCCGGCGAGATCGAGTTGGTATAAAACGCGATGATGACCGCGGACACCGCCGCGAGGACGCCGGACAGGACGTACGCCCAGGCGACGACCGCCCCCGTCCCCACGCCCGAATAGCGCGCCGCCTCCGCGTTGTGGCCCACCGCGAAGAGGTGCCGCCCGTACACGGAGCGATGCAGCAGCACCCACGCCATCGCCGCCACGGTGCACATCACCACGAACGGCATCGGCACGCCGCCGACGCTTCCCGACGCGAGCGCCCGTACCCACTCGAAGCCGTGGCCGGTGCCGAACCCCTTGGTGGAATCGTCGGCGATGTAGCGCGCCGCCCCACGGTACAGCAGCAGACCGCACAGGGTGACGATGAACGGCTGCAGCCCCAGGCGCGTGATCAAGAGGCCGTGCGCGGCGCCGAGGACGGCGCCGAGCGCCAGCACCGCCGCCAGCGCGACGGCGGGCGGCCAATGCCATTCGACGAGCATCATCGAGAGCAGCACCCCGAGCAGCGCGCAGATCGACCCCACCGAGAGGTCGATGCCGCCGGTGATGATCACGACGCCGACGCCAATGCTGAAGATGCCGTAGGTGCCCACGAGACGGGCGACGTTCTGCAGGTTGACCGCGCTCAGGAACTGCGGACTGAGGGCGGCCACGATGGTGCACAGCACCAGCAGCAGCAGGAGAACGGCGATCTCTTGTCTGGTCATGTCGAAGTCGCGGCGCGCCGCCGGTCAGGCCACCGCCAGACGCATGATCGATTCGGGCGTACAGGCCGCGCGGTCGAGGATGCCGGTGATGCGCCCCTCGTGCATCACCGCCACGCGATCGCTCTCGGCCACGATCTCGTCCATGTCGCTGCTGATCATGACCACCGCCGCGCCCTCGTCGGCGAGGCGCCGCACCAGCCGATGAATCTCCGCCTTGGCCCCCACGTCCACGCCCTGCGTGGGCTCGTCGAACACGATGACGCGCGGCCGGCGCGCCAGCCACTTGCCCAGCACCACCTTCTGCTGGTTGCCGCCGCTGAGCGTCGCCACCGCGGCTTCGATCGACGGCGCTCGCACCGTCAGCATACGGGCAATCTCACCGGCGGCCTGCGCCTCGGCGGCTCGCCTCACGAGGCCCAGCCGGCTGTACGACGCGAGCGCCGGCAGGGTGATGTTCTCGCGCACGGTCATGGCGCCGATCACGCCGCGGTGTCGTCGGTCCTCGGGCACCAGGCAGATGCCGGCACGGATCGCATCGCGCGCGGAGTGAATCGCAACCGGCGCGCCGTCGAGCAACACGCGTCCGCCGCGCCGCGGTGCGGCGCCGCAGATTGCTTCGGCCAGTTCGGAGCGGCCGGCGCCGATCAGGCCCGCCACGCCGAGCACCTCCCCCGCATGGACGGCCAGCGACACCTCGGCGGCGGGGTACCGCCCGGTGCGGACGCCTTCGAGCTGCAGTCTTGCCGTCGCGCCGGGCGCCGACGCGGGTGCCGTCTGCCGTTCCGGCGCCTGCTCGAGCGCACGTCCGACCATCAGCTGCACCAGGCGATCGCGCGTGATCTCGCCACGCGGCAGCACTCCCGCGTTGCGGCCGTCGCGCAGCACGGCGGCACGGTCGGCAAGCGCTTCGATCTCGCGCAGGCGATGGGAGATGTACACGATCGCGGTACCGTGCTCGCGGAGATCGCGCAGCAGGGCATGGAGCCGCTCGGCTTCTCCAGACCCAAGGCTGGCGGTCGGCTCGTCGAGCACGAGCAGGCGTGCGTTCATCGACAGGGCGCGGGCGATCGCCACGAACTGCTGCTGCGCCGTCGACAGGCGCCGCACGATCGTCCGTGGCGGGATCGGCGCGCCGATCCGGACGAGCTGCCGCTCCGTGTCGGCTTCCATCCGCGTGCGATCGAGGAGGCGCAGCGGCCCGCCGCGGTGCAGCTCGCGCCCGAGAAACACGTTGGCGGCCGCGTCGAGCGTGTCGACGAGCTCGAGCTCCTGATGGATGATGGCGATGCCCAGCCGGGCGGCGTCCGCGGGACCGTGCAGCACGGCCGGCACGCCGTCGATGGCGATGACACCGGAGTCGGCGCGATGGACGCCGCTGAGCACTTTCATCAGCGTCGACTTGCCGGCGCCGTTCTCGCCGACCAGGCCGACGATCTCCCCGGCCGCCACCTCGAGATTTACGCGATCGAGCGCCACGACGCCGGGAAAGCGCTTCGAGATTTCCGACATCGTCAGCAGAGGACCGGCCGTCAATGGTGAGCTCCGATGGTGCGGTGGCGTGGGAACAGCGATGGCACCCGCTTCGCGAAGAGTGGGTGATCATGGCGGCCCATCGCCAGAATCGTCCGTGGCAGGGAGAACGCGCCGTCACCGCCGACACGCAGCCGCCCGCGTACGTCGAAGACTGCTACTTCTGCCCGGGCAACGTGCGCGTGAGCGGAGCGCGCAACCCGGACTACCGTTCGGTGTTCGTCTTCGACAACGATCATCCCTGCGTCGGCCTCGATGCGCCCCGGGAGCTGGCGGCGCCGCCCGGCATCTATCGGAACTCCCCCGCCACCGGCATCGCCCGCGTGGTGTGCTACACGCCCAAGCACAACGTCACGCTCGCGGAACTGCCGGCGAATGATATCGCCACTTTGCTCGACACGTGGCGCGAGCAGTACCTCGAGCTTGGCGCCCGTCCCGACATCCGCCACGTGCTCACCTTCGAGAACAAGGGCGAGGTGGTGGGGATGTCGAACCCTCACGCGCATGGGCAGATCTACGCGACCAATTTCGTGTTCAAAACGATCGAAACCGAGGCCGGGGCCAGCCGGCGCTACTACCAGGAGCACCGGCGCGTGCTCTTTCAGGACATCCTCCGCACCGAGCTGGAAGACGGGCGCCGGGTGCTCTTCGAAAACGGCTCGGCCGTCGCGTTCCTCCCCTATTTCGCCCGCTACGCCTACGAGTGCTACGTGGCGCCGCGCGACACGCACGCCAGCCTGGCGACGATGTCGTCCGCCGAGCGGCGCGACTTCGCGGCGGCGCTCAAGGCGCTCCTCGTCCGCTACGACAACCTGTGGCAGATGTCGTTCCCGTACGTGTTGACGCTCCACCAGGCGCCGACCGACGGCGGCGACTACAGCAGCTTTCACTTCCACATCCAGTGTCATCCGCCGCTGCGCAAGCCGCACCTGCTGAAGTACCTCGCGGGCCCGGAGGTCGGCGGCGGCAACTTCCTCAGCGACACCAGGCCCGAGGCGAAGGCGGCCGAGCTGCTCGCGCTGCCCGACGTCCACTACCGTCATGCGTGACCCGCGGGCGCTGCTCGACACGATCCTCGCGCTCCACGCCGAGGTGCGTGACGAAATCGTAGCTGCGACCGAACGTCGAAGCGCCGAATCGATGGCCGCGGTGGACCGCGACGGCGCCGGGGACACGATCTACGCGATCGACACCATCGCCGAATCGATCGTCGATCGCTTCGCCGAGGCGCTCGCGCACGATCGGACATTCGTGATGGTGGCGGAAGGGCTGCCGGGCGGACGCCGCCTTTACCCGGCGGGGCGGGACGAAGCGTCCGCCGACTGCTGGATCGTGGTCGATCCGATCGACGGCACCCGCGGCCTGATGTATCAGAAGCGCAGCGCGTGGATCCTGACGGCGGTCGCGCCCAATCGCGGCGCCGGCACGTCCCTGCGCGACGTCGAGCTGGCGGTGCAGACGGAAATTCCGCTGGTGAAGCAGCACTTGTCGGACCAGCTGTGGGCGCTGCGCGGCAGCGGGGCGCATGCGCAACGCTACAACCGGCTGACGGGCGCGTGCGCGCCGCTGCCGCTGCGCCCGTCGTCGGCGACGAGCATCGCCCACGGCTACGCGACGATCGCCCGCTTTTTTCCGGGTGCGCGCGACGAGCTCGCGGCGCTCGACGACGCCATCGTCCACGGCGCGCTGGGACCGCATGCGGCCGGCAAGGCGCACTGCTTCGAGGACCAGTACGCGTCGACGGGCGGGCAGCTGTACGAGCTGATCGCGGGACACGATCGGTTCATCGCGGACCTGCGCCCGCTGCTCCGCCCAGTGCTGTCCAGCCGCGGGCTGCCGCCAGCGCTGGCGTGCCATCCCTACGACATCTGCTGCGCGCTCATTGCCGAGGAGAGCGGCGTGATCGTCACCGACGCCGGCGGTCAGCCGCTCGACGCGCCGCTCGACGTGGAGGCCGAGGTGGCGTGGGCGGGGTACGCGAACCGTGCGATACGCGCGCAGATCGAGCCGCTGCTGCAGACCGCGATTCAGGAGCGAGGATGGAGCCGGCCGTGATCGAAGCCGCCGGCCTGGCGGCGTTCGTCGAGACGCTCCGCACCCGGGCGCTGTTCGAGCGCGGGGCGTTGGTCTGGGTTTCCCGGGCACCGGGCCGGCTCGACGTGATGGGCGGCATCGCCGACTACTCGGGGTCGCTCGTCCTCGAGCGCCCGATCGCCGAAGCGGCCTGGGCTGCCGCACAGCGAGTCGATCGCCCGCTGCTGGAAATCGTCAGCCTTGGCCGGCCGGCGTGCACGATCGCGCTCGACGCCCTGGCCCCCGGCGGAGTGCCCGCGAGCTACGACGACGCGCGCCGCATGTTCGAGGACAGTCCGCATCGCTGGGCGGCGTACATCGCCGGGGTGGTGCTCGTTCTGGCGCGCGAGCGAAGTCTGCCGTTGACCTCGGGCCTGCGGATCGTCGTCGCCTCGGAGGTGCCGGAGGGGAAGGGTGTGAGCTCGTCGGCGGCGGTGGAAACGGCCAGCATGTCCGCCGTGGCGGCAGCATTCGAGCTGCCGATCGAGCCGCGCGATCTGGCGATTTTCTGCCAGACGGCCGAGAACCTCGTGGCCGGCGCGCCGTGCGGCGTGATGGACCAGATGACATGCGTTTTCGGCGAGCCGTCGGCGCTGCTCGCGCTCCTGTGTCAGCCCGCCGAGTTGCAGGCCTCCGTGCCACTCCCCGGCGACGTCGCTTTCTGGGGTCTCGATTCTGGCGAGCGCCACGCCGTGGGCGGATCCGACTACCGCGCCGTTCGCACCGGGGCGTTCATGGGGCTGCGGATCCTCGGCGAGCACGCCGGCGTGCCCGGGAACTATCTCGCGAACATCGCGCCCGAACAGTTTGAACGGGAGCTGGCGCACCTTCTTCCAGAAGAGATGACGGGCGCCGACTTCCTGGCGCGCTACGGCGGCACCGTGGACCCCGTGACATCGGTGGCGTCCGGCGGCCGGTACGGCGTGCGTGCACCGGCCGCACATCCGGTGTACGAGCGCTGGCGCGTGGAGACGTTTCGCGATCTGCTGCTGGCACGATCCGGCGAGACCGGCCGCCGGCGGCTCGGCGAGTTGATGTACGAATCGCACGCGAGCTACGCCCGCTGCGGTCTCGGGTCGGAGGGCACGGACCGGCTGGTGGCGCTCGTGCGCGCCGAAGGTCCAGCGGCCGGCCTGTATGGCGCCAGAATCACCGGGGGCGGCAGCGGCGGCACGGTGGCGGTGCTGGGGCGGCGCGACGCCGCGCCGGCAATCGCGCGCGTGGCCGATGCCTACGAGCGGCTGACCGGTTACCGCCCGCACATCTTTGCCGGATCGTCGCCCGGAGTGGCGGCGTTCGGCATCCAGTCGGTCGTCGTGTGATGAGGAGCAGAAGTCGATGCAGGGACACATCCGAAAGCTGACTGCGACGCTCGTGTGTGCGGCCGCCGTTTCAGTGGGCTGTCAACGTGACAGCGGGACACCGGGCGGCGCCAAGATGCTGAAAGTCGCGTTCGTGACCAACAACTCCGCCGACTTCTGGACGATCGCGCGCCGCGGCGTCGAAAAGGCGGACCAGGAGCTCACGGACGTCGAGGCGGAGTTCAGGCTGACGGCCGACGGCACCGCCGCCGAACAGCAGCGGGTCGTGGACGACCTGCTCACGAAGGGGGTGGATGCCATTGCCATCTCCCCCGTCGATCCCCAGAACCAGACCGCGATGATCGACGCCGCCGCGAAACGGGCGCTGGTGTTCACGCAGGACAGCGACGCGCCGCAGTCGGCGCGCGCCTGCTACATCGGCACCGACAACCTGGCTGCCGGGCGCCAGGCCGGCCAGCTGATACGAGAGGCGCTCCCCGGGGGCGGCTCGATCATGCTGTTCGTGGGCCGGCTCGACGCGCGCAACGCGCAGGAGCGCGTGCAGGGCATCAAAGAGGCGCTCGCGGGCACCAACATCCGCATCCTCGATACGCGCACCGACGACGCCGACGACGTGCGCGCCAAGGCGAACGCCGCCGACGCGCTGGTCCGCTACCCCGACATCAGCGCGATGGTGGGGCTCTGGAGCTACAACGGCCCGGCTATCCTCAACGCGGTGCGCGAGGCCGGCAAGACCGGCCGCGTGCGGATCGTCGCCTTCGACGAGGCCGACGAGACGCTGGCCGGGATCAAGGCGGGCGACATCCACGGCACCGTGGTGCAGCAGCCGTACGAGTTCGGCTATCAGGCCATCAAGCGGATGGCGCAGGCCGTGCGCGGCGACCGGTCGTTCATCCCCGACACGAAACAGATCATCGTGCCGACACTCATCGTGAACCGGGCCAACGTGGACGAGTTCACGCAGCGCATCAACACGTTGAGGGGGCGATAAATGGGCACCGCGCTTCTCGAGAGCCGCCGTCGATTCCTTGCGGGCCTCGGCAAGGCTGGCGCCGCGCTGGCGGGCGCGTCGTGGCTCGACGCCATCGGCTACGCACAGGGTGTCCGCGGGGCGGCGCGCGCCCTCATCCAGCAGCCGCGCGTTCGCGCGGACTTCGATCGCGCGGTGCTCGGCGCCTTCCTCGAGCACCTGGGAAGAGCCGTCTACACCGGGGTGTACCAGCCCGGCTCGCCGCTCTCCGACGCCAAGGGCTTCCGCACCGACGTCGTGCGCGAGGTCAAGGAGATGGGCGTTCCCGTCGTCCGCTACCCCGGCGGAAACTTCGTCTCCGGCTACAACTGGCTCGACGGCGTGGGCCCCAAAGCGCAGCGCCCGACGGTGCTCGAGCGCGCGTGGAATTCGATGGAGACGAACCAGTTCGGCACCAACGAGTTCGTCGACTGGTGCCGGCTCGTCGGGGCCGAGCCGCTCCTCGGGATGAACTTCGGCACGGGCAGCGCGGAGATGGCGGTCGCCTACGCCGAGTACTGCAATCTCGAGCGCGGCACGAAGTGGAGCGACCTGCGGCGGTCGCACGGATACGAGAAGCCGCACGACGTGCGCTACTGGTGCCTGGGCAACGAGATGGACGGGCCGTGGCAGATCGGCCAGATGCAGTCCCGCGAGTACGGGCGCAAGGCGCGCGACGCCGCGCAGCAGATGCGCGTCGTCGACCGCGGGCTGCAGCTGATCGCGTGCGGCTCGAGCGGCACGTTCATGCCCCAGTACTTGATCTGGGACCGCGAAGTCCTCGAGGAGTGCTTCGACCAGGTGGACGGCATCTCGCTGCACGCCTACTACGGCAATACCACGGCGCTCACCGGCAACAGCACCGAGCGGTTCCTGGCGATGAACCTCGACATGGACCGCCAGATTCGGGAGGTGGCCGCGGTCTGCGACTACGTGCAGGGGCTGCGCCGATCGAGCAAGCGCCTGTGGTTGTCGTTCGACGAATGGAACGTCTGGTACCGGGCGCGAAGCGGCGACGCCACGAACGGGCGCCGGCAGTTCGCGCCGAAGCTGCTCGAAGAGGTCTACAACCTCGAAGACGGGCTGCTCGTTGGCGGCTTCGTGAATACGCTCCTGCGCAACGCCGACCGCGTCCGGGTGGGCTGCATGGCGCAGCTGGTCAACGTGATTGCGCCGCTCGTGACCAACGACACCGGCGTGCTGCGGCAGAGCACCTATTACCCGTATGCCTGGGCGCTGCGCTATGCGCGCGGCCGGGTGCTCGACCTCCGCGTCGACTCCGAGACCTACCCGATCCGAGCCGCGGGGCTGCAGGCCGACTTCGCCCGCAACGACCAGGTGCCGTTCGTGGACGTGGTCGCCACCCTCGACGCGCAGAACGGGCAGGCCTGCGTTCTGATGCTCAACCGGGACCTCCAGGGCGAGCGCGAGATCGCGCTCGAATGGCGCGACGTCACCCCCACGCGGGTGCTGGCCTGCGAGACGCTGACCGGGACGGACCTGAAGGCGTTCAACAGCTTCGAGCAGCCGAGACGCGTCGCGCCGCAGCGGCTCGACGCGCCAGCGGCGGGCGCGCGCATGACGTTCAAGCTGCCGCCGCGTTCGTACACGGTGGCGCAGCTCGCCGCCACGTCGTGAACCGCCGCCCGTGACGGTTCCAGGACGGTGCGCCGCAAGCGCGCGAGGAAGCGGCTGTTGCGGTGAAGATAGGCCTCAGCGAGACCGTCCGAACAGCTCGCCCCCGTCGATCACGGTATCAATCTGCCTCGAACATATGGGCCTGGTACGGGAAGCCGTTCATCGCCAGGCGGCACGAGCGCAGCCCTTCCTGGCCACCGAAGCTCGCCAGGTGCCACGTCTGCCGCGGGACATACACGACGTCGCCTTCGTCGGCTTCGAACTGCTCGAGCCCCTCGATGTTGTAACGGATCTTGCCGAGCATCACGAGCCAGAACTCGCCGCCTTCTTCGTGGTAGTGCCCCTTGTTGCCCGGCTGCGGCTTCTGATACGGACCCATGATGATGTTGGCGAAGCTGCGGTCGTCGCTCACGAACGCGCCGCCGCGCTCCTGCCCCGCCACCACCTGGTTGAAATCCACCACGGGACGATTCTGCGGATCGAGCACGCCCCTCCCGCCCTGCAGGCGCGTCTTGACGTACTCGAAGCCGGCCACCGGCACCGGCGTCTCGTCCAGTGGATACAGCTTCCGCGCGTGCGTGACGTTCGCCTCGAAGCGCAGCGCCGGCTCGGCCCCGACGTTCTCGATCTGATAGAGCGTGCGATACGGCACCTGCACCATCACGCCCTTGGTGGCGACGACGGGCTCGCGGCCGTCGACGGTGAACTTGAGCGAGCCGGACTGCACGATCCACCACTCGCGCGTGTCGCCGTTCATGCGCCGCGGCGTCTGCTTCCCCGGTCCCAGCGAGATCCACTGCGCGAACAGGCTCTCGTCGTCCACGATCGTCTCGGCCCAGTCCGCCTGGCCGTGGTGCCGCACCAGCACGTCTTTGAGCTTCGTGTGCGGCTTGTGGACGCCGTTCCATCCGGCCGATTTGGCCTTGGGCGACATCACGATCGGATCCGGCTCCCGCTGCGCCGGAGGCCGCCGCGGCGCTCCGATCGGCGCCTGCCCCGCAGGCTGCATGCCCGTCATGGATACGAACGCGGCAAACCCGGTGACCCAGCCTTTCCAACTGCTATGGCGCGGTTGCGATCGACCCATGTCGTACCTCCTGATCCGTTACGGCAGCGCGTAGGCCACAAGTTCGGCCCCGTCGTTGCCGCTTACGGCGAGCACGATGAACTGCTTGCCGTTGACCTGATAGGTCATCGGCGATCCGGTCTGCTTCGCCGGCATCTCCACTGCGCCGGCGTCGGCGCCGGTCGGCTTGTCGTAGGCGCGCAGCAGCGCCACGCGCTTGCCCGCCTCGTTCGTGTGCACCCCGGCCTCGCCCGCGATGAGCAGGCTCTTCGTCGTCAGCACGCCGATGAACGAGCGGCCCGGCTGCCCCAGTCGCGTGGACAGCGGCACGCCCTTGAGCGCGGGGTGGTTCTTGATGTCGTCGGGTGTGGAGCTATGCGGCTTCTGCCAGACGATGTCGCCGGTGTTCATGTCGTACGCGGTGATCCGATCGTACGGCGGCTTGATGAGCGGCAACCCTTGCACGTTGGCGCCGCCGCGCCCGACGCCGCCCGCACGCCCGCCAGCCGCTCCGCCTGCTCCTGCTCCGCCAGCGCCGGCTGCCCGAGCGCCGCCCCCTCCCGCGCGCGCCTGCCCCGCGACGTACCCCATGTCGGACTGGGCGGGATTGGCCTGCACGAGCCCGCTGACGTAGACGGCGCTGTGCGAGTGAATGAACAGGAAATTGTTCTCGGGGTCCAGCGATCCACCCGGCCAGTTGGCGCCTCCGACGTCCGACGGCACCTGCAGTGTGGCCAGCGGCCCGTCCAGCGAGCTCACGACCGGCGGGGTGAAGAGCGGCCCCATCTTGTAGCGCTTGACCACCTCGAGCGCCTCGGCCTTCAGCGCCGGCGTCAGATCGAGCAGGTCATTCTCGGTAATGCCCTGGCGATCGAACGGCGCCGGCTTCGTTGGAAACGGCTGCGTCGGGCTCGAGCGCTCCTTCGGGGCGTCCGAGACCGGCACCGGCCGCTCTTCGATCGGCCAGATCGGCTCGCCGGTCTCGCGATTGAAGACGAAGAGCATCGCGTGCTTCGTT
>Ga0210380_10000144_pt1 | contig 40952 bp, 58 predicted proteins | sample PLM4_5_coexredo_FD_155476 | JGI IMG/M metagenome (GOLD analysis project Ga0210380, IMG submission 155476) | Groundwater sediment microbial communities from an aquifer in East River, Colorado, USA - PLM4_5_coex redo | ecosystem: Environmental > Terrestrial > Soil > Riparian zone | place: USA... | reverse complement strand
CCCCACCAACAGCAACAGCAATATTTGGCTGTATGTATGTGCCGTTGTTAGTGAACCCCATCAGGTCGATCGCGTTGACCCGATTGCTGGCATTATCGTCAAACGTAAATATGCCGTTATTGAACGTGCCCGAACCGTTCCAGGACAATCCACCAACCTTGGCGACCACCGACCCTTGCGTGGTGCTATACCAGCCAGCCGTTGGTATCGACATGTAGTCCTGCGCCCTGGTCTGCGCGCTGCCCGCCGTGGCGATGTAGCTCGTCGGGAAGGCGCCGGCCTCTAGCTGTGCAGCACCAATACGCAGCGTGAAGTCCACTGCTGTGAGGGGCGGCATTGAGATGCCGATGATCAGACTGAGCGATGTCACGCCGCTAGCGGCGGTGGTGAAGGCGTTCAGATAACGCTGGGACACAAGCGGGGCGCCGGTTGGCGTAACCGTTGGCGGGTAGTGTGGCCCGATGTTACTGGCTGCCAGCACGCTGACGCTGTTGGCTGGCATCGTTCCGGCAGTCAGCCGTAGATAAACACTGGCGGTCCACGCCTGACTGTTGCCAGCCGGCACTGTGCCGTTCGCAATGTATATGTTGTTCGCGGTGCCGGATGACGTGGTGCCAGCGAACCGGATATCGACATATGGAATGCCGCTCTCTGTGCCAAAGCCGGTCACCGCAGGGGCGATGCCGGTGTTGTTGGACTCGGCCCAGCCGGTGGGCAGCGTGCCGCCAACCACTGCGCCTACAGCATTTCCGTTGGGGATGCCGTTGGTGCGCGCCTCTTCGATCAGCAGCCCGCGCAAGGCCAACGTGGCCGGATCATAGTCCCAGCGCGGCGCGTTGGTCGCCGCGTTCTGCATCACGCCCGCGCTGTCGAAATACGTGGCGGTGGACGCGCGGGTGAAGGTAATGCGCGGGTCCAGCACGCCGGGCTGCATGAAGTCGAGGCCGAGCGATGGGCCGCCGCCGATCGCCGCCTGGCCTACGTCAGCGATCAGCCCGCGCGCCTCTTGCGAGAACAGGCGGCACCAGCCGCGTGGCGAGATCTGCCCGAGCACGCGCTTGCAGCGACCGCCGCGGCTCGACTCGAAATGCCTGCACAGGCTGCAGTGCTCGCGTCCGCCATCGCCGCGGTAGCGAACCGACTCTTTCGAGAGCATGGGATATGCCATCAGGGCGTCCTTCTCGCCCGATGCCACTGTCGAAGGTAGAGTCGGGCGCAAAGTCTGCAGCGACGGTCCCCATTCGGCTTGATGTAGGTATTCACCGCATCGAAGGGGTGCCCGTATTTACATGTCGCCTGTCGTGGTGATCCACCACCAACGCGGCCCTTCGCCGCCATGTCCCGCGCGTTATCCCGCAGCGTGCCAAGGAAAAGATGGTCGACATTGCAGCATGCGGGAACGTCACAACGATGCAGGACGAACAGGCCTAATGGGATTGGCCCGTGTCGTTCTTCCCAGGCCAGACGGGTGACGCGGAATTGCTTCCCACCACGAGTAACCTTGCCATAGCCGCCTGATGCCTGCGCGCCGTCCCACAACCAACAGCCGGAATTTGGCTCAGGGATTACCCGGTCCTGCCATGGAATAGCTATGCTCATAGGCATCCCTAAAAACTAGCCGCTATTTCTGCTCTAAGCGGTGAGCCGGAATAATCGCTCTGCTGTTTGTGCAAGTTTGCGCGGGTGACAGCCTGTTGCCACTTCGCGTCAGCCTGCGCGGCCCGGTCGTCGTCCAACTCGAACAGCGCGCCCTGATGCACACAGCCCCAGAGGTAGACGCCATAGAGCGCCTCTAGGACGGTGTTGGTGTCGCTGGGCAGCAGTAGCGGCGCCGGCTTGGCATACCACGACATACGTACGATCTGCGGCTGCCAGGTGGGGTCCGGCGGATCGGGGATCTGTGGGTGCGGCAGGAACTCTATGCAATCCTCGACCAGCCGGTAGGCCGTGCATGGGGTGCCCACACCGACGATCGCGCCATCCCGCCAGACGTTGTGCTGTTGCCCCGTCCAATGGCCCGACCACTCGTCACGAAGCTCGAGCAGTTCGCCCGTGGTGGCGTCGCGTATAGACGCCATCGTGCAGAAGTCGGGCGGCATGGTGACGTATGGCGCGTCAATCGGCTGGTTGGCCGTCACCACCATGCAGCGCGCCCTCAACGTCTGCGCGATCTCGGTTTCCACCATCGCAACCCAACCGGCCATTTTGTCGGAAATGTCGGCGCGGTTGAGCCACGAGGCGACTTCGTCCTGCAGCATCTGGTACGTGGGCACCAGGCCGCCCCTACTTCCTGTCTGGATGGTCAGACCGCGGTGCCGGCGGTGGCGGTGGCGGCGGCTCGGCGCCTACGACGTCACTCTGCGCTGATGCCACCAGCACGGCGCCGGCTGCCGCGGTAGCCTTACCATCGGCGATCGCCTTGGCGCGCGCTTCCTCGTAGCCGAGGTCGGGATAGAGGCGCAGCAGCAGCACGCGGTCCATGTCATCCGGCAGCGTGGGTTCCACCGGGACTGTGGTCGCTGCTGGCGCAGGCGGCGTCATCGGCTTCATCTGTGCCGGGGGGTCGTGCTTGTCGTTTGTTGGTTGTGCCATCTCAGAGCTTCCTTCTGTCGTCTACGCGGAACACCGAGTTGTCGCGTTCGTCCAGCCACTTGTTCATGGCCTTCTCGTCCTGCGTGATCCCAAGGCGTTCCAGCTCGCGCCAAATCACCAGGGGGATGCGCGCAACGTGTGTGAAACCATGCGCAGGGCGCGCAACGTGTGGGTCGAAGTTCGCAGCCAGAGCCTTGGCGGATTCGATAATCGGGCGCGTATTCTGGCTGTGTATGAAGACCAGATTGCCGGTGTCAGGGTCCGTTGTGACCTCGGTGGCGCGCTGGGTTTGGGGATTGTAGCTCTCGTATAGGGGTGCGGTCATTGGCCTTTGCGCCTTGCTTGGCGATGGTGTGCGGCTGACCGTTCGTTCATGCACTGACGACACGAGCGCATGCCGTTGTAGGTCATGGTATTAGCGGTGGTATATTCGTGGCCGTATGGACAGTGCGTCTTTAGTGAGTTGAGATACGAGCGGCCCTTAAAACGGCCCTTCTCGATCATGTCCGTTACGTTGTCCTGCTGCGTACCAAGGAAGAGGTGTGCCGGGTTGCAACAAGCTGGCACGTCGCATGAATGACAGACGCGCATGTCCGCTGGGATCGGGCCGTTAGCGGCTTCCCACGCGAGCCGGTGGACCCTCTCTGTGCGGCCGTCGTGTCTGACCTGGCCGTAGCCGTCGGTCGAACGGGCGCCTTGGAATATCCAGCATCCGTCTGCCTGCTTAGTCAGGCGGTCCTGCCAGGGCGTAGCTTCGGATCTTCTTAGCTCTGCCATTGTTGACAGAACGAGATGGGCGGGATTGCAGCATGTCGGAATGCCGCATGTCTGAGTGACGGTATGGCCCCTAGGTACGGAACCATACGCATCTTCCCAGGCCAGGCGATGGACGCGGTAGACCTTGCCGCCGCGGGTTACCTGACCGTGTCCGCCAGGTTCCACACGACCCTGCCAAAGCCAGCAGCCGTCATTAGACTGCTGCTGGACTACACGGGACTGCCATGGGGGGGGATGTCTCATCCCCACAGCATACGTCATGGCGACCATCTGGGTATATGGTCCTTAACTATTGATTGAGGTCAGCCACCCAGGCGTGGGATTTCGGTGCCGTGGGCGTCAAAGTTCCTTCCCAGATCACCGCGCCTTGGCTGTTATCGCCCGTCTGGGCAAAGTCGATCTGCACCATGTCGCGCTCTGGTAGCGGCGACAGCTCGATATAGTCGGTGCTGATCAGCAGGATCTGGTTTGCCGGGCAGAACCGATCTGGCGCCAGGTTGAGCGAGCCGAAATTCGTGCGGTAGACATCGACGGCACCGAGGATCGTGACTTCCTCGCGTGCAGTCGTGGACTGGATATTCTGTGCGACGATCGGGTTGCCGGTGCCGCCCTGTGACAGCGTCGCGAAGTAGTTCTTCACGTTACCGCTCATGATCCCGAGTGTCGGCTTGCCGCCCGCGACCCAGCACTGCTGCATCGCCGTGTTGACGAGGTCCAGCGTCAGATCGCGCTTGGTGCCAGGCGTTCCGGCGTTGCTGCCGTTGCCCACTGGCATGACGCCAGCGCCGGCCCCGCGGCTGCCGTTCACGCAGTAGCACGGTAGGCCCGACATATGCCGCGGATCGGTGATCGTACGAACCAGCGGGCTGGTTATGATCAGCTCGAGGTCGCGTTTGACTTCCATGCCACGCAATACGAGCTGACGATTGTATTCATCCTCGCCGCCCGCAACGTCCACGACACGCAGTGTGTTGGACACGCCGACTGTGCGGGCCAGGATTTGCGCGATGTTTGACAAGCGCACCGGGGCGGTGGCAGCTTGCATTACGGCAGTGAAACCTTCCGGCTGCGCATTATCACTGGCGGCGTTCAATTCCTGAACCAGCCACTCGTGATTGATCTGTTTCGCATTCGATCTGGGACACGCTGAGACAAGGGGTGTCTCGTCTGGATCGATGCGGAAAATGACGTCGCTCAAGTCCTCGAGGACCCCAACGGCGGCGGTCTGAATATACGTGTTTGCGGGTGCTGCACCCTGTGCGCCAACGGCCATGGCCGGATTCCCATTGCATGGCGCGGCGTAGATACGCCGGGCCGGTGAAACCAAAATTGTTGATTTCGCAATGGCGGCGACGGGGCTGGTCCGAGTTGGTGACTAGCACTCTCGGGGCCGCGATCGGGCATTAGCGACGGCACGTCCCGCCTGACCAGTTGGTGACCAGCACTCTGGCAGGCAGCGGTGTCTATACTATGAGACAGACAGTGGTTGCGTCAATCGTCGGATAGATTGCGATAAAATGCCAATCGCCCACGCCTGCGCAATTTGCCGGCAACCCTTGCCGCCACTGCCTCTGGCGTTGCCCGCGCACGTATCGGGTGGCCGCTGTTGCAATGGCCGCATGACATAGCCGGCCGCTTTCCGGTCAGGTTGGCTTTCAGCATCATCTTCTCAGTGCCGCAATCACAGCGCACCAAGATTGTCCTGCGCCGAGCGCCTGACACCTCTTTAGCCACGACCTTAAGGCGCCCGATCCTACTGCCGATCGGAAGTGGTTTTGCGGCATACGCCATCAACGCCCCGCTGCGGCCCGCCTAGCGGCAAGCAGCGCCGCGCCCGAGCGGATCGTGGCGCGTTCTTCGAACGCCTGCTGTGCCTGCTGTACAGCCGCGGCCGGGGCCGGTGGCGGGGGCACACCGCGCGTGGGCGCTGTGGTCAATGCCGTGGGCGCGGTCGTCTTGGCGCCGGCCACCCAGCGGTCGTAGGCCATGGCCTTCATCATGGTCTTGAGATGATGGGCTGACGCCAGGTTGCGCAGCTCGTTCCGATCGAAACCACCTTGCGTCGTGGCCCACTGGACGATCTGCGCCTGCGCCGTGGCACGTTCCTGCGGGTCCGCCCAGAACGGGTATTCCCTGGCGAGCAGTTCGTTGGCGTTCGCCACGGCCTGTTCCATCGCCCGCGCTTGCGCCTGCTGCTGCAGCTGCGTCAGGCCGCCCAGGCGCTGCTGCTCGGCGATCGCCTGATCGTATAGCGCGCGCTGCCGGACGTATGCCGCCGGATCTGACTCGGCGAGCGCAGGGTCGGGCATCTGCGCCTGCTGGTTCACGCTCTCGGCGAGGCGCTGCAATTCCGGCTGGATATACGGCAGCACCATCTGCAGTGCCTGCGCCTGCGCGTCGAGCGCCTGGCGTTGCTGGGCGAGCGCCTGGCGGCCCTGCGCCAGCTCTTGTGTCTTGGCGGTGTAGTCCGCGCTCTTCAGCACGGCTTCGCGCAGCTCGGCCTGCGTGTAGGCGCGCCCCTCGATGTCGATCTGGGCGACCGGCTGGACGGGCTGGTTCGTGTTGGCCGGCTCGCCGGCTGGCACGCCCAGCGCCCGCTCGAGCGCCGACTGCGCCGGGGCGGCTGGCGCGGCGGGTGCCGGCTGGGGGCTCGCCCCGGCGGCGATCAGCTCGTTGGGGCTGGGCTTGCGATCTGGGGCGGCTTGGGCGGGTGCGGCCGGCTGGGCGATCGGCGCGGCTGCCGGTGCAGCTCGTCGCTGCTGGCCTAGCAGGCGGGCGGCGTCGGATACGCTGATGCCGGGCTGACTGGCCGGCGCTGGCGTGGCGGGGGCGTCGGCAGCCGGCGCCGAGGTGGACTCGGACATGGGTGGTTCCTGGGGTGGTTGTTCTGGCAGTCGGGCCGCGGCGTGTGCTACGCGGCAAGCAGGCCGGCATCGGTAGCGACACCGATGCCGGCCCTAACCCCGCCCCTTGGGAAGGAAGGAACGAGGTATGCAAGTGACGATATCCGATTGGACCCGGCGACGCGCCGCGGCCTACAGGGCCATGGGCGAGAGGACACGGCGCGAGACGGCCGCCGCAGTCGCCGCAGGGGCCGCCTGCACATTCGCCGCGTTCCAGTTGGTGAATCCGCCGACTTTGTTCGCGTTCATGCGGTCGATCATATCAGCGATGCCCAGCAGGCCGTAGCGGTCGTCCTGCTCTGGCTCGAGCACGCCCATCAGAGGCGACCCATCACCAGCAGGATGACCAGCACAATGAGGATCAGGCCGACGATGCCGATGCCGCCGTAGTAGCCGCCGTAGGGGCTGCCGTAGTAGCCGCCGCGGTAGCCGTAGTAGCCGCCGCCCAGCACGACCACCAGCAGCACGATGATGAGCACAGTGACGAGGTTCATGGCGTTACCTCAACTGGTTACGGGTGGCCGTGGCAGGCTCATCGAGTACGGCATAAATTCAGATACACCGAACACAGGGAGACGCGCCGTGAGCGATCTGGATCGTCTAGGTAGGGCTGTCCTGTTGTTTCATCGCGGTGGTCAATGGACCGGCCAGGACAGGAACGAATGGGTGATGCTGACCGGCGAAGAAAATGCCACCACCAAGGTGCTGTGCGATCTAGCGCGGAAGTTGTTGTTGCAGCACGCACAGGGAGACACGCCGTGAACGAGTGTTGGTCGTGAGCCGTCGATGGTGGCACTGGCTCGTATGCTGGGGCGGCTGCCCCTGTCGCCCCTACGAGGATGCCGGCGGCTGCGGTGGCCAGTGCGTGCGCTGCGGCAAGATCGTTGGATACGTCACCCGCGCCGAGCTGCGGGCCTATGCGGACAGGGGAATACGCCGGTTTCGCCGGTAAATTCCACTACGCGCGATAATTGTGGGTTATCGCGCGTAGCTACCGCCACACCTGTTGTTCGCGGTCCCAGACGATCACGCTCGGACTGTAGCGCGCCGGCCGACGCTGGCCGGGCTTAAACGGGACGCCGTACTGGCGGGCCGCGTGGTGAACCTGCGTGAGCGGAATGCGCGCCCGCTCGGCCGCCTGGCGCCTGGTCATGCCAGCGTCTGCCAGAACCCACAGCAGCCGGATCTCGCGCTCGGTCCACTGCGGGCGCCGCGCCTTCATTCCAGCGAGTCTGACAGGCCCTGTTGCCGGCGTTCAGCGTCGGGCAGCTCGGCGTCGTAGAGCAGCTCGGCGCGCAGGCGGGTGACGGCGAGCACGAGCTGGCGGGCGTCCTCGCGCGTGGCGGGGTCATTGATATAGATGGCCCGCTGCGTCTCGTCCTTCTCGATCCGCTGCAGCACTGCCTCGAGCGCCGGGTCCGCCAGCATGCGCTGCGCGGCCAGCGCCTGCTGGATCTGGTCACTCGTCAGTGGCATCGGCCATGCGTGCGGTCAGCTGGGCGAGGAATGTGTCCGTTGCGGTTCTGGACAGGTTCACTTCCTTCAGCAGCCGCTCGGTACACGCCCCCATCACGGCGAGCATCAGCTCTGGGTTGTCGTCCAGCGCCCGCTCGAGGAACCGATACAGCACATTGGCAACATGCAGCGCCCGGTCCCAGTCGCCGCCGACTGTGTCATCAAGCGGCACCCGGCACCCCCGCAGGCTGTGGCAGCGGCGGGCCGCCTGGTCCGAACAGCGGCAGTCCGCTGGCACGCGCCGCGAGCTGGCCGTATGCCGTGGGCAGGCCGCGGCCCTGCAGGCCCTGCTGGATCGCCTGCGCGGCGACGGGTGAGATCGGCGGCTGCTGTGCCGGGGCCGGCGGGCGTGGCGGCATCATCGCCGGGCCGGGTCCGCCCATCATCGGGCGCTGCGGGCCAGGCTGCTGCGGCGGCTTCGGTGGCGCACCGACTGCAGGCGGCTCGGCGCTGGTCGGGGCCGGCATGTCGGCGAGCAGGCCAACAGTCGGCGCCTGGTTCTTCATCGCCTCTTGGAACTCGGTCAGGCTCGGGGCCGGCGTGCCGTATTGCGCCGCCGCGACCCATGTTCGCGACCACGCATCGAGGGCCGCCTTGTCACGTTCCCGCTCATCCTCGAGTAGCAGCGACGCACGCTTGGTCTGCTGTTCCGCGCGGCGGTTCTCGACGTCCGCGGCCGTCTTGTTCTTCTCTACCTCGGCCAGCAGCTGCTCGGGCGTCGGCTGCGGTTGCTTCGGTGGCGGCTGCCAGCCTGGCGGCAATGCGCGGAAGTAATTGGACACATCAGCGACGCCAACAGTCTCGAGCATGCGGCCCAACGTGTTGCGATATTCCGGAATGCCCACCAGCGGATTATCGAGCCCGCCCTGCATCATGATCTGCTCTTGTTTCGCGGCAACCTGCGCCAGCATCGCCAAGCGCTCGTGCGGCATGCCGCGGCCGCCCACGTTGACGGACGTTTCCCACATCGTGGCGAGGGCTCGCGGGTCGATCGATACCCACTCGCCGCGGATGCGGATCACACTCGGCCGGTCCTGCTGTCTGGCCAGCATCTTGAGTATACCGGCGTATAGCGGCGCCAGGCCGGTTTCCGCCAGCGTGCGCGCGACCATGTCCAAACGATCCTGTGCAGCACTGGATTGTTGGCTAATCGCGGCCGGCGTCGTGCTCTGCAGTTCATCGACAGTTAAGCCGCTGGACGCCCGCGTAATCCCTGTCCGAGACTCGCGGATGGCTTCCAGCACTTGCATGACCGGCAATGCCTCTTTGCCGGAAAAAGGCTTGACGAGTTCCTGCACCGCGCCCTGCTGCGCGACCCGGATGATCGAGCCTATCGCCGTTTGACGGACGTCGGCCATATTCGCCTGACCGACGACGACGGCCGTGCGCGGGAACATCGATTGGCCAAGACTGTCGAGTATAGCTCGCATTACGCGAGATTCTACCCGTTGCAGATCCATTACCATATCGGCTTGGCTGTTGCCGATCACGCGCCCCGGTTCCCTGTATGGGGTAAAACACGCCAGCGGTATTTCGTCGCACCGTTCCCACTGCACGAGCGTTTGCGCGTTGCCCAGCATGTGTACGTGGATCAGTTCCGCGCGGTTATCGTTGTCCGCGTCGCATTTAATCCAACCCTCGGCGTAGCGTACGAGCGCCATGGATTTATCGCTCGGCGGCGTCTGCCGAATGTTCTGGCCCTGTGCGTTGCTGCGCGCGATCGCCTCGCGGCGGCCCTGCATGCGCTGACCGGCACCGCGGTGCGCCATGATCTTGTCGGCCGGCAAGCCCGCCTCGATCAGCTCGGACACCGTGACATCGCGGACATGCCACACCGCATTGGCGTTCTCGACCGTGTTGGCCTCGGCGACGATCCACACACAGTCCGCGGCGACGTGCTCGATCTGCGGCCACGGCTGCGCGGCGGTGCGGGTGATCGTCGCGGACCACAGCTCGGCCGGGCCTTGCTGCAGGTACATCGCCCCCTCGGGGGTCTTCTGCACAGCCTGGCGCTCGTCCTGCGTCATCGGGCGGCGCACAATGCGTTGCGCCTCGATGCCAGGCTCTGACAGCAACAGCTGCAGCTGCGGCAGCAGCAGGCCTTCGCATACCTCGGTGCGGATGCTGCGGCGCGAGCCCCAATACCAGCGCACCCAGCCCGCTTTGCGGGTTAGCGCATCGAGCAGGCAATCATGCAGTACCTGCCAGCCTTTGTTCGCAGTGAATAAGGCCCAGCGCGAATAATCCGTGGCCTGTCTGGCCAACTGCGTCGCTAGTTTGTCGTTGCCGACGATCTCGTTGCTGATGGGTTCAAATGATACCGGGTCCTCGACCGCGGTAAATAGCCGCAGCAGCGACGGCAAAGTCTGGCGGATCGTGTCCCTGACCACGGTCATGACGAGTTTGCTGCGCCCGTCTTCAAGTTTCCCCTCAGGCAACCCTGCGTAGAACTGGCTCGCGGTCACGCGTTCCAGGCTCAACGCGTTGTCGTAGTGTTCGGCTGACTGGAAATAATGCCGGGCGATCGCCGTTATCTCTTGATCGGTCTTGCCCAGGCGTTCGTATGCTATCTCTTGCTGCCACTCTACTTCGGCCGGCTTCACGCTCGGGCGCAGGCCGGCTGCGTATGGTTTCAGCGCGCCTGGCAGGCCTTCCTCGCTGTCGTCCGGCTCTTGCTCTTCAGCGCGGCGCAGGAATGCCAGGATCTGGCTGTCGCCCAGCTCGAGCCCGACCGGGCGGATGCCGGCGGGCATCAGGCCGGGGATCGGCGGCATCGGCGTTGGGTAGGACGCACCGCTCGGGGCCAGCAGGCCGCCGTCCATCTGCATCGGCGGGTTCATGCGCGCCTGGCCCATCGGCATCGGCGGGTTCACGCCCTGCTGCCCGATCTGCATCGGCATCGGGTTGATGCCCTGCCGCAGGCCGGGTGGTATCACGGGCGGTATCATGCCGCTCATCCCAGGTCCCGAACCTCGCTCAATAACACCGCCATGCCGGCTTCGATCCGCTCGAAACTCGCGTGCAACGCCACCAACAGCCGCTCGATCTCGCCCACCCGCACCTCGAGCTGCGCTATTGCGGGGATCGGGATCTGCCCGCCCACCAGCGCCATGCGCCCGTCGCCGTAGCCCTCGGTCATTGTTATCGCCTCAACTTGGCGCGCGGGCCGTCGATCATGTCGAACGCCTCGCCGCTCATGAACAACGCCATGGCACCGATCGACTTAACCGCCCCAGCCGGCGTAGAGCCACACCGCAGCAGCGTCCGATAGGCGCGCCCGATACACACCACAGCGGCAGCCGTCAGCTCGGGCTCGCCATCGAGGCACGCCCACATCGCCTGGCCAATAGCCTCGAGCTGGGCGTCGGTTGTTTCCGTCGTCACAACCGGGCGCTCGTAATCGCTCACACCAGGTCACCAGACGACAAGACCATTCGTATCGGCATCGAATCGTGCAGGCCACTAGTCATCCCGCTGGCAATTCCCAAGCCCTGCTCTGCGAATGTCAGGTTCAGCGCGTCAGCAGCGTCCGGACTGGCCAGACCACGCGCGCGCATGAGGTTTTTGCTCTCGATCTGCATCCGGCCGTCGCTCAAAAACGCGTATTTCGGCGCAACCAAATCATCCCGCAGCTGCTCGTCGCGCGGCAGCCGCACAGCGCGCGTTTCGAGCCAGTCCTTGCACCGACACCACAATTCGTCGCGCAAACGCCCGAATCGGCCGCTCGTAGACGCCGCCTCGGCGACATTTATGCCCAGAATCGGCAGATTTTGCTCGTGTAGACGATCGACTACACCGGCACCGATGCCGATCACGTCTATACAGATCAATGCCGGCTTATACGGCCCTGCCGCGTCGTATTCGGCCTTGATCGCGCCGGCCAGCATCATGGTATCGACCTGGCGCCAGCGTCTCGGCATCTCGATGACCACGTTGCCCTTGCGCTTGATCAGCACGCTCGCATCGCTGCCGAATCTCGCGACGTCTACGCCCCAAATACACGGCGCATCGGGGTCAATGTCCACGTCCCGCGCCATGGCGTCGTCCACCAGGCTCGCGGCGATCAACGTGTCGCTGTCAGCCGCCGGGAACTCACCCTGGACACGCACGCGGTAGGCGTTGCTGTCCATCCCATACCGCTGCGCCAGCTCTTCGACGTAGCCGCGCGTCACTCTGGGGCTGTCGGCGCTGCTCACCCGCATCGTGAACCAGCGGTCGCGCTCGAGCATGTGCGCGGCGTAGAACGTGCCACTGCTTCTGGTGGGATTGCCAATAAGTACCGTGATCGCGCCGGGCGTCGACATCGAGCCGCCGGCAGCCTGGTATACTGCCTCGTCTATCCCCGATGCCTCGTCCGCTACGAGCAGCACATGCGTGCTGTGTATGCCGGACATCGCCTCGGGTTTATCGCTGCGCGATGTGCGCGCCGTGACGAAGCATTCCGCGTCGCCCTTCAGCGTAATGTGGTCGCTGGTGTAGTCCCACAGCCCAGCCCAACCGGGTGGTAACTTCTGAAACCACTTCAACAGCTCTGGCCACAACACGTCGAACAGCTGCGAGCTGCTCGGGGCCGTCACGGCGACCTTGAACGGCACGCGCGTGTTCACGAACCAACAGATCAGCCAAGCCGCATACGCTGTGTTGTGCGTTACTATGAAGTCGTTCGCCAGATACAGCCCATCGGCAGCGTCAACCGTGACGCACATCGCCTCTTCTTCGCCGTCCGGCTCGATCGACTCGATCCAGCGTGCCAGATAACGCGGCTGGCATGGCCGCATCCGTTTCGTCTTCTGCGGCAAAGTGAATAAGTCCAACCCAACCGGCATACGCACGGTCACGTCGTAATGGTCCTGAACGCGGATGCGCTCGTCGTCCTTGTAATAGTGGCTTGACCGCGCGTCCCCCATGAACGCCTTGCCACCTAGCGACCGCACCAGCCACGCCACGTCCACAGCCAATTGCTTCGACACGGAAGTGAAAACCGCAATACCGCGGTCATCGATGTAGCCATCGGTGTCCATCAATCCCTGCAGCACCGCCAGTCGCACCGATTGGCTGTTCTCAAGATAACGCCGTGGCACGCTTTTGTACGCCGACAAGCAGTCCGCCACGCCAAGATCCCGCAACGCCCCGGCAATGCCAAGCAGACTAAGCGCCACCGCCGTGCGCCCTGGCGACGTATATTGCGTCGTCCTGACCCCGGCAGCATCCGCAGCCGCCTGCCAATGCGCCACCGTAGCCTCGGCCGTTGTCAGAAGAGGCGTCGTCCTGCGAAGACTGCCATCGCCTAGCAAAGCCCCCAGCAGATAGGGCGCCAGCGGCACATCCCGCGCCGGATACTGCACCGCCCCGTGCACCGGTAATTCCCACTGCCGCGCCAACGCCGCACCATTCGCCCGCTTAACCCCGCGGCGGATGATGTCGGCAGTAGTAATGTTGATGAAGTCAGCAGCGTATTCGCTCGGTTGCTCTGTGCGACCGACACCCCTGCGATGCGACCGCTTGTTATCAACGCGCCGCTGCGCACGACCCCGCACCGTCCATAAATGCTCGCCGTCAACCCGACAGCTCGTGCCGTCATCAAACGTCACGCGGTAAATCGCCCGCACACCCTGATCGTGCCGCGCCACAATGTGCGTCGCCTCGCCGTCACGCCCGAACAACCGGTCGCCAGGCCGCAAATCACCCCACCGCCGGCACCCGTCCGGCGTGTCCACACTGTTGGATATGGTCATGGCCTTTCCTACACCATGACCGCTTCGTATAGCTATTCTGGTGTGTCCCCTGGCTACCGCACGCAGCGCCTCGAGTTGCCAGTTATCCGGCTCGGCGTGCAGCACCTCGCGCACAAATGCCACGGGGGCGCGCGCGTATCTGGTGATCGCGGTGAGGAACGGGTTCTGGCTGCCCGCGATCGCCGCGCCCCAGTCGATCGGCAGGGCCTCAGCGTCACTCACCAGCGTTGTCCCGTCAGTATCTGATACTCGCGACACAGCCAGTCGCGCAGACGGCGCCACCTACTCATATCGCCCCCAGCCGACGCAATGCGCGCGTTCCAGATCGCTCACAACCATCACCCGTTGTTCTGCAGGCACGCGTTCAACAGCTTCTCAACCAACTCGGCGGTATGTCTCGCTCTCGCATCGACGTACCAGTACAGCGTGCCGAGGAAGAGCACATTGATCAGCAGCAACGCGAGGAAGTTAGGGCTCAACGCATTGATCACGCCGTGCCCCAGCTTCAGCCCGGCGCCGACAATCGTGGTGTGGTTGCCGTTGCCGTTTACCGTGGGCGGCGGATCAGCCACGCTGCATCTCTCGACACACCGCCGCCAGCCACCGGACGTGCGCCCATCCATACGGACGGGTGAGGCCCAACCGATAGAGCGGATGCGTCACCCGCTGCATCTGCCACCAGAACCAGACCGACACCGCCCGCATCACCTCATGACGCACGCCGCCGCACAGCAGCCAGGCCCAGCAGGCCCAACCCGAGTATGCCCAACGTCGCCGGCTCTGCCACGGGCGCCTGGAAAATCGTGTCGGTCAGCGCCGTCACCACCGCGTTCGTGCCCGTCGTCAAAGTCTCGTCAATCACCAGCGACAGCACGGGCGCAAAGCTGTCCGTCTCGGGGCAGCCGCTCGTGCTGGGGTTCACCGTGCGCGTGCAGCTGATCGCCACGGGCGGGTTGGTCAGCGGATTGGTCACGCCCACCAACGTCGCCGTGGCCGGCGCACCCAGTACATTAGAGTTGAGCGTGAAGTCCTTCTGCAGCGCGATGATCGCCATCGCCGTGGTGATCAACGGATTGACCGCCACCTGATAATGCAGCGTCGCCACACTGGATGGCCCGATCGCGCCCTGGAAACCCAACGTCACGTTGCTCAGTGGGCCGAGGAACGAGAAGCTCGAGCTGCCAGAGCCCGCACCCGTCACAGCGAAATCACCGAATAGCTTGTCGCCCGCCGCCACACAGTTGCCGGACGTGGTCAAAAACGCCGTGGGCACCGTGTCGCCACTCGCCACCGTCTGCGTCACGCCGCTGCAGGTCGGCATCGCGTGCGCGAGCACAGGCATCGCAATGAACGTCGCCGCTAGTAGTACTGCGCGCATGGGGTGTCCTTATGTGGGTGGGGGTGAACGCCGACCAGCCTTGCCGGTGTGTCTTGCCGCCGGACCCGGTTTGCTCATGGCGCGCCGCTGACTACCCAGGGGCCGGCGCGCTTAGAGAGGCTGGTCATGTCGCCGCGTGCGTTCGTCGCGTGTGTGAGGCCGTCCGGCACCCCGATCTCAGTGCCCCGACCGCACCACCGGTCACCTCGGGGCCACAGTTTAGGACGCGGTGCTGCGCTGCGTCCGTTCCGGCGTGCGTGTCTACGCGTGTATATACGACGCTGATTCTGGCGCGACGACGAAAATGCGGCGTGTATATACAGCTCGGATTCGGATGGCGGGGGAAATGGGTGTGACACCAGTGCTTACCCGCTTGGGTCCCATCGAGGGGGGTACCACCCCCGGTCCGATCTACCTGGCCCTTGGCTGGTGTGTGAGCATGTCAGGGTGGAACAGGAAGAACTCAGACACCAGGCGACGATCGGCAAAGCGGGCATGTAACGCACGCTCACCACCCCGCCTGTCCCGTATCACACGCACCAACTCTACCCTGACGCCTGGGCCAAAGTGCTTGCGCACCATCCCTCGAACAGACACACATCGATGGTCTGGCCATGCCGATTGACCCAGCTTGACCACGTCCAGCCCCGGCAATGCGCCGTGCAAACGCATCACATACAGCATTCGAGCAATATCAATGGGTTGGCAGAACTAGGGCCGCTTCGGCCCTTCCGTTCCTGGGTAAATCACGGGTAAACGCTTACCCGGATATCGCAGTTATGCCTGCGCCGCAGCGATATCTGCGCATTCGCTGCCAGCTATAGTAGCTGACAACGCTATTCCGTGGGCTGTTTGGCCAGGTCGATCGCGGTCGCCTCGAGCTGTTGCGGGCCAGGCTCGAGCCGCGCCTCGAGTAGCTGCTGGCTCACAATGCCGGCCGCAATGAGGTGCAGCGACACGTCCGAACCCTCGCCGCCCACGATATGCGTCGGCAATACCTTGCCCAACAGCGACATGAACGCAACCGGGTTGTCCTCTGCCCGGCGGGCTAGATATCGCGCCCCACCAACCCTATTGAGAGCCTCAAAGATCATTTCGCGAACGTCGCGATTGATCTTGTTTGGCACGCCGCGAGGCCGCCCAGTGAGCTGCGGCGGCCTCACGCCGGGCGTTGGGCGCTTTAGTTTAGTATTTTCTGACGCTGACAATCTGTAACACCCCGCCTACACGTAGCGTCACGCTACCGCCTACATTTACGTCACTCAGGCAGGACGCCTTGCATGTTGCAGCCCGATATACGCACATGGCTGGCCACCATCGGCTGGTCACAGCCCAAGCTGGTTGCCATCACCGGCAGGAACCGACAGACGATATGGCGCTGGTGCAAGGGCATCCATCGGCCGCCTTGGGCGATCAGCCACTGGCTCGAGGATCTGGCCAAGTACCACGAGGCGCATCCGCCGCCACCCCTACTCGACCGCTACGGGCGAGAGGCAGTCCAACGGCAGCCGGACATCCCGCAGTTGCCCCAGGAAGAGCAGCGCGATATGGGCGGTGTCCCTGCTGACGCTGGTAATGACACCGCGGTGTCCGGCCACGATACCGTAGCGAACCGCCACAGCGTCCCCCACGGCGCCTACCGTCCGCCTGGCGGGTAGCTGGCGGCGCGTGTGCTCGAGGGCCTGTAGCGCCTCCACGGCGCCCGCACGGGCATACTGCGCCTTCCCTGCTATCGTGATGACGTTTTGGACGCCTGGGGCCTCGCGGATTGGGCGCCAGGCGTTGGCGTTATCATTGGCGACGAACAGGTAGCGGCTGAACAGTGGCGCGAGGGTTAGGACGGTGCGGCGGTGTGTGACGTGATTGCGGCGGTATGTGGCGATGAGTGGCAGGAACGTGGTGTAGCCGAGGCGTTGGAGATTATCGTTAGCCCAGTGTTCCGCCTGTGGCTCGGTGTGAGCGACGCACCAATAACCAGGCGCACCATTGCCGCAGCACGGCACGCGCAGACTGGCTCGGCTGTCCGTGCTGTCGTTCTGGTTGGCGACTATGCCAGCCTGGGCGTGTCCGTCAAGCGGCGCGGTCATTTGGTGCGCACCATGTTTCCACTGTTTCCACTGTTTCCACTAAACCACCCCATCCCTATATATCCCCCCATATCACCTATATATACACATCATTAATATATGTGGTAACGTGGTAACAGAGGACACAAGACTGATTTCGTTAATCATTTTTGCAACCACCTGCCAAGGTTTTTGTGGTAACAGAGCGCCATGTTTGTTAGAGAATGTTAGAGAATGTCAAAAGAGGTCATCTACCCCCTCATTTGAGGGGAGCCAGACGCGTCTTGTTACCGACCCTGTTCGCTTGACGATTCTCTGCCATCCGAGGAGGCGGAGGATTGTGCCCACCCTCATTTGCTGGCGTTTGTCATGTCGCTCCAAGGGAACATCGAGGGCCTGGGACAGAATGTCAGGGACTGTCGTTTCGTCCCGTCCCTCGACCCACCTGGCGACGACATCAAGCCAGCTATCCACGAACATCCGACCAGACTGAGCCTCGACGGCCGCCGCTTGGACAATGTCATCATCCAGCCAGACCGGCTCTCCCTGGCGCTCCCGCACAACGGCCTCGGCCCAGAGCTGCCCGCGATTGGCGGACACCCACTCTGGCGAGGCACAATTGCACTTCGCTGGCCAGATGCGCCGGTTACCTGAAACGTCGCGCAGGTAGTCGTCGGAGTTTGTCGTGCCGATGAGCACGCCCTGGCGGGGCCGTTCGACAAACGCGCGCGCGTAGGGCGGCCGGTAGCGGTCGGTGGAGCGCGACAGGAACGCCTTGATGGTCTCCACCTCGGCCCGGATCAAGTGCTCGATCTCAGCGAACTCTAGGCACCAGACCCCCAAAAGAGCCATAGCGGCATCCTTGTTGGCCAGGTCCAGCGGCATGTCGTCGGAGAACCAGTCCGGACCAAACAGACGGCGCAATGCTTCCGATTTGCCGATGCCCTGGGCGCCCTCCAGCACCAGCATGTAATCGAACTTGCAACCAGGCTGGCGCACGCGACGCACGGCGGCAATCAGCACCTTGGCGGCGATCGCGCGGACGTATGGCGTGTCGTCACAGTCGAACGCAGCACACAGCCACACATCAAGGCGGCCAATGCCATCCCACCGCAGGCTGCCCAGCCAATCCAAGACAGGATGAAACCGGTGGGAAGACGCCTCGGCCAGCATCGCGTCCTCGACAGTGGAGCGGGTAAATTTCTGGCTCCAGACGCGCTGCATGTAGCTCTGGATCAGAATGACATCCGCGGCCTCCCAGGCCCTGGGATAAGGGCCTGGCAGCTCTACCCCCTCCGACGCTGGCGCGGGACGCATCAGCAGGTGCTGCGAGGTGAAGTCGTTGAACCCCAGCGTCCCGGCCAAAGCCGGATCGTTGCCCAGGATGAGCATCGCATTGGAGACCGTGGGCAGGACCACGCCCTTCTCCGTCACCGCCAGGCGGCTCTCCCAACTATGCGCGCCGTGCCGAAACGCCTCAAATTCATCATCTGCCATGGTGGCGCACTCCAGCGGCAATGCCCGACCGCAACGTGTCCCTGATTTCCCGGTGATCGAGCCCGGCCGCACGACCGGCACCATACAGCGCGTTCACCGCCTCCTGGTGACCAAGCAGACCGGTGCCGATCAACGCGCCGACACGAAATGCCGACCGGTTCAACACCGCATTGCGCTGGCCTGGCGGTGCGTGGATCGCCCGCAAGACCGCCCGATACAGCCCGGCACGCGCCGCGTCGCTGGTATCAATCACAGGCCGGCGCCAGGCCGGCTCTGGCGGAGGCTCCAACGCCCGCAGGAGCCAGGAAGGCGCCTTGGGGGGGGTAACCTCCCAGGGCGGCACCAGCCACCGGTACGGGCGCCCTGTGACGATGTGGATGGAGGGCGGGATGGTCTGGCTCTGCCGTCCGCGCCGCGGGTCGATGCCGGGAGCAGGATGGCCGCCCTCGCCGATGATCTTCTCGGCGGTGTGCTCAAAGAACAAGCCCAGCCCGCCGCCGCCCGAGCGGGCCATGGGACGCGGCGGCAACTCGCCGTGCTGCGCGACCAGATCCGCCAGCGCGGCGATGCCGTCGTGGACGTGGCCTGGCGGCACATCCAGATCCAGACCCCAGATGCCGGAACCCTGCATGACCACGCGCCAGTTGCAGCCGGGGAACTCGTGCGACCACCGGCTGATCTGGTTCAGGTCATGCGTGGCCAGATCGACGCCACGCTTGATGCACCCCGCCCTCGAGATGCGACTGGCGGGATATACCCGCCAGCCAAGCAACGCCACACGCTCGATGTCAGGCGGGATCATGCACCCCCCTCCGCCCGATCCGGCAACGAAATGCCCAACGCCTCGGGCGGCTCACCCAGCACGCCGGAGAGCGTGTAACCGCCCGCCGGATCGCGCGTCGCAAACAACGTGATCCGCCACTGCCACTCGTCCATCAGATACCCGGTGATCGTGCCGTCAGCAGCACGCTCCAGACGTCCAGTGTATCGAGCCGTCATCAGCGGCTACTGCCAGCACGCAGCGAACGGGATTTCGTCGTCTATATCACCGCCGCCCTTCGCTCGCGCCGCCACGGCGGCAGGCACCCGCGGCGTAACCGCGTGCGCGGCAGCCCCGCCCTTCGGTCTCACATAGTCAGCAACCGCATTCTTGTCGGGGTAACCGTTCTGTCCCTTCTGGATGTAGAGGATGACCTGGCCGGCCTTGCCGTCGAAGTCGCTGGCGTCCAGTTCGCCGCTGTCATAGCGGTCATTCAGACCCAGCGCGTCGCAGGCATGAACCAGCTTTGCCGCCATGGCCTCGAGGAGATAGTCCCAGACCATCTGGGAATTACCGGATGCATCGTAGACCTTGAGCACCAACTTGATCATGTCGTTGCCGCTCTTGGACACCTCATCGGAGGCACTCACGACTTCGAAGTCGTATGTGCCCTTGGGCCAGAGGTTTCTTTGATTTGACTCAGCCTTGATGTCAGCTTCAGTCCTGGGCTGGAACCTCATACGACCCGCTCCCTCAATGACGTGATGCACTTGGCGATAATCGCGCCGTCCATTTCTTCCCAGGCATCCACGCCAGCCTTGGTGAACCATTTCTCCACAGTGCCGTCTGGTAGTTTCACGACCTCGAGCAGCCGCTTCACCTCGGCGACCTGCTCCTCGTTCGCCAGGATGATCTGCTTCACATCGTTCTCGAGGATCTCACGCCCGTAGCGATTGGCGAACTCGTCATAGGACAGCTCGAAGCGCCCACCCTCCGGGAAGCCGAGCAGCCTGGACTTGCCGATGTGGGCAAAACGCCGGGCAGTCTCGCCCGAGCCGATGCGATCGATGCGGAGCACGAGATGCAGGTCATAGGCCAGCTTATCGTAGCAATCGAACGTCCAGCCGATGGTTTCACGCTTGCCGTTGACGATGCCCCACTCGTCTTTCTGGTGGCAGATAAAAATGGCGTTCATGTCGGCGCGCGAGACCCAGCGCACCAGGCGGGCCATCTGGCGCACCGCTGGCTTCTTGGAGGCGCCGAACACGTCCTTGTCGCCGAGGCGCTCGCCCTCTTCGCTGATCGCGTTGTTAAACAGCTTGGTGGCCGAATCAAAAACCATCGTGCGGTAGGGGTGCTTTTCAGTGGCCAGCGCCTGCACCTGGCTGATGACTGCCTCGAAGTCGAGCGAGCCCTGATCAGGGCCGAAGTAGGCGCCGCCTGCCTTCTTCAGTTTCTCGCGGTAGTGGTTCAGATCGGCGCCACCCTCGGTATCGAAGTAGTACACTGAGGGGAAGTCAATGGAGAACCACGTCTTGCCAACGCCTGGTGGCCCAAACACCAGAGCCTTGGGCTTCTTGGGTTCGACCGTCTCCGGAGAGACCGCGGTCAGTCTGGATTTACGCTTGGTAAGTGTAGCCACGCCTTCCGGCATCGGAATCATCCTTCCGCTGGGTTACAGCCGCTCACGCAGCCGATGCGACGGGCGAAGGCCCGCCGTCATTCTCAAAGATCAGCGTGCCGCCCTCCGGATTGCCGGATATGCGCCACCGTCGCTTGGCCACGGTATTCTCGGCGGTGCCGGTCCAGGCGTTGTCGTCGTATCGCGTGAGCGTGCCGCTGCCACACGGATTGCGACCCCAGCCGTGCGGCATCCACAGTCCGATGCGCGCGGCGTTGCGGCCGGTGATACGGATGTGGATGGCGAGCGAGCCTAGCTCACCCTCATAGGCGTCGGGCCCGACGCAGTGGAGCGGGACGGTAATGGCGCTCATAATCCCAACCTCGTCGCAGCACTGCGCAACGCCCGCAGGCTGGGCTTTGCTGTGCGCCTGGGCTTGTTCGTGGCGGTGCGCGCCGGCGCGTGCTGTTCGGCCTTCAGGACCGCCGCCTCGGCGCGCTGCTGGTATTCGGTGGCCAGGTTGGCCGCGTTGCCGTGCATCTTGAAGCCGGCCGTTGTGAGTGCCGCGAGCGCGTCCTGCATGGACCAGGCGGTGAACGCCGGCACCAGGCACGCGCGCAGCCGCACCTCGATGTGACGCTGCGCCTCGCTGGGCTTGTTCTTACCCCACTTCAGCTCGAGCCATAGCGTGCGTGCCGGCGACTGACAGATAAACAGATCCGGCACCCCCGGCTGTACGCCCCTGGCACGCGCACGCGCACGGGCGTTCTCCGTCAGCTCGTTCTCGTGCGCGATGGCGGTATAAAAGAACGGCGGCACCAGCACGCGCTCAAGGAAGTGGACGACCTGGAGTTGAAAGGCCGCCTCGCGGGCGACGTGCGCGCGCCGGACGGGCTGGTCTGGCATAGGCTGCCAGAGGCCGCCGGGGACGCGGTCACTCATGCGACCTGCAGCCGGTGGCGGATGTAGCAGGCCGCCAGGTGCTGCGGGCAGTACGGCCGCCCAGCGGCCACGGGCGCCTCGCAGAAGCGCCAGGGCTTGTCGGCTGACGTTGGATACTGACACACGCGGGCGGGCGGTATGGCCGCCACAGGCGGCGCGTAGGCCGGCGCAGCGGGTGGTGGCGCCGGACCCTCCACCGCCGGCAGCTTACGTCCGGGCGAGACGCGCTGCACGGGCGACAGCCACTGGCCGCGTGGCCCGCGACGGGCCGGATCGTAGAACGACGGCGGCGACGGCAGCTTAAGTCGGTGCACCTTTCCGATGATGGCGTCCTTGGACCGGCCCATCGCCACGGCGATCCCGGTATAGTCCAACTCCCGCTCGGCGAGCAGCGCGCGCAGCCGCTCAAGCTCCTCCGTGGTCCAGGCCCGGCCGCTGTTCATCGCTCAGGCCGCCACCTTGGACGGCACCGTCCGCGCCAGCGCCTCGATGGTGATGCCGGGTAGTTTCTTGGCCTCGGCCAGCGCCGCGATCTGCCGCAGTCGTTTGCCTGGCAGCCCCTCGATTTCCCACCGGCTCAACAGGCTGCGGGATACGCCGAACAGGATGACCGCCTCCGAGTATCCGCCGAAGGCTTGAATGACATCAGTCACGGTATGGATGGGGCGAATGGCTGACTTCATGCTTCCTATCATTCAGAAAATCTGATAGGGCGTCAAGCCGCCAGTGATATGCGTTGCCATCAGCTATGCTGAATATCCCAAGCCATGCGTTCCCCTACCTTGTCGCCATGGCGAAGACGGCGCGCGACAAGATCAAAGCATCAGAACATAAGGAATTTGTCGGCCGTCATCTGATGCTGGCCAGGGAAGCGGTCGGTCTGACCCAGGCCAGGCTGGCCCGCGCCTACGGTATGGAGCCGAACAAGTTGAACCAGTGGGAACGGGGATTGTATTACCCGGAGCCTTGGTTCTTGAGCCGCCTGTGCGACGATTACGGGTTTACGACGGACTGGTTTTACCGAGGGGTGATGGCCGGGGTTTCCGCCGAACGGGCGGACGATTTGCGCCGGGCCGCGGAGGAAAAGACGGAGGTTTAGCTGGGGGCGCGTCCCCCAGCCTCAGAAAAGCACGAACGTGCATCGATTTTCCTTCAGATTTCCTGATTACAGCCTGACTGCCCGGCTTGCCTATGTTCAGATTTTCTGACAGACTGTCTCCATCGGTTGGAGACATTAGTATGCGTGCCCTTCTCCCCTGCCAGCATTGCGACGATGGTCTGCACTGGACCTCGCGCTACGGCGGCAATGATCCCGACGTGTGGGCTGACGGCCCTTGCCACCACTGCGACGGCACTATGACCCGCTTGTGCGAGGAGTGCAGCAACGACGCGGTGACCGTCTACACCGATCCGCAAACCGGCATCCAATACCCGCTGTGCGACGCTCACAACGCCGCATGGCTGGAGGACGCGGTAGCATGACCATCGTCCAGTGTCCGCATTGCAAAAAGCAGTTCGGTACCGACAACGACCTGCGCCAGCACCTGGCAGCCAAGGCCCGCATCTCCGCGGCGCACACAATCACCCCGCGCCCACGCAGCGTGGTGCAGGAGCAATACGAGGCGGCGTGGCGCGTGAAGGAAAGCCTGCGGCGATGACTGACAAACCCGAAACCACCGAGCTAGAGGCGTTCCTGGCGGCGTTCCATGACGATTGGATCAAGGCTGGACAGCCAAGGCCGTCTCTCACGATCGCGATGGTGAAGGAGATCGAGCGGCTGCGCGCGGAGAATGCACGCCTGCGTGAATCGCTCATCCGTGCAGGCGAGGGAGACGGCATACTGTGAAGCCCTCCATTGAATACCTTGTCCGCGAGCAGGATCGCATCCACCAGCGTCGCATGTGGCGCCGGCTGGAACGCCGCGGCCGCCTGCGCGCCTGGGCCCCGATCATGCTCGGCGCCAGCACCCTGGTCGCGCTCTCTATCGCCGGCACCATGGCGCTCGTCCAGGCTGCGGCGCAGCTATGAAATGATCGTCGGAGACGAACGAAGAATGAAGAAATTCATCGTCCGCATCAGCTACACAGACTACTGCATCGAGCAGGCCGACGCGGTTGAGTTGCTGGCCATTGCATCGCGTATGCGGGTGGTGAAGCAGAACGGCTACCAGGGGCCTTACTATGTTCAGCCGGATCAGGAGACATGGCTGGATACAGTGAGCTTGCAGGATGTGGTCGAACCGGAATCGACTGAGGAGCCTGACAAGTTCAGTGCCGCTACGCGCGAAACGGCCTCGTTCTGACCGCCCACAATTCCGAGAGGATACCCATGCCCCACGAAGTCATTGCGTCAATCCAGGTGCTGCTGCCGGACGATCCGAAAGACATGGCAGGCGCACTCGCTTCCGTGGCCGAAGCCTGGGCTAGCCTGCTCGCCGCGATCGAGCCAACGCCCTGCACGCCCACCTTCGCGGTGAACGAAACACGGACCAGCCGCGCCACACGCAAGCCACGCACGCCACGCCTGGTTTCGAAGCTGATTGACGAGACGGCAGATCAGGACGCCGCATGACAGCGGCCGAGCCTCGCTGGCTCGATCCGGAGGCGACCGCAGCCTATATCGGTGAGCGTGTGGATCACCTGCCGCGATTGCTGCGGACAGGAAAGCTACCCACCCCGTCCTACCACCTGGGCCCCCGCAAGCCGCGCTATGACCGCCTGGCGCTTGACGCACTGTTCGGCGGCGGCACAGCATCGACCACTGCCGATGCAGCGGTGGAGGCATTGATCCATGAGATTGCCCAAGGGCGTGCGCGCCGTCCGCAAGCGGCTCGCTGATGGGTCCACCACCACTTACTACTATCACCGGGCGACTGGTGCGCGCCTCCCGCCTCCAACCGATCCGACGTTCGGTGCCAAACTCGCTGCAGCGAAGCCGAAGGCTGGCCGATACGCGCCGGGCACACTTGGGGCGCTGACAATTGCCTATCGTGCCAGCCCGGAATGGCGGGCAAAGAAGCTCCGAACACAGATCAAGCAGCTGCACTACATCCGCCCGCTCGAAGAACTGCACCACCTGATGGTCAGCGATGTGAAGCGGGCACATATCCTGAAGATCAGATCCATCATCGCCCAGGTTACCGGCCCGGCCGCAGCAAACGCCTTCGCCCAGCTCGCGGCCAGCGTCTTCGCCTGGGGCCGTGACAACGGCTGGATGGAACACTCGCCGCTCGACCGGATCAAGTCTCTCCCCGGTGGTCACTGGCAGGCCTGGACGGACGCTCAGGCCGACGCCGCAACCGCGGCCCTGCCAGAGCATCTGCGACGCACAGTCGTCCTGGCGCGCTACACGGGGCAGCGGCGTGGCGATCTGATCCGCATGCCGTGGTCAGCCTACGACGGCCGCTTCATCCGGTTGCGCCAGGAGAAGACAGGCGCCGAGATGGTGCTGCCGGTGCACGCTGCGCTGAAGGTGGAGTTGGACGCCTGGCGCCGGGTTGCCACGTCAACTCTGATTCTGACTACCGCCCAAGGCGTGCCATGGCAGCCAACCCATTTGTCCAACGCACTAGCGCGAGGCCTTGAGACGATCGGGCTGCCCGACAAGCTCAACGTGCATGGCCTGCGCAAGCTGGCTGCCACAGCACTCGCTGAAGCCGGCTGCAGCCCGCACGAGATCGCGTCCATCACCGGGCACAAGAGCTTGGCCATGGTGGCGCTCTACACGGCCAGTGCACGTCAACAGCAGTTGGCGGAGGCAGCGATCAGACGACTAGAAAACGTTGTTAAATTGCCAAGGAAAATGTAAACTACCACGTAGCCACACAGGAGTTACGTGATGAAGGCAACAAGTCTGATCGCCAAAGCTGGCGTGGGCCTATCTATGTTTCACCTTGCCAGGAATGGTCTGGAATTTGTTACCACCATTGGCAACAGCGACGCCGGTGATATGTGGGTTCGACTACCTGTTGGGGGCTTGGTCCCCGTCGAGATAAAGGCCTCATTTGAGGGAAAGTGGAACCTTCGCCGCGAGCAATTGACCCGCGTTAAATTCATCATCCTCACCGATATCGGAGAGGCAAGATGTTGGGTGCTGTCTCAGGCAGAAGTACTGTCTTTCGCACGCAATGATGCGGAAGGATTTTGCGTCGTGAAACGGGCGCTACCAAAGGAATCTGAAGACGCTTGGTCGCTCTTTGGTGTCATCCCAATGGCAACCAGAAGGCCAAGGGCATATCGTACCCCTCCGCCTCCATCAGGCAAATTCCATCGTGTGCGCAAGCTCCTGGCGAACGGCCAGATCAAAGAATACACCTATGACCGCCGGAGCAGGGATGTCATATCGACAAGGATCATACCGCCATCTGGCAACTGACAGTCGGCAACCAGTGTCAAATGGCCTTTCTAAGTTTTTGACGGCGTTTGATTCCGACCTCGCGATGCCAGATGTCTTTTTGCGACCATTTCAATGGGTTAATTGGCAAATGCCAGCTTCTGATTGGCAAGAGTTCGGCTATTGTTCGTGGCAATTGTCGCCAGCCCGTGCTAAACAAAGCGGGCGCCCCGAGCCGCTGAGAACGGCCCTGGCGCCCTGACCAACGATCCTACTGGCGAGGACCACATGGCTACCGACAAACTACCCGATAACGTTGACCTGAGACTACTCGGCACGCACGTCCGCGCACTGCAGCGCCAGATGGCCATACTCCAGGCCGGGCAAGCTCAGTTGCCCACGCTCGACCAGTTCCAGGCCGGGCTGTCCGCCATCGATGAGCAGTTTACCGCACTGGGCGATGTCATCGCCGAGAAGGTAACCGCCGCGCTAGGCGATCACCTCACCACCATCGCTGCCCGGCTCGACGCACTGGAGCGCCGGCCATGAGCATCGAGAGGCGCCTGACCCTTATTCAGTGGATGCTGGCAGCGCTGCTGGGTGGCGTGGCCAGCCTGATCGTCAAGGCATTCGCATGATCGAGATGCTAGTCCTGCTCGTGCTTGGACTGTGGCTCGGCTTGCATGTGTTGACGTTCCTCATTGAGAACGCAGTGCCGCTCTTTATCCTGGCTATCGTGGCCGCCGGCATCACGGGCGTGGTGTATCTGATCTAGGGAATGAGCGCCTCGCTGCCGAGTAGGCCACCGACACGCGCGGCTGGCGCGACGCCCGGCGTGGGGCCGGCGGGGATGGCCAGCACGCGACGTTGTCCACCGGCTATGGCGTTGTCGATGCTCTTCCCGGCGCCATACTTCATCAGCATGTCTTTGACGAAATTCGGCAGCGGCAGATTGCCTGCGCCTTGGAACAGGTAGCCGCTGCCGGACGTGTTCAGCCGCGGGCCAGACGGCGTGTAGCTGCGATTGAGCGTGTCCATCGCCTGTTTGAGATTGTGCAGGCGCAGCTGCATCTCGATCGGCAACAGATGCTCGGTCACTTGCTTGCCGGTGCCGCGCAGCTGGTTGTCGAGGTTCTGCGCTGTGCTGCCGTATCGCGGCCCACCGACAATCTCGGTGCCCTCTTCGCCAGGCGATCGCGTGCCGTATAGCGGTCGCTTCGTCACCAGGCCGCGCGACGCTTTGATCGCCTGGCTGTCGTTGCCGAGATGCGTGCCGAAATGCCGCAGGATGTCCATCGTGCCGTTGCCGGCGTCCACCACATTGCTGCGGCCGAACACGTTATCAACGGCTTCCTGCCCGCCCATGCTGTACGTCTTGGCGCCGCCTGGCCCTTCGATCTGATGCGTCGCCCGCTCGAGGAATGCCTGCGCCGCGTCGTTATCTCGCGGGTTGAGGAATGCGTGTTTGTCGCGCGTTGCCTTGTTCGCCTCGCGGAATGCGGTCAGCGCCGCGGGGTCGCCGACGATGTGCCCGTTGATCTCAGCCGCAGCGACGGCATCGTCTAGGTCGCCCTTCATCTTGCGTACGATGCGCGCGACGTTGGGCGTCGGTGCGGATTGTATGATGTTCTCGAGCTGCTGGCGCATGTCGCGGTAGTGCCCGAGATTGAACCCGACCGCGTCGCCTTCCTTCATCGTGTAGGTTTTCAGCACGTCGAGTGCGTCGCGCACCGACTGCCCGCCATTGCGCAACTGGCCGGCAGAGAACGTTCCATTCGGCCCCATCGGCTGGCCGAAATTGTCGAGCGCCGTCTTGTAGGCCTTGCCCAGCGCGTCGTGCGTCACGTCCTGGGTGAACTCTACCGAGCGGCCGGCTGCGCTGGTGGGGGTGATGCTGCCGCCACCCAATGCGTCCCAGGCTTTCGCCTCAGCTGTGCTTAGTGCCTCGTGCTTGGCGCGCACGTTGTCCAGTATCTGCGTGCCGAACGTCTGCTCGTCGCCCTGGAACCCCTTGGGGATTACCGGCGGGGCGCCTGGCGTTAGCTTCGCCGCGCCGGACGCCTCGGCGATCACGCCCGTCTTGGCTGTTTGGGTTGCCTCGACATTGGCCGCGTGTAGATCGTGCAGGCGCGACCCTTGCTCGGGCGACGCCTTGGCGTTCAGCAGCAAGTCTTCTTTTTTCAGCTGATACGGATTGCCGGTAACCTGCCCTAGCGTGGGCTGGTGCCCGAACTCTTTCGCGATCAGGCGACGAGCTGCGGCGCGGATCTCTTCCTTGCCGGGCAGGTTGTCGAGCGCGCCTGTCGCGTAGTTGTAGGCAGCCTTGCCGCCCTGTACGAGAGCCTTGCCGGCGAGCCCCAGGCCCGCCGTGATGCCGCCCGTGGCGGCTAGGGATGTCGGGTCAATCCATTCCTGCTCGCCGCCCACGGCGTGGCTGGCGGCCGTGCTGGCGGCGTCCTGCACCACGTTGCCGAATACCATGCCGGCGATGCTCTTGCCGCGCTGCGCCAGGGCGACGGCTGTCTGCGGCGCATAGAACGCGGCTTTGCTGGGGTCCATCACGCCGCCCCGGTCGAGATACATCGGCGGGTGGCCTGGCACCTGCACGATCCGCTTGCCCTGCGGGTCGGTCGCGAACTTGGCCTCGGGTACGTTGGCCGCGATCACACGTTCCATCGCCGCCGGGTCGCGGCTGGTCATCGCCTGGCCGAGCATGCGCAGCGCGCGCGGGTCGGTGGCGTTCGCCATCACACGCGTCCAGAACCCGGCGTCTGGTCCGCCGCCGAGGCCGAGGCCGGACGGGGTGAACGGTCCGATGGCTGGATACGCGACGCTCGAATCGCCGGTCACTGCGTTGGTGACCGCCTCGCGCGTCTTGGGGAACATCGGCATCGGCACAGCCTCGCCGCCGTGCTCTGTGGCGCCGGTCTTCCAGAACGGCGTCTTCAACGCGTTGACGGCCTCGGGCGGGGGCGGCTTCGGCGGGGCCGGTATATCCATCAACAGGCGGCGTTCTTCCGGCGTGGCCGGTCGATCGTCCACGGGCGCGACCTTTGCCGGCGGCGGCTGGTCGTCCGGCGTCGGGCCGCTCACTGCGCCATCGGGTGGGTCGAACCCAAAGATGGCTTTGAACTCTGCAGCTGTTGCCATCAGCCCTGACCCCATACTTTCATCGTGCCGTCATGCGATCGGTAGACGGTCTGCCCGACGCGAGGCTTGTACTTCTCTTTCCACGCCGTGAGCGCGGCGGGGCTCGAGCTGGGGTCCGGCGCGAGCGGGATAGCGTCTGGCAGATTGCGTACCTTGTCGCTGAACCCGGCGAGCGTGTGCGGGCGCTGGCGGATCGTGTCGGCCGCCAGGTCGTAGAGGCGCTCTTGGTAATCCCACATCTGCCGCAGGCCGCCCATCAGCAGGCGCCGGCCGGCGGGGGATGTCGCGAGGCCGGGCGTGTTCGCCTCGAGGAATGCCAGATCGCGGTCGGACACCGAGCCCATGGATATGCCCGACTTCATGGCCAGCGTCAGTGAATTGGCGAGCGCAGAGTATGCTTCCTGCGCGCCGTGTGCCTCGGTGAGTTGCGGCGACGCGAGGCCGAGCGACACCAGCACGCCATTAACCTTGCGGGCATACTCTGCGCCGATGCCGCCTTGGCCAGACTTCGGATCTGCCTCGACGCGGTGCAGCAGCGATTCCATCTCGGACAGGATCGGCCGCATCTTGAGGATCGAGTGGTATTTGTCGGCGTATTGCGTCTGGAACGCCTTCTGGTCCGCTTCGGCCATATGCACCAGGCGAGGGTCCAGCGGCGTCGCGTTCATCGACAGCTTGCCGTTGTTGTCGAGCGTGTAGGTCACGCCCTGCTCACGCGGGACGCCGTGCGCTGCCAGGTCAGCGTCGGTCGCCGGGCGCGCTTGTGCGGCCCAGTCCTTCTGCTGCCGATCGCGCTCGGTGGCGAGTAGCGCTGCCGCGTCGTGCGCCTGCTTCTGCTTCGCCGTGGCCAGCTCTTGCGCGGCCTTGTTGTAGTCGTCCGGCGATGTCGCGGCCTTCATGCGCCGCTGGTAATCGGCGAGCACTTCGGGCGGCAGCTCGGGGCTATATGCCGGGCCGGTCGGTGGTACGAACGTGAACCCCGCGCCAGGCCCCGCAGCGGGCGCTGCAGCTGGTGGTGTAGTGCCAGCGCCAGGCTGCACCACGCCAGGCGGCCCTGCGACCTTGGTGCCGCCAGTCACTGCGGGCGCGGCGGTGGGCTGGTTGGGCGGGCGGACGGTCGCCAGCTGATACTGGCCCTTCTCGTCCTTGACCCAGTCCTTAGCGCCCTTCTGCCACGGCTTGTTGCCGTACTTGTCCCACAGCACGCTCGCCACCTGATCCTGCACCGCCTCTGGTGCATCGCGCGCCGTGGCATACTTCGTAGGATCGAGCCCCGCGAGCTGCAGGCCTTCGCGCCATGTCGTGTTGACGATCTGATATTTGCCCGAGGCCGTGGCGCCGCGCGCGTAGGCTGTCGGGTCCTGCTGGGCAACGTAGTTGAGGATGGTGGGATCGCCGCCGCTCTCGCGCTGCGCGATCGCCTTGAGCGCCGCCGCCTTGTCGGCCGGCAGATCACCGCCGGTCGCAGTAGCCGGGGCGGCCGTCGTGTCGCCGCCCTTTAGACCGGCCAGCTCTTTGCTCTTCTGCTGCAGCTGCAGCAGCGGGATCACGGCCTTGAGCCGCTCGACTTGGGCGTGCTGTTGCAGCTGGCCGAACTTCGCCACGCCGAGCTGTTGGTTGTAGTCCGCCTGCGCCTGCGCCTGTGCTGCCTGCTGGTCAGCGCCCAGGCTCTGCTGCGCGCCCTGCAGGCCGGTCGCGGCGGCCGTCAGTAGGTCCGGCCGCGTGCGCTGCGGCCCGCTCGCCAGCAGCATGTTGATGCCGAAATTGAGCAAGGCCTTGGACCCGGCCGCGCCCTCTTCGTGCCCGCGTAGCCTGTAGCCTGGCGACTGCCCGCCACCCAACGCCTCACCGAGCAGGCCTAGCCAGCCGGGGCGTGAGCCATCGTCGGCCGAGCCGCGGCGCATGGTTGGCATCTCGACCGGCGGCTGCGCCAGCTGCGCGTCGATCTGGTCCTGTACCCACTGCTCGTCACCGATTGGCATGGCTCACCCCAACAGTCCGCGCGGCCGATAGACCACCGGCACGCCGCCCAGCTGGCCCTGCTGATACGCATCGCGTCTCTTCAGCATGGCGTCCACGATCTGCGCCAGCGCCTGCTCGCCGCCCGTTGGCTTGCCCGTGGTGCCGGGCCGGATCTGGTTCGTTGATCCCTTGGCTGGCGTGCTGGCTGCACTCGCCAGCCCCTTGGCGCCGCTGACGCCAGACAGCAGCTTGCCGCCGGCACCTAGCTTCTCGCCGAGCGTCGCCTGGTTCCACCAGTTGCCCAGCAGGCCTGCATCCGTTGGCGGCCCGAACGCCTCGGTGCCTACCGTGACGCCGGACGGGGTGGCGAGAGGCGCGTCAGCCGCGACAGTGGTGGGGCCTAGTAGCGAAGCGTCGGTTACGGTGCCGCCCTGCACCGCAGAGCCCAGCAGCGGATCGGCCGTCGTGCTGAAAAACGCGGGCGCGGCCTCTGCCGCCGCCTCTGGCGCGGCGACCGCCGCCGCCTCTGGCGCAGCGAGTGCCAGTGTGGGCGCGGCTGCAGCTGCCACTTCCGGCGCCACTGCTGCAGCTGTGGCACCAGCCGCCGTTGCGGTCGCCGCCGCTTCAGCCGCCGCGACCGCCGCAGCCGTGGCCGCCGCTGTGCCGCCGGCCGCCGCGGCGCTCTCTGCCGCCGCAGCGATGAGGGCCGCTTCGCCTACGCCGCCGTCTGCCATCTACGCGTTCCCCGCCTGGTTGTTGTCGAGGATGTTGCCGACGCCGCTGGCCAGGCCACCGAGCGCCGCCGTGCCGCCGATCGCCTGGCCCCACGGGTTTGAGTACATCGGGCTGTAGTCCTGCTGATATCCTGTGTTGCTCGTGCTGTAGGGGATGCCGCTGACCGCGCCCAGCAGTGTCTGCAGCTGCTGGTAGGGGAATGCCTGCTGCTGTGCAAAAGCACCCTGCTGTGCGTTGAGGATGTTCTGCTGGTATTGCTGCTGCAGCCCGCCTGCCTGGTTCAGCGCGTTGGCCTGGCCGAGCATCGCCGCCTGCTGTCCCGCCAGGCTTTGCGGCAGCTGCTGCGCTGCGTTCAGGCCGGCAGTCAGGTTCTGGTTCATGATGTCCGCGCCGAGCTTTTGGTTGCCGGCGTAACCACCCTGCAGCAGGTTGGCCAGCGTGGTATTCGCGGCGAGGCCCTGCTGCGCGCCATACTGCGCGATGCTGCCGCCCTGCGTCAGCGCGTTGCCCCACTGCTGATTGAGCATGTCGCCCAGATACTTCTCGCTGCCCAGCGCGGCTTGTGACTGCGCGATACCTTCCTGCACGCCCTGCCGGCTGCCACCGAATGCGCCAGCGCTGTTCGCCCCGGCGCCGATCGTGTTGAGGTTGGACCGCAGCTGCTGCTGCATCAGCTGGTTCGCCGGGTCGATCACCGACTGCGTGTAGGGGCTCATAAGCTGCTGCGCGTTGCTGGCGACGCCCTGCGCTGTCATTGGCCCCTGGCTGGCGAAGTTGCCGAGCAGCCCGGCCGCGGGGTTGTAGACGTTGCTGTTGAACCCCTGCTGCAGGGTATCGGCATTGCCCTGGATGCCGGCGGCAGATAGGGGCGTTGCCTGGTTAGCGAGCTGCTGCTGGGCGCCGAGGGCGCTGTTGTAGCCGCCCATGCCCATGCCCTGCATGCCTTGCACCTGGGCGTAGGCCTGCTGCTGCGCCGGATCTAAGCCGGCGATCGTCTGTCCGGTGTATGGCGTATAGGCCTGATTGCTCAGGTTGGTGGCACGTTCCACCGCACCCGCACCCGCAGCCTCGAGCCAGGGCGGTATATACGCGTTGCTGTTCTGGGTTGTGGTGTTCTGGCCCCCGCCACCGCCGCCGCTCATGACCTCAGATCCTTCGTGTATTTGATGCCAGCGGGCCGCCACCCTTCGCCGAGCGGCGTCTTGATCACGCGCAGCCATCCCATGCGCGCTGTTGACGTAGCCACGCTGCAGCCCTGCTCTATGGCCCACGCGTCGATCGCCGGCTGCAGGTCAGAGCACTCGCGCAGATTGCCGACGCCGAGCCAGTAATTGCAGACACGCAGGCGCGGGAAGACGAGTACTTCCGTGATCACCACGCTGTCCCCGTTGGGCCAGCATCGCGCGCGCCCCTCGCGCACCCGGTCCAGCACATCTGCAGGCGTGTGCGTGTTGCCGGCGTGTGCCAGCGCTCGCTCGAGGCGTCGTGCCTTTTCGTCGTCTGTCATGCGCGCGGCGTCGCTTCAGTGTGCAGCACGCCGGCATCATCGACCGTCACGCGCCAGGCTGTGCCGTTGGGGCTGATGAGCCCCAGGAAGTGGTACGAAGGCCCGGCGATTCCGGCGTTGGCCTTCTTGTTCAGCTCGGTGGCGATGACGGCCAGGCGCTCATCGATGCTGCCACCGGTCGGCGCCTGGAACGGGGCGGCTGGATGCCGGACGGGGACCGCCATTATCGCCTGCCCCCCTTACGAATGTTCAGATGAGGCCGCCCGAGGGCGAACGGCTCGTCCGCCAGCGCCTCGATGCGCATGCGCATATGCCTAGCGCTAAACCTGACGTCCATCAGCCCGTCGTGCGTGTGTGTATACAGGCCGGTGTCGCGCTCGCTGCCCATCGGCTGCTCTCGGGTCAGGAACCGGAAACCCAGGCTGTTATCGTTGGACGCGTCCAGCACGACCTGCTTGACGTGGTATCGGATGTCGCCGCCGCCCATCGTGATATTGCCGCTCTCAGCGTAGACGGCGCCCATCGACGCGCGCGGCACGCCGCTGTCGGTCCATCCATACTCGTGCAGGAACAGGCAGCCCTGCCCCGGCGAGTAGGGTACCTCGCCGCCGAGGATCGGGAAATCCATAGTCCCGCTCGGGTCAGCCGCCGTCCGATTGCGCACCCCAATCGTCCATGGATGCGCCGGGTCCGAGTAGTTCATTGCGATGTAGCGATTGCATTCCAAGGCGCCTTCATCTGGCCAGTCCCACCACATCTCGCTGAATGCGGGGTTGGGGCTGCCAAAGACGCGACCGAGCATCGATCGATTGACCAGCGAGAAAAACCAGTCGCCCACATCGCACTGCGCCGGCTGCACGCTGCCCTGATAGGTCCAGAAGGTTTGCAGGCCAGGCCATGCCACGGCGTTGCCGATCGATACCACAGCTCGCGGCGACATAGGCCCGCACCCGGCGGCGATCTGGACTATTCCGTACGCGTAAGGCGCGCCGACATACGTCATTTTGTGTACGTCATTAGCGGTAAAGATCAGGATGCCGTCCGATACCTTGCAGGCCGTCATGGCGTATGATTGCGTTTGTAACATCTTGTCGCCGGCCATGTTGACCGCGGTAGGCGCCCACACTGTCGGGTCCTCTTGGTCGGACCAGGCGATCCTGCGCGGGTCGCCGCCGGCTGCGAGTAGGACGACATGCCGCTGATCGCTGACGATCACGCCGCGGTTCAGCACGGGCGCGTTGGTAACGATGGCGGGCAGCGTGGCGGGCGTGGTGGGTGACCAGCGGAACAAATGCCCGTCCTGTGTTGGGACGATCATGAGATCCTGCCCGAACGTGGCGAGGGACCACCGATCGCCCATGGTCGCTGCAATATCTTGCGGCCCGATGTCCTCTGGATCGCGCGCGGTCCCGTATGCATCGGTGCCATAATCCGCCAATCCATAACCAACCAGGGCGCCGGGGTCATCGAGGCCGCCGACGCCAGCCGGTGTAATGTCGTAGATCACGTCTGTGTCAAACCGGAACGCGTAGAGCTTCGTGTCGGTGCCGAACGCAGCCCAACGTACATGCGCGTTGTCGTGCCAGGTCAGCAGATCGCGCGGCCCGCTACCGGTCACGCCAGTGCCCGACATGACCACGTTGCCGCCGATCGGCTGCAGTTGCCCGCCGCGGAATCGGATGTTGTTGACGTCCCACCATCTGCCGGGGGTCGCCTCGGGCGTGGCGTTGCGGACCACGCCTGGCGGTGGGGCTTGGGGCAGGCGCATGCTAGTGGGTGCCGCGTAGAGGCGCGGACAGCAGGCGCTGCACGAGTGGCGCGGCAAGAGCCCCAAGGGTCGCCGAGGCTTGCGGACCGGCGTATATGATTTTCGTCACTACAAGCGCCGGCTGGCGCAAATCGAACCACTGCCCACCGCCGCCCAGCGAGATGTTGTGCGCGTGGGTGCCGTCGCCGTAGACGCCGTGCGTGTGATCGCCGACACCGTAGACATTGTGCGCGTGGTTGCCGTCCCAGTACAGGTAATGCTGGTGCGCGGCGGCCTCAAACACGTTGACGTTGTGCGCGTGGTGTCCGGCTGCGTCGGTCGCATATGCGCGATTGCCAAATACGTCGCTCATGACGTTATACCCGCCGCCGCTAGTGCCCGCGCTCTGATTTGGCAGCACGACATTGTGCGCGTGCGATCCCTGCCCGTCTGTGTTGCCGTCGTGCCGGTGCGCGCCGCCGGGCGACGCGCCGCCGGCTGTCCCGCCCGTGTCGTGGTTGTGGCTGCCCTGCACGTCGGTCGTGTGCGTGTGGCCGCCCGCGCCGACCGTGACGCCACCATGGGCGTGGTAGCCCTGCGAGTCGCTGACCATGTTGTAGTTGGGCAAATGGGCTTTGGCGATCTGGCGGTATTGCGCGCCAATATATCCGGCGAGCCCATAGTCCCCAGGGTTACCCTGGTCGTCCCCCCACAGATGCCCCGCCCCTATCGATACGCGGCCATTAGGCGCCGGCAGCGCAAACGAAGTACTGCCGTCGCCGGTCCCCCACCACGTACCGATCACGCTGAATAAAGCGGAAAAGGTGACGCGCGAGATCCACCGGCCGTCGCAGATCAACCAGCCTGGCGGCGCATTGGGTCCGGCGAAGTCGAGGATGGCCCCGATGGGCATCGCCTGCGACACCAGTTTGTCCAGAGTGTCGGCATTGGCATTGAGCTTCGATCCCCAAGAGTCGCGCGAGGCGCCGACTTCCGGCTTAACCAGTGCCAGGTTGGGCGTGTAGGTATCAGGCATCGGCGTGTTTCCCTGCACCGTTGGTGCGTAGCGTTGGCATCAGTCGCGTGAGTTGCTCGCCGCACTGCCGGTCGATCGCGCCGACGAAATGCGAAACCTTGCGAAACGGCGCGTCGGCCAGCACGTCCACCAGCTCGCGCCATTGCTGGAAGGTCAGCGTGACCGCCAGGGGCGTCCCAGGCGGGACGGGCGGGCTGTCGCTCACTTAGTCCCAGGCGGTGGTTTCATCGCCGTGGGCGGCGTCACAAGCGCCGTCTCGCCGCTGTCGTCCGCCGTGCTGATGTACCACGTCGCAATCAGCGGCATCCGCAGCATCCACCCGCCGACACCCCTGGTGCCGGACCACCCGCCGACCCTTCGCTCGTAGTCCCGTCGCGTGCCGGTCGAGACGCCCGTGTGAGGCCGCGCAGTCTGTGGCGCTACGGGTGGCGCGTAGCCGTAGATGTATTGCCCGCTGCACGCGACCCACTGCGGATTGCCTGGGGGCGTCTGGGTCATCTCACCGGCCTGCGTTGCCATGGTGTTATTCCTTCGCTGTCGGTATGTGCGGCTCATCAGGCGCGGGGTCCGGCTCGTTGCCCTCGGCCTGCCACGCCAGGAACTCTTGATAGTCCCGATTGGCCGGATCGAACGGCACGAATGCATGGTCCCGCATGCGCTGCACGGTCTGCATCGTCATGCCTGGAAGCTGTGCGACTAGTTGGTATTCGCTTGCCATGCTATGTCCTCACAGATCAGCGGATGCGGTGACAGATAATACTTCATAGTTCCCAGCAACTGGTGTTCCAGCCATACTTGTCCAAACGCCTACAGTACTCTGATAATTATAGGTTATGCCGAGACTAACATTGCCTGCCACATGCTGTGACACATAAGTCGGCGTATGATGCATGGTCACTGGGTGAGCAACATAGGCAGCGTGGCCGTTGATACTGGTCGCAACGGGGCACAGAGTTATCACCGCAAATGTGGCATAAAACCGTTGGCAGTTCGCCAACTCGACTTGCGGGTCGGGCTTCTCTAGCGGCGTGGCGACGCTGCCGATCTCTAGCTGCACGCCCCAGATGTTAATGGTGCCAGACTGCACACCGATGTTGCCGGTAACGGCGTTGTTTGTAGCGCCTGACGAATAGTGTAGCCGCAGGATTACACTGTCATCGCGATTGGAACCGAGCACAGCGCCAGACAGGCTTGGCAATGTCATTGTGAACGAGACGCGCACATACGACGCTGTGGTTGGCAACGCGACACCTGTTGCCGACGCCCAGACGGCACCAGTTGGTGAGCCACCCGAGCCTGTGTGCATGTATATGTTGGCACCGAGCTTTAGCGACGGTGAGCTGCTCGCCACCCATAGGCTGACGGTGACCGTCTTGCCACTCAGCCGTCGCACGCCCTCAATGCACTGGTCGATGTAATTTTGTGCCGACGCACCCGCGTTGCCGGTGAACGTGTTGCTGAGAAACTGCGCCGCCGTCTCATCCCCAATCATAGCACGCGCCTCGTCATTAAACGGCGCGACAACAAAGCTAACCGTGTCGAGAACAGTGCCAGCCCGCCATCTGTCTGCGGTGTAAACGCTCGTCGTCCATGGCCCCGCACCACGCTGCTGCACATTGAACATCGAGTTGTGGATGAGGTTGCGCCCGACGTTGCCCTGCGTCGTCCCCACCGCCGCCGACACGAAGCTGGTCGTGGCCACGCTGGTATCTGCATCGCCAGCCGGCGGATTGGGCGCCTGCGGGTTGCCGGTGAACACGGGCGAGGCGATCGGGGCGTAGGCAGTCGCGCCTGTGCCGGACACCCACTTGGCGCCGTCCCATACCCAGATGATGCCCGTCGTCGGGTGCGTGTATTGCTGGTTGAGCGTCGGGCTGTTGGGAAAATCGAGGGCCATGTCAGAGGTCCGCCGATGCGGTGAATGTCATATTGATCCAGGCATCGCCTGAAGCTGTTACCGGCGCACCCATCGCCACCATGTCTGTTGCAATTACCGCCGTCGCAGGCGCGCCCATATTGGAAGAGCTTGCCGTGCCCAAGGTTATGGACGGCACCGCTCGCATGGTCGTGCCAAATGGATACGTTGCTGTCAGATAGGCAGCGGCAGTGTTGTAACCGCGCATGCTCATAGAGCCGATGCGGTAGAACCGCTGGCAGTTCGCCAAGTCCTCGCGCGGGTCCGGCTTATCGAGCGGCGACGGCTGCGTCTGACCGGCGGCGGCGATCTCTAGCTGCACGCCCCAGAGGCCAATCGATCCGCTCTGCACGCCAACATTGCCTGCCCGGGTGGCGTTCGTGCTGCCGCTAGAATACCAAAAGGCGAGCGTAGTCTGGTCATCGTTATTAGCGCCCAGCGTCACGCCGCTCGCGCTAGGCAGGGTGAATGTCAGGCTGTAGCGCGCCCAGGATGTCGTGAGTTGCACCGATTGGCCGTTGCCATACCGTGTCGCGGATGGCGAGCCACCGGAACCAAAGACCTGATCCAGCGAGACGCCCAGCTTCAATACGGTAAGCGCCCGTGCGTAAAAACTCACGGTGACGGTTTTCCCCGTGAGGCGACGCACATCTTCCATCTTCTGAAAGATGACGCTGCTCGCCCCCGCCGCTGCGCTTCCGACAAAGTTGCTGTTCCATAATTCCCACAACACAGCTTCATCGCCGATTTGTGTCCGAGTGGCGTCAGACGATTGAAATGGCTGAACGAGCATAGTATCGGACACGAAAGATATCTGCCACCGATCGACGGTGTAGGCACCAGCCGTGTTGAACCCGCCCCTGCCACGCTGCGCCACATTGAACAGCCCATTGTGCAGCAGGTTACGCCCGCTGTTATTCAGCGCCGCGCCTACCTCGGCCTTGGTCGCCGCGTTGGCCAGCCCCTCGACGTTCGTGGCGGCGACATAGGCAACCGATGTGCCGTCGTCGTAGCGCACGTAGAGCTGCCCGCCCGCGCTGTCCCACCAGAGCCCGCCAGGGTTCAGTGCAGGCGCCGTGGGGGCGATCACCGCGCCGCCCGGAACCGCACCCAGGCTCGTGGTGACGAACGCCGTCGTGGCTAGCGTCTGGTTGCTGGTGCCCGCCGTCTGCGTCACCGCCTGCGTGCCGGTTGGCATGACAGGCACGCCCGTGAATATCGGGCTGTTGAGCGGCGCGCGCGTCGTGTCGGTCGGGTGGACGTGGTCCTGGCGGGACCATGCGGTGGCGGTGCCGGACGAGGCGGTGCCGTCCATGGTAGGCGGCGAGCTGCCAGGCGGCAGTACCGTCGTCACGTCGGTCGTGGTGAGCGTGACCGCGCCGGCTCGCGTGTTGAATGTGACGACGCCGGATTTATCTGAGACGCTCTTAATCAGCCCGTCCAGCGTGGTCGTGTTGGCGTTCAGATGGTCGCCCCACACATCATTGTCGGCGTTTGGCACGGGCAGGTACAGGTCGTAATTCTTGGTCTTGGTGTAGTCGCTCATCGCACTAGTTCCGTCCCATTCCACGCGCCCACGCCACAGGCCCCCACGACCGTCCAGGCGCCCGTGCTGCACGGGACGGCTGGCGTCCACCCGCCGGTCATGCACGGCGCCGTGTCGGCCCAGGCGAGCGTCCAGTCGGCGTGCATATGGAACACGATCTGCGTCACCGCCTGGGCGTTGAAGACACGCGAGAACCCGTCGATGCGCGGCAGGAAGGTGATGCTGCTCGCCGCAGCCAGGGAAAACTTGAGAGCCGGCTGGGCAATGCGCGCATCGAAGACGACGCCGGAACTGCCGCCCATACAGAAGATGTTGGCGCCATAGCGCGCATACGCGCCTGCACTGTATGCGCCGACGCCATACGGTCGCCCGGCACCGCCAGGCCAGCCGCCATACCGGTTGCGCCCGTAGAGGAAGCGACCGTAGCCGGCGGCTGTGGTGCAGTCCGCCACATCAGATCGCCTGCACTTGGACGGTCCCGGCAGTGAGCCGCACGATGTCGCCGCCCATGACGGCGCGGGTGATCGGCGTGATACCGTCCACCGGATCGACTAGTGGCCCCCAGTAGAGCCGCTGGCCCGCCGTCACGGCGTCCCACAGCTCGAAGAACCCGAGCGTGCCCCAGGCTGCGGTCGCCGCCGGCCACTCGATGGTGGCGGTGTTGGCGGCGATCGTCTCGTCCGGATCTGCAGTGAGCGCGAACGTGGCCAGCATCCGCACATAGCCGTTGCCGGCCGCCTCGGTGCCGCCGGTCGCCGCGGTGGGTGGCAGGTCGGCCTGGCACAAGCCGATGTAGATCGCAGCGGGCGCCGGCATCGCCGTATAGGCCAGCGTGTGCCCCAGCACGCCGCGCTCAACGTAGACTGTCGCGCTACCGGCCATTGCGTCGCCCTCTCGGTGTCGGCGTCTCGGGTAGCTCGTTGTCAGGCCGCGCTGGTGGCGGCGTGGGTAGCTCGTTGTCGATCACGGGCGGCTCTGGTGCAGGCAGTAGCGTGGCACCGGGGTTGTATGTCACCGCGATTAGCTCATGGTCTGCCAGGGCGCGCGGGTAGTATGCGACCGACCGCAGGTAGCCTTGCAACGGCCCTATCCCACCAAACCCCCAACCCAGCACCAACCGGTTGACGGTGGGCAAGCCGGTCAGGCCGCTTGTTTGGACCGCCCCGCCATTGGCAGACAGCGCCACGCGGCCCGCGCCCCAGGCGGCGGCAACGGCAATCAGAGGCGCGTTGCCCA
>Ga0210380_10000143_pt1 | contig 40981 bp, 57 predicted proteins | sample PLM4_5_coexredo_FD_155476 | JGI IMG/M metagenome (GOLD analysis project Ga0210380, IMG submission 155476) | Groundwater sediment microbial communities from an aquifer in East River, Colorado, USA - PLM4_5_coex redo | ecosystem: Environmental > Terrestrial > Soil > Riparian zone | place: USA... | reverse complement strand
TCGGCTAAGTCAGGTCGTTCCTCGCTGAGTTTGCGGAGGCGTGATTGTTCATTCAGCGTTCCGCCGCGACGGAGCGCAAAGGCATCATATTTTTCCTTGAGCGATGCGCCTGCCTTCACTTCAGCGGCTGCGAGCGCATCGTCTTTGAGCAAGACATGCCCCTGCTCAACGTAGACAGCATTTGAACTAAATAGCTTTGCGAAGTGATCGCGAGGCTTGGTGATCAAGTGTAAATTTTTTGCACTTGATTTTCGATCCCCGCCTTGCGTTCTGACCCGCCCTTCCTTCTCCGCCTGTATCCACGCTTCCGCGGCTGCGATGGCGCGCTGCCCTGCGGTGAGGTTGCGCCGCTTCACGTTGAGCGAAACGACAAGCGCCAGAAGATCAGTGGCGCCGTTCACGCGCTCGAAGCGCGGCTCGATGCCAACCATCTCGCACGCCTTCAGGCGATTGCGGCCATCGACGAGCCATTCCTCTTCGTCGAGCAGGGTCGTGATGATGTTTTGCCGTTGACCGTTGGCTTTGATGTCCACCGCGAGGTCGGCGAGTTCTTCGTCCGTCATCATCGGAAAGAAATTTGCAACTGGGTGTATGTTCATGCCACCCCCCTTCCCTACGCAGCTGAATTACTCGGCATCCCCGACCGCCATGAAATCGCCGGGGCGCAGCCGGATTTTCCGCCTCTTGGCGTAATCCAGCAGCTTATGAAATTCGCTCTGCGGGATGAGCCCGCCGGTGCCGCCGCGCTGGCGCGAGTACATCCAGCGATAAACTCTTGTGAGATGCTTGCCGGTGATCTTCGTCACCACGTCCACCCCGCCGAGGCGCTCGATGATGCTTTTTGCGGGGTTGAGGTGTTCGGTGGGCATACGTCATTTTGCACCAGCCGCAAAAACTGTCAACCGCAACATTGACGTTTTGTCTATTGCGGAAATCGCAATTTAATAGTACTAGTGCATCAATTGATGCTACCAGTGCATCAGTTACGGAATCGATGATACTGTTGCATCAGTTTGTGTCTGAGTCGGTGGCGGACGATGACGAAGTTTGAAAAATCACAAGAGCGCCAGCAAGCGCCTACGGAATATCGAAATGGACAAAGCACGATTCACAGAGGCCGAAGAAGAGCGCAAGACCGCGCCCACAGAGTTCTCCGATTGGTTTGAGCGGGGGTTAAAGCAGCGCGGCAGGGGCGCCGGCAACGAGTTGGCAAAACTGCTCGACATTCGTCCGGAACTCGTTTCGAGAATGCGCTACGGACAGCGCCCGCCAAAAGCGCACGAACTGCGCATCATCGAAGCGTATTTGGGCGGGTCCGCCCCCCTCGGCATAGCCACAGGCCCCATCGGCGTAGGCGTGGACATCGAAAGACTCGTACCCGCCAGGGTGCGTGTGATCGGCAACCTGGTCGGCGGATCAAAAGTCATATTGCTGGACGGGAAGCTCGACGAGGTCGTTATTCCCGAACCAATACCTTTCAAAACCATGGCGATCGAGGTCAGGGGCGATAGTTTGGGCGGCCTGTTCGACCGCTGGCTCTTGTTTTATGACGACGTTCGCGTCCCTCCTGCGGCCCTGCACGACCTCCACGATCGCCTCTGCGTCATTGGCTTGCAGGACGAGACGGTCGTCCAGAAACTGCGAAACATTAAGGCTTTGGACGGCAAGCCGATTCTTTGGGCTGCGGCCGTCAAGCAACTTGTCCAAAAAATAGCCACATAGAAATTTGAGCTAGCGTCAAATTCTCGGTTGACAAATTTGCGGATTGCGCAATAATAGCTCCCATCGCAACACGGGAGCTAGCCATGTCAACCGCCTTAGCCCGCCTTAACACCAACCACCCCATCCGCCCCGCGCTCACCGAGCTTGGCGCCTTCGCCGCCGGCCTCCTGCCCCACCGCATCGTCAGCAACGCCCCCGGCCCGGAGGACGCGCAGGCCCTGGTCGACGACCTCCTGCTGCTCTGCGCCAAAGTTGACCGAGTGGTCGAGGCCTACGGCGAGTACGCCCACGCCCATTTCTCCACCCGGATCGAGATGCCGCTGTTCAAGGATCAGCTGCTCGGCGCGCTCGAAGGTAACGCTCTGTATGAATTGACCTCGGCGGGCGAGCGCGAGCAAGAGGATCGCCGGGAATACGAACGCGAGCCGCTGTGGTGGAACCGATGAGCATAGACACATTGTTATTAATCGCGATCTTAGTCGTCGTGGTTACCCAGTCTGTCCCCCGCGATGACTACGGGTGGCGAGAATGGCGAGAAGACCGGAGAGAATGGAAAAGGCTGCACCCTCCGTCACCACGATCTGAAAAATTGCGATTCATTGTTGGCTGTGGGGTCATCGCAACGGTCCTCGTCCTCTTCTTTTTGACCAGCAAATGACAGACATCGACCTTGAGATCCCGCCCTTCCTGCAAAGGCCGCGACATGGAGTTGCGCAGATGAAAACGATCGAGAACGGAGCCACGCCGGGCAACGGGCATGTGGCGGTGAGGGAGCCGGCGGTGCTCACGCCGCTGGACATGCTCAACCGCGCGGTCGAGCACAACGCGCCGATGGAGGTCTTGGAGCGGCTAATGGCCCTGCAGGAGCGGTGGGACGCCCGCCAAGCGCGCAAGGACTTCGATGAGGCCATTGCCAACGCCAAGGCGCAGATCGAGCCGGTCGTCAAAAACGCCACCGGGCACAACGCCAAAAAGTACGCGGACTTCGCGGCTATCGCGCGCGCGGTTGACCCGGTCATTTCCAGGTTCGGCTTGTCCTACCGTTTTCGCACGACGCAGACCGACCGCATCAGCGTCACATGCGTCCTCTCTCACAAGGCGGGGCACAGCGAGGAGACCACGCTGTCGGGACCACCCGACGCGAGCGGCAGCAAAAACGCGATCCAGGCCATCGGCTCGACACTCACATATTTGCAGCGGTATTCACTCGTGCAGATGCTCGGCCTGGCCGCCGCGAATGACGACGACGGCAACGGCGGCAAGAACGGCGGCAACGGAAGCCCGACCATAACCGATGCGCAGGTCGACGAGATCAACAAACTGCTGATCGAAACCAAGTCCAACCTCGTCCTGTTCCTCAAGCGCATCAAGCTCGAAAGCCTCACCGAAATCCGGGCCGATAAGTTCAACGAAGTCCTGGCGCTTATCCGCGACAACGCGAAGAGACGGGAGCAGCAATCGTGAATGAGATCGTCCAAGGCTCACCCGAATGGATCGCCATCCGGCTCGGCCGTGTCACCGCGTCCCGCGTTGCCGATGTGGTCGCGCGCACCAAATCAGGGTGGGGCGCATCGCGCGCCAACTACATGGCGGAACTCATCGCGGAGCGACTGACCGGCGTGGCGGCGGAAGCCTATGTAAACGGCACGATGCAATGGGGCATAGCGCAGGAAGCGGACGCGCGCGCGGCCTACGAATGGCTGAAACAGACCCCAGTCCAAGAGGTCGGGTTCGTGCCGCATCCAACCATCGCCATGAGCGGCGCAAGCCCTGACGGCCTGATCGCTGACGGCCTGCTCGGCGACCAGGGTCTTGTCGAGCTGAAGTGTCCCCAAACCGCAACACACATAGAAACGCTGCTCGGGCAAAAGGTGCCTGAAAAATACATCACGCAGATGCAGTGGCAGATGGCTTGCTGCGAGCGCGCATTTTGCGACTATGTCAGTTACGATCCCCGGCTCCCGGAGCCGATGCGCCTGTTCGTCCGCCGCATCCCGCGCGACAATGCGCGCATCGCGGAACTTGAAAAGGACGTGGTGGCGTTCCTGCAAGAACTCGATGACAAGCTCGGCGCCCTCAACCAACTGCGTGCTCTCGCATGAGAAATTAAAGTGTCCAGGCATCTGCTCATCCTGCACTCGGCTGCCGATCGCCAGCGCGCGGCGCGCTATATCGCGCTCGCGCCTTCCGGCACGCGCATCGAACTCAAGGCGAGCAAGCGGACTTTGCCGCAAAACGATTTCATGTGGTCGATGTTGACGGACATCGCGCGCGAGCTTCCTTGGCATGGCGTCAAGCTCACGCCAAACGATTGGAAATTAATTTTCCTTGATAGCCTCAAGCGCGAATTGAGGATGGTCCCGAATCTCGACGGAGACGGGTTTGTAAATCTCGGCCGCTCGTCCTCGGATTTGTCAAAGTCCGAAATGGGGGACTTGATAGAACTGATCCGCGCCTTCGGTTCTAATCACGGCGTCCAGTTTCACGATCGGCAGGAGGCAGCGGCGTGAGCTACGATTGCACATGCGATTATGATCCGCCGACCTTCTACGAGCGCTCGACCCCGACCGCGCGCAAGCAACACAAGTGCTACGAATGCGCCGATGTCATCGACCCGGGCGAAAAATATGAACGCGCCGTAGGTTTGTGGGAAGGCTATTTCAGCGAGTTCAAGACCTGCCAAGCCTGCGTTGATATCCGCCAATGGGTCAAAAACAATGTGCCATGTCTGTGCTGGTCGCACGGTAACACTATTGAGGATTGCAGGGAGGCCGTCGACGAGGCGGCTTACCGAGCGCCGGAAGAGACAGTCGGGCTGCGGTTCGGGCTCCTGCGACGCATCGTCCAGCGTGACAAAGCTGCTCTCACGCGCGGGAGGGCGGCATGACGGGGCGCGCCTACATCCCGTATCCCGAGCGCCTGGCCGCAGCGCTGGCCTGCCTGCTGCCGCAGGAGCATCGCGACGACCTGCGGCAGCGCATGGTCGACTCCGCCGCCGTCCTCGGCCTTTTCCACTTTCACCACATCACGTTTCACGCAAACCGCGGCTCGGACTTTTGGTGGAATCTCCATCCGATGCTGAACGCGTCCCATCGCGAGCGCACGAGGACGGTCGACATTCCCGCCATCGCCAAGGGCAAGCGCCTCACGTTCAAACACGAAGAGTTCCGCCGGCGCATCCTCGCCAAGGAACCGGGCAAGAGCGCCCGGCCGCCGTCGAGATGGCCGAAGAGGGCTATGAAGAGGTGGACGTGAACGAGAGGCTCACCAAAATACCGGGAGTGCCCGACAAAGCGACTGCGGTCGACGGCATGGCTCATTTCGCCGGGCCCGGGCCTTCCGGGAAACGGTGCAAGGATTGCGCCTTCTGGCGCTACTATCGCAAGACCGGAGAGAAGTGGGACCCAGAGCAGAACGCCGTCACCTATCGCCGCTACCGCTGCAGCGGGTGCGAGATGTTCTGGAGGCTCACGGGCAGACACGGGCCCGCGATCTCAGGGGAAAACCACAGTTGCAAGTACTTCAAGCCAGAGGAACAGAAATGAGGCACCCATGACGGCCGACACCAAAAGCCTGAGCGAGCGGCTTGAAGAAGCTAAAGCCAATTTAGCTCGGTTAGAACGAGAAGCAGCCAGCGCAACGTGCATTGATCTCGGCCACGATTGGCAATCGTTAGGAGGATGTAATTGCGGTTGTCACGAAACTGCACAATGTAGCGTTCCCGTTTACATTTGTCGGCGCTGCAAAGACTGCGATTACGGAACAAATCAAGAGGCAATAGAAATTCGGCAACGATGTGCATTAGATGGGCCGCCAGCATGACCGACACCAAAAGCCTGAGCGAGCGGCTGCGCACCATCAAATACATGCGGCGTGGTAGCCTTGTTGAAGCAAGTCAAATTGCTGATGAAGCCGCCGACGCGCTCGACGACAGGGACGCCGCAATTGTCCTCCTCATTTCTGGGCGCTCCAACGCCCTCGACGCTAAAGATGCTGAGATCGAGCTACTGAAAGAAGGGCGCAAGCTCCACGACGAATTAGCAGATCACCTCGAACACAAACTTGCTGCACAATCCGCCCTCCTCGCGCAAACGGCAGCGGCGCTGTGGCGAATTGTGGATGTCGAGGACGCTAGTAGTGGCAGTGACCGTGGCGACCTCGTGGCATCACGCGAGATCGCTCGCGAAGCTCTCGCCGCAATCCGCGGCATAAGCCGTGAAGACGGCGTCTCAACGCCTGATGCCGCCGGAGAGACGCATTAAGCGGGTGCCTGTGGGAAAAGTCCACAAACGTCAGTAAACCGTGGGAGTTGTGAGTATCATGTCTGAGTCCGAAGTCCTGCTTAAACCCGGGGATGCGGCGAAGGTATTGGGCATTTGCACCAGCACGCTGATGCGGCACGTCGCTGCGGACGACATCGCCTACATCATCGTCGGCCGCGGCGTAAAGCGAAAGTGCTACAGGTTCGCGCCCTCTGATCTCGCAGCGTTCCAACAGCGCCAACGAAGGATGATTGCAGCATGTCCGTCTACCCAAGAGGGAAAAAGGGCATTTACGTCTACGACTTCCAGATCGAGCGTGAGCCTTTTTTCGGATCGACTGGCTGCACGACAAAGAGAGAAGCGCTCGCCTTTGAAGAGGACTTAAAGAAACAAAAGCAGCGCGAACTTTCCGCCCGCAAGGCAGCCCGTGCCGGCGGGCTTACCTTCAATGCAGCGCTCGATCGATTGTGGGTCGAGGTCGGCGAGCATTACACGGGCACCTATAAACAGACCGTATTCACCGCCCTCCGGTGGCTGCTTGAGGACAGCGGCATAGGCGCCAATACGCTCTTGCGGGACATCGGCCCCAACAAAATCACAGAGGCGGTCGCGCGTCGGCGCGGCAATGGGGTGTCACCCTCGACCGTCAACCGCACGGTGACCGAACTGCTGCGTCTGCTTCTCAAGCGCGCTCGGGATAATTGGGAACAGGACGTTGTCCGAATCGATTGGAAAAAACACTTGCTTGATGAGCCGCGAGAGCGAATCCGTTCGCTCGCGACGCATGAGGAACCCGCGCTCATGGACACGATGCGGGACGACTACCTTGCCCCGATCCGATTCGCGCTCAAGTCCGGCTTCCGCAAGAAAGAGGTCGTCAACCTCAAGAAGACTGACCTCGATTGGGGCAACCGAACAATCTCGGTCGTGGGCAAGGGCGATAAGCCTGCAACGATCCCCTTGAGCACCGAGCTGCGCGAAATCTTGTGGCCGCTACAGAACCACCCAACCGAGTACGTGTTCACCTATGTGGCGAAGGCGACCAGGGTGATCCAAGGCGCCGAGGGTCGTTCGGTCATCCGAGGCGAGCGCTATCAGATCACCTATTCAGGACTGGCGACGGCGTGGCGGCGGTTCGGCCCGGCTAAGGCCGGGATCGCCGACTTCCGGCTGCATGACCTTAGGCACACGGCCGCGACTCGGCTCGCCCGCAGCGGGGCGCACCTCAAGGTCGTGGGAAAGCTCCTACGTCACAACGACGACGCCTCGACCAGCCGGTACGTCCATGTGATCGATGCGGACATCCGGGCGGCGATGGAGGCCGAAACAGAATCGAGACAGAAAGTCCCGCAAAAAGTCCCGCAAGTCGTCGAGAGGAAGGCTTAGGACCTTGAACATGCTTGCGAATCGGGACCGCGACCACATGCTCCCAAACCAGACGCGCTACCAGACTGCGCTATGCCCCGACGTGTGCTTAAGGCCCTATTTTATTAGGGTTTTCCGCACCCAATGGCAACCACCTCGTCTCGGTCAAAGTGAACGAAAAGGGCCTAAACGGCCCCGTGCGAAGCAGCAGGTCCCGCGAATCTACCGCAAATTTCGGTCGGATCGGTCGGAGCGATATTATCGCGGGCTATGCGACTGCGGCGAGCACGCGTGGGCAGTGCTGACCCAGGGGTTCGTGGCTTTCGTCTCGCCACAGGATGCGTTGTTTCTGAGCGAGGCGATGTGGCATGTGTTGATCAGTAGCGACAAACTGGTCTACGCGATCAGAATAAAGAAAGGGCGGCGCGTTCGTCTGCATCGCGAATTGCTGAGCGACCCGTCGAGCGATGTAGACCATCGAGATCACAACGGTCTCAACAATCGGCGGTCAAATCTGCGCACATGCTCGCCGCTTCAAAATAGCGGCAACTCGCGCCAGCGAGCGGGTGCATCCGGTTTTCGAGGGGTCCATGCTGTAAAGCAAACCGGACGCTGGTGTGCTTGCATTGCGCATCGCCACCTAGGGACGTTCGACACACCCGAGGAAGCTGCCAAAGCCTACGATATAGCGGCGATCAAACGCTTCGGCGAGTTTGCCATGACAAACTTCCCGCGTGCTGGGGTGGAACGATGACCCGCCCGCCTAAAATCGCCCTCACCCCCGAGGAGGAATCCTACCTGCGGGCCGAGCACGCCAAGGGCACGACCTACCCTTTGATCGCCGCGGCGGTGGGCATGTCCTGCGCCAGTCTCGCGCGCCGCATCCGGCGCCTCGGCCTGCCGAAGCGCAAAGCCGTCAAGAAGCCTCCGGCGGGGCGCCGGCGGCCCCCGCGTCCGGCTCGAGCCGTGATCGCAATCGCGCCGCCGCCACCTCGTCCCCCGCGTCCCGACGGCGTCCCGCTCCTCGACCTCACCCAGAGCGAATGCCGGTGGCCGGTTCGCGACACGCCGTCCTACCTGTTCTGCGCCGAGCCGGTCGCAGGACCGGGGATCTCGTGGTGCGCCGACCACATCAAGCGCGTTTACAACAGGAGCCGGACTTTAGCTTAACCCCAGAGGAGAATGACCAACATGAAGAAGTATCTGCTTGCTACCGTTGTGGCGCTCGCCATGCCGGCAACAGCCGCTGCGGGCATCATCGACAACTTGGGGGTTGACCCGCAGTCGAGCGCCGGCGACTTCAAGTCCGCCATCGGCGGCAACAGCTGAGCTGACGGACCCCCCTGTCCTGTCAGCGACGGGCGCCCCGCCGGGTGACATGTTAAGTGTACCGGCGGGGTGTTTCCGTCTAGTGGTCGTCGTCCGGCATCAGTTGCACGCCGTTGATGACAAGCACCAACTCGACGCCGTCGGGCACAGAGAGATCGACCACGATGCGCGGCGGCGGCTTCCAATTATCCTCTGCTTCTTTCTCACGGTCCGGGTGGGTCATGGTGTTTCCTTCAGGGCGGCAATGGCGAATCCCAAGCCCCACTTAGATACCCGATCAGCGCCAACGCTGCGATGGCGGCGGTGACGGCGATAAGCACCCAGATCCCGGTGGGCATTTGAATCATCCCGGCAACCTCAAGAGCGGCGCGAGCGTGCGATAGAGCAGCAATATTACGATCAGCACCACGACAACCCAAAACACCTTCACCACCTGCGGCGGCAGCGTGATGCCGAGCTGCTCAAGCACCCACATCACCAGCCAGCATGCGCCGACGACCAGGCAGATGTAGATCAGCAGCATGATGAGGCCTTCGACCATATCGCCCTCCTATTTCTCGATACACGCCTTTAAGATGGCCTCGCGCCGCTCCATGGCCCCTGAGATAGAATGCAACACATAGCCGAATCCACCTAGTGCCATAAGGTTAATTAAAATAAGCGCGAGGATCAGCGGCGTCCCGCTCAGTGCGGCAACGGCCTGCTTGGCGACATCGGTCGGGACGGTCATCATGGCGCGGCGCTTTCCAGCGCCGCCACCCTGGCGGCCAGCGTCTTGACGGAATTTACCAGCGCAAATATCAGCGCGGTGGTGTCGAGGTTGCGAATGTCGTCAACCGGAACACCGTCGATATAGCCGGCGGTCTTGTCGACCATTTCCGGCATGACCGGCTCGACCTCCTGCGCGATCAACCCGATGTATCTATTACCGGCGAGACTCGCAGCGTAGTGCGGAGAGTTCTTGTAGGGCAGGACCGGGGTGGACTTATCGCTGGGCGCGTCGGGGCCGGTCGAATTATTGGGTGGCTCGCGCGTGTCGTTGCCTTTGTAGGTGTAGAGCACCGGCCTGAGCTCGAGGACGTCGTCAAGCCCGCGGTTGTAGTCGCCAATCACATCCTTGATGCGAGCGTCGGATGAATCCGCCCACGGCCCTCCGCCAGGCTTGTAGCCCTGGCTCGCTATGTTCAGTGTCCCGGTTGGGCCGAGGATCAAGGCTGCGCCGGTCGAGCCTTGAAAGGAGTAATTGCTGCCATCCCAGAGCAGGTAGCGTCCGTTGGTAACAGGGCCGAAATAGACGATGCCCACCGTTGCATTGATTTGGGCGACGAAGTCTCCAATGCAGACGGTCTTTCCGTTGACAACAAGCGGCCCCTGCAAATTGAATTGTGTGGCGTCCCACTGGAGGTATTTCGCCCCAGTGTTGCCGAAGAAAACGGTTCCGGTGGTGCCGCCGGTTCCTACGCCGATATTGGCTGTCGCGTTCAGGGCACCGGCAACATTGCATGGTCCCGAGATGCTAAATACGGTTCCGTTGTGGTCAATGTACTTCCCGTTGGCGGTGTCGCCGAAATAAATGGTCCCAGTCGTCGATGTAATCGCGGCGATCAGTTGGCCGTTGACGCGCAAGGGGCCGCCGGTGCTGATCAGCCCGCTCACGCGGCTAATGGAAAGGTTGGCCGCCTTGAAGGCCCCCGCATCGGTGTAACTGTTAATTAAAAATTGGGATCCGGCATCGCCGCCAGTCTCCGCCGTTCCGTCTCCAAGAACAACTTGCCAGCGGCGCACATTGTTGAGCGTGCCGAGGATTTGGCTATATCCGGCTGCCGATGTCTTATTGAGGATTAAATCCGGGTTCGCCTCGGAGATGGTCAAATCGCCAGTCATGGTGTCGCCAGCCTTGGCCACGGCGCCGAGGTTGGTCAGCGCATCGGTGGCATTGACCGCGCCGGTGCCGCCCGCAATGATCGGCCGCGGCAAGTTCAAATCGGCCTCGACGTCGGCGACGTTGCTATTGTATTTCCCCGAGTCGATCGTGTTGTTGGGGACGGCGTCGATGCCGGTCGGGCGGCTGTAGATTCCTGCGACTCTGGGCAAGGCTGCATCCTTCCCTATAAGAAGTTGGGGTTATATTCCAGCGGCCGTGGCGGCGGTTCGCTTGGCCGCACCGCCCTGTTCATCACGGCGCGCGTCAATGCATCCCGCCACGGCTTGCCGGAAACAAGGTCTTGGCTGGCCGCCTGCTCGAGAAACAGAGGCGACCGGCGCAGCGTTGCTTCCTCGGCCGCCCGCAGCGCTTCGGCAGTGCCGATGCCGGCGCTATTTTTCAGGTATTTACCGACCGCAGGCACGGCAACGCCGGCCACTGCGTCAAGAACAGGACCAGCGCCGAGAAGATGAGCTGCCCCAGCGGCGGTCGTACCGACTGCCCCGGTGTATGCACCGCCTCCGCCGCCCAAGACGTTGCCGGCAAATCGCTTCAAGTTATTGCCGGCCGAGCCCTCCGGGATGGCTTCCAGCATCGCTATTTCTTCAGGGTTAAACCCTCGCATTTTTTTGGCATTGAGAATTGCCGAGGTGACCTGGGACCGAACAGTGTTCCCAAGGTTCTGACCGGAGCCAGCCGAGGCGGCTCGAAGGCCGGAAGCGCGATCGATGCCGGCAAGGAGTTCACCTCTGAACCCGGCGGCGGAGTTGGCGCGGGCTTTGGCGTAAAGGTCTCCGACCTCGGAAGCGGGTCCAGCCAGAACAGCCGCCGCAGGAGGGTTTTCAATGAAGTCGTCAATGTGCTTAAGCGCAATGCCGATGCCGTGCCTGTCTTCCGTCGGCTTCTCGAACTTGTTGGCGATGTTCTTACGGATCGAGATGAGATTGGCTGGCTCGAGATGGATGGTTTCGCCGGGAGGCGGCTTTGAGGCCCGGAGACGATCAAGGCTTTTGTAGAGACCCTCTGAATCTTCCCTGGCGACGCCATCTCTGATCAACTCTTGCTCGATCCGGTCTGCCATCACGGGCATGGCTTGCGGATCGTATTTAACCGGAAGTTCCCTTACCGCGTTGTGCTGCTCACCACCAACCCTTTTTGCCTCCTGGAAACTAGGGACAGTCGCCATCGACAGGTCCGGCGCAGTCCGCCCGGCGCCGGCAAGCGCGCGGTCGCCGGAACGTACCATAGGATTGATATTCGGTCCAAACATAGTTGCGAAATTGGCAGCTTCCCCGATCATGCCGGAGGCACGCGGGTCGTTGACGGCCGGGTCGAACGTCGCAGGTATTTGGGTCTCGCCAGTGTAGACGCGCTTCGGCAAGGTGACGGCTTGCTTCCCGCCTTCATAGAGATCCTTTCCCAGGCCCAGGATGCTGCCGATCGCGCCGGACGCCAGCGGCTCGAACTTTACAGATTTGTCGCTGTAGGTCGTGTACGGCAGAATCGTTCCGCGTCTTACGACTTCAGGCAAAGGCTTCGGATTAAACACCGCAAATTCGTCGTTTGCAGGCGCGGCCGGATAGGCACCGGACGCCGGCCGCACAGTAATGCGCGCTGTCGGCTCGACGACCGGAGACGGCTCCGCCGCCTTCGGGAGAAAATCAGCCCATTCGTCCTGTCCGGTTGCCATTACGGCACCGTCCCTTCCCGGCCGTCAGGCAAAGTGACCAACGTGCCTGACGGATAGCGTTTAGCATCCTTGGACGACCAGACTTGCACTCGCTGCCCCTTGGGCGGTGCCGGTAGCTTTTGCATCTCGGGATCGAACTGCGGTGCCCCGAATGCCGCCGCTGCCGCCGGGTTTCTTTCCGTGCCAAACAGCACGGATGACTTGGCCTTGTAGTCCTTAAGGACTTCGACAGCGTTTTCTTCGAGAATGTTGAGCATGCGGTGCAGCGTTCTGGCGTCGAGATTATAATCGGCGGCCGCCGCCTTTTCCGCATTGGCGATGTCGGCGTTCGATATATTTGCATTGCCGGCGGCGGCAGTGCGCTGCGCGTTGATCACCGGCTGCATCACGGTCTTGAACAATTGCGAATTAGCGGCATCGCTGCCTTGGTCAGGGTGTCCCATGAGGGTCATAAGCCGTCCCCAGTTGATGCGCGCGTCGGCTCCAAACCCCGTGATAGCCCCCTGCGACAAGGCCAACCGCGCTTCGCGGATCGCGGGCTGTGCCTTGGCTATGACATCGACGGCGGGCTTTCTGTTGTCGATGTAATCCTTGACGATGCTGTTGACGGCCGTTTCCGGCAACCCGCCCATTTGCGTCGCAAAATTGGCTGCACGGGTGGCGGTTTCGTTCTTGAGATCGAGTTCCTTGTTTTCCGATACTCGTTTGGCAGCGTCCTGCTTTAATTTTTCCGGCAATGCACTCAACGTGAGCGCCTCGCCGGTTGTTTTCAAAGACTTGCCCTGCTCCTCCAGTTGCTCTTTTTCCCAAAGTGTCAGCATCGCCGTATGGTGCGCCATTGCGGTCTTGTAGGCCTCGATGTTGCGGTGATCGACAAAATCGCGCTTGGCTTTCTCATTGGCGATCACAGGCGCCCAGTACGCCTTGACGGTCGGATCATCCGTCATGGATTGCAGAATTGCATTCCGCTCTGTCGTCCCCATCGGCTGCCGGTCCGGGACCGGCGGCGGAACCGGCTTGGCCATCTCGTAGCCAGGAGGCATGTTCGCCGGCCGTTGCGGAATGACCGGCCCAGTCTGCGGCGAGTCTTGCGCAACTTGTATCGGCATCGGCTTGATTGTTTGCGTCGTGATCGGCGGGCCGCTGCCTGGAACGAGGTCCGGCGTCTGGGGCGGCAGCGCCGCCTGCGCGCCGGCATCGCTCACTACACCGGGGGGCGTCAGTGCTGCGGTCCTGACGGGGCCGCCGGGCTGCGTGAAACCTCCCGGCACCAGCATATCGGGAGTGGCGGTCCCACCGCTCAGTGGCGCAGGCGTGTTCACCATGGAGCCGGCTGGGCTTTGGTTCACAATAGCCGCGGTCATGCCATCGCGATTCCCCGGCGGTATAGTCGGCACGGTCGATTGACCGGGGATCGGGAGGGTTGCCGGGTTGTTCGGATCGAGAAACTGCCGTCCACCACGCGCCATCTGAAGGTGCGGATAGTCGCCGGGGATGCCGGCGAGCCCGAATTGCGCGCCGTTTGCTTTCAGCCAATCAAGGGCGGGCGAACGGTCGACATCGACGGCTTCGCCCGTTTCGTGCCGCGACGATCCTGGCGGCGCGACCGGCCCGCGGCCTGCGCGGGTGTCGTACAGGTATTGCTGATAAGCGCGCGGGCGCGATCCCTCATTGTAGACGAAATCCTTTTTCACGTCGTCGGGCATGGCGTTATAGGCTGCCATCATCCGCGCCTGCATTTCAGGATTGATGCCTTGGATCGCCTTGTCGACCCCGACGCGCGAAGCAACCTCGGCGTTGCGCTCAGTACGAAACCGCGGGCCAAAGCCCCCACCAAGAGCGGCGGCGTCAAGATAATTAAAGCCGCCTTCCGAAGGCGAAGCGTTTTCGAGCGGCGAACCAGGCTTGCCCGCCTCCAACGGAGTGCCGCTGGGAGTCGGCAGCGTAGATCGCGAGCCCTGCGAAGGCGGGGGCAATGGCGCCGCAGGCATCACCGCCGTGTTCTCGACGCCACCCGTTGTTGCACCTGACGTTGCTGCCGGTCCATCGCCCAAAGCTCCCGCTGCTGCGGCCCTTTGTGTGGCCAACTGACCAGATCGTGCGGCCTCTAACTGATCCAGCCGGTTCATATCCATGACGTCGGCGAACCGCTCGCCGGCATACGTCAACCCCTCGCCGAATGTCTTCGGGAACGGCGAGCGCTTGCCCATGAGCTGCTCGGCGATCTTGCGCCGTGTCTGTAGCGCCTCATAGCTCAGCGGCTCGCCCGGCTTGGCGTTGGCGAAGAAAAAGGACGTAGGGTCTGCCATCTCACGCCGCCCTCAATATGTTGCCCATCACGCGCTCGGGCTGGATGTGCTTCACGCCTCGAATCGTCTTCACCGCGCCAGGGTCGATCTTCTCAACGTCCTGTGCCATCGGCCCGATATGCGCCGTGCTTGCGGGGTCGTCCTTGTAGGCGTACCGGTAGATCGGCAGCTTTTTGCTCTCGCGCTCGGGAAGCGCCGCAAACACGGTGCCTATCCGGTGGATGTCCTTCTTGACGTCGCGGTCGCTGCGCAGATAGCCCGCGAGGATATTGCTGCCGCCGCCGAGAATGCCGCCGAGCAAAGCGTTCTGGTTCGTGCTCTGCTGCTGGTAGTTCTGAAAGTTCTGCGCGAAATTCTGGTTGTACAGCCCCGCGATGTCCGTGGTCGGAATCTGCTGCGTCGGCGTCGTCATGAAGCTCGGCCGGCTGACTTGGCCGCCCGACAACAACGCGGACACCTCGTTGATGGGCTGGCCGCGCAGCGCGTACTGCTCGGTCAGATATTGGTTGCGGCCCTGGTTCTGCGCGTTGTAGGCGGCTTGCGCCTGCTGCAACTGCTGCAGCAAGCCCGCATTGGCAAATTGCCCGCGCGCCGCGGACTGCGCAAAACCCTGCTGCTGTTCGGCGGCCCCGGCCTGCGTGACGGCGACTCTTTGTGCGGCGACTTGGTCGTTGTAATCCTTCATCGCGTCGTTGTAGGCGGTCGAGCCGTAGCGGATGCCCTGGTCGGAAAGCCGTTGCTCCAGGCTCGTGCGGGCGCGATCGAGCTGCGGGTTGAGCCGCGAGAACAGCGACGCCTCGACCCGCGCGCGGTCGGCGCTGTAGTCGTTGCCGTCGCCAAATGTCGTCTGTGCGCGCGGGATGCCGGACAGCATGCCGGCGTCGCCGGCGCCGGGCGCACCGCTGAGATCGAATGGCGAACTGAGAAGGCCGCCGAGACGGCCGCTCTGGTCGGCGCCGAGCGTCGCCAGATTCAGCTTGCCGCGTTCGCCCTCGCTTTGGATGGCCAACTCTTGCGGCGAGAGCGTCTGACTCGCCGTGAAGCGCGGAATATCGTAGGCATTGCCGGTCGACGGATCGGTGAAACTATAAGTGCCAGTCTGATCGTAATTCAATGAGCCAAGCGGCGTGCTCTGATTGGTATTATTCAGAAACGCATTCGCGATCGCCGTTGAGACGTTTGCCGAAGTCTGCGCACCCGACACTTGAACGGGATTGGGCGGAGTAGGCGGGTCATCTTTGCTGAAGAAGCTCACGCCTTCCTCCCTAATACGGCTGCTGCACGCCCTGCTGGCCGGGCTGTTGCTGTTGCGGTGCCATTCCTAAGGGCAACTGTCCGGGCGGCGTGATGCCGGGCAGGCGCAAGCCTGGCTGCATCGGTCCTCCCACCGGACCCATAGCCCCCATGGGCGGAGCTGCCGCCCCGAGCGCCGCCGGCTGGCTCTGCGGCAGCATGCCGAGCGGCTGCTGCGGCACGCTGCCTGCGAGGCTTTGCATCGCGCCGCCGGCAGGGGCTGGCGGGGGTTGCTGGATGTTCATGAGCGCGGCCGTGATGCGATTTCGCTGATCGCCGCCTTGCGGAGACATTCCATATGCGTCGCTCATGCGGCTTCTCCCAATCTATTCAGGTCGATCATAGGACGGTTGATCCTACGGAATATCTTGTTTGCGCGCCAAGCATCATCCGTCAATCGGCAAATCACGCCGTCCTTGTCGCGGCCAAACAGGCGCGGAAACTCGATGAGCGAATATCCGAGCACGGCAAGCTCCCTGAGATGGCGCACGTCCGAAGCTAGGACCTTATTTACGACCATCTGGCATTTGCACTGAACGAAACAAAAATTATACATCTGTCGCAGCGTCTCGCGCGTGCACCACTGCCGGCCCGGCAGAGCCGCGGCGCTCAGTTCCATAAGTCCAGCCTCGGGCGCCAGGCTGTGAAAAACGATGCCGGCGATCAGCTCGTTGTTCTCGCAGACGCCGATGGCCTTGAACTTGCCGAAGCCGAAGGCGCGAACGTGCGGGATCATTTTCGCGACGAAATCCGCGACGAGCTCGTCCTGGCCGTAGAGGTATTTAAGGGTCATGCCGCTCTCGCGCTGAGATGCCGATCTACAGCGGCCTTGGCTGCCTCGCTGATGTCGCTGTTGCGCAGGCGCGTGAGCCAATGCGAGCCGCTGCCCTGCTCGATCAGGTTGGCGGCCTCGATCTCGCGCAGCGAGCGCATGTATTCGGTTGGCTCGGTCGTCTCGACAAACCATGCCTTCGGTCTGTCGGCCGTGCAGAACATCCACGCCATCTGTTCTGGCTCATAGCCGATCAGCTTTTGGATCGTCCCACGATCCTTGACCGGCCAGGATTGGTAGCGGAACCGCTTAGTTCCGTAGATCGAGTGGAACAGGCCGGCGGTGCAGACATTCTCGCTATTACCCCACTCCTCGAGCAGCTTGTGTGTGCCACAGAGGTGCTCGTAAAGCATGCGACCACTATGCCGGGTCTTGCCGGCACTGGCGGGGCCGAGCAGGAACTGCTTGTATTCATCTCTTATCATCGAGCGGCTCGCTGGACGTCTTAAACATGAGTGTGATCCTCAACACCGGGCACGTCCTGCTGACGCCGCGCGCGACGTGCGGGATGTTGCCCTTGAACACAGCGAGACGGTTCGGCTTTGGATAGAATGCGCCGACGATATCGGTCTTGTCCTGGTTAAACAGCACCGTCTCGCCTCCCCAATTCGGCTCCCAGGCGTCGTGCGGATAGTAGACCGCCGTGTAGCGGTTATCCTTGCGCGAGTCGGTGTGGATCGTGCCGTCGATGCCGTAGGCGTGCGCATTGGCGTAGCAGCGGATCAGCGTGTGGCCGTTGAATATCCGCTGCTCCAGCTCCTGCCAAATCCCAAACAGCGGCGGCACATTTTTCTTCAGTTCCTCGGCGCAGTCGTAGGCTGGTGTCTTGTTCTTGTGCAGATGACCGGCGAAGTGCCGGTGCCAAAACGCAAAAGTGTCCTCCTTGCCGTTCGACTTCCAGCCGTACTTCCAGCCGCCTCGGCGCAAGAAGTTGTACAGCGGCTGCCGCTGCTGCTCGGTCAGCAGATTGTCGATCTTGAAGCTGTCCGGCATCAGCCGCGAAGACGGCGTCTCGACGCCTGATGGCGGCTGTTCGCGCTCTGCTACAAGTGCAAGAGCCATGGCTTATTCACCGTCATCGTCGTCGTCGTCATCGTCGTCGCTTGGACCCTCGGCGCCGGCTGCGTCTGCGGCTGCATCTGCGGCGTCTGCGGCTGCGCCTGCACCTGCGCCAGCAGCACCGCCACCGCCGACATCGCCGTAGCCGCCGCCTACATCGCCGTAGCCGGTGCCTGCGGCGGCGGCGGCTGCGTCACCGTAGCCGGTGCCTGCGGCGGCGGCGGCTGCGTCACCGTAGCCCTCGACGCCGCCAGGGACATCAACGCCGACGCCATAGGGATCGCCAAAGCCGACGCCATAGGGATCGCCAAAGCCGACGCCATAGGGATCGCCAAAGCCGACGCCATAGGGATCGCCAAATGCCACCTCCTCGGGGTCCACACCGAAAGGAACGCCGCCGAAAGGAACGCCTGCGGGAAGACCTCCAGGAGGGGGCGCGCTGGCATAGGCGCTGTAGGGATCGTCAAGGGCCCCGAAGTTACCCTTGCCGCCCTGCGCAGGCGCCCCCAGCGAAGTGCCGAAGCCCTGCTGACCGCCGTAGGGTTGGTCGAGGCCGCCGAAAGGCGTCCCGAAACTACCAGGAACATTCTCCTGGCTTGCCGGCGTCACGCCGCCAAACACGCCGCCGCCGAAGGGCGTTCCGGGAGCGCCGTAGGTGCTCGCAGGCTGGGAGCCATATCCATAGTTTCCAGCCGGGCCAAACGCACCTTCTACCGGCGGGCCATATGTCTCCAGGCCAAATCCAGGCGGAGTGGCAGGGCCGTACTGCTCTTGACTAGCGGGCGGGGGTGCTGCCGATGGTGGCGTACCGGACACGCCGGGGCCATAGCCAAAGCCGGGAGCGCCAGGAACAGCAGCACTGCCAGGAGAGGCGACGGCGGCGTTATCATAAGGATTATTGGGGTCGTTGTAGCCGCTGGTGAGCGGGCCGTAGCTGCCGAAGATGCCGGGGTTGCCCATGGCGGCCAATTCTTCCGCCGTAACCGGGGCTGGATTGTCAAACGGACTGGCGGCAGGCGGATTACCGGTCGGCGGATTACCAGTCGGCGGATTACCAGTCGGCGGATTACCAGTCGGCGGATTACCGGTCGGCGGATTACCAGTCGGCGGATTACCGGTCGGTGCTTCAGGAGCCGAGGGCGGCGTCCCGACATTAGGACCGGCAGAAGGGGGGCCGCCGCCGGGGAAGCCTCCGTCGCCGAGGCCGTCCCCGCCCCGCTGCGCCAGCAGCGCCGCCACGATCCGGTCGCGCACGTCAGGAGGCAAGTTGGCAATGCTGTCGGGATTGATGCCGGCCTGTAACATCCTGAAATACTCCTCCTGATCCACGGCCACTCTCCCTAGACGTTGACACCGGCCGGTTCATACACCGCCGCGATCGCGATCAGCTCCACGTCCGGCCTGGCCTGCTGCGCCACCGTGACCTGCACGATGGGCGCGTGCGAATAGCCGGTCTCGCCGATCGAGATCCACAGGGTGTTGCGCGCCGGGATGACGAGCAGCGCCGGCTGGTCCCACTGCCCGTACTGCGCGATGTCGGCGGGGGATGGCGGGATTACCGCACCCGCCGGTCCCCATAGCGCCTGGTCCCACACGTCGCGCAGGCCCGGATCGGGGCCGGGAGGTGGCGGCTGCGGAATGACGATGAGGTTGTCGACCGTCGCCGCGAGCTGCGGGACGAACGGTTCGCCGGCGCTCGACTTGAACGTCGCGCGGGCCTGATGCCACACGAACTGCGCGGACGGCGCGCCAAACATTTCCCATCCGCCCACCAATGTCGCGACATAAGCGCGGCCGTCATCGAGGCCGGTGCGGTCGGCCTGCATGATGATGCCGTCCTGCGTGCCGAAGAACATATCCGCGCGCATGCGGATGAAGCACGTCGCGTCGTATCCGAGAAACCTGCACCAAGCGCCCGTGATGTTATTGACCACCAGGCAGAACCGCTCGCCCGGCTTGCCACCGGGCAGAGCAACGAAGTCGCCGCCATACTCGTCCCATTTCTTTGCCGTCCACGGCCACGCGCGCTTTTCCGCCACCGCTTCCCGCCACAATGGTTTGATCGTGCGCGTGAGCATGGCGAGCTCGAGCTGCCCGGCTTCCTTGGTGATGGCCTGCGACAGCGGAATGATGCCGTCGACGGTGAGCAACAGAAGATCGCCGCCGACGCTGATATGCGCGTTCATGCCCATCGGCGGCGAGGTCATGTAGCGCCCCTCTTGCCGCCAGTTGGCTGCGTCGGAGGGGTTCGAGCCCGTGAAGATGAGCACCTCGCCTTCCGAGGTGATGAAGACGTTCTTGTCGTCGATGCCGTCGCCCGCGTCGAGCGACCAGCTTGCGCCGGAGACCAGCTTTCCGCCACGAGACGCGGCCCCTGCCAGCGGGATCTTCGCCAGCAGGCCGCCAACTGAGTCGATCGGCAGATACCACGCATTCATCGAGCCGGCCTCGATGAAGTAGAGCCGGCCGCGGTATTTCCAGACGTAGGAGAGGTTGCGGCCGAACTCGACCGCGGAGCCGGCGGGGCCGGTGATCTTGGCGGCGCCGTCTGTTGGCGCGGGCGCGCCCGCCGTGCCGTCGAGCGTCACCCAGCTCGTGCCGTTGAACCGCAGCGGGTAATCGCCGCTCTCGTTGCAGGCGACCATCCAGTTGGTGCCGGTGGCACCCCCGGCGGCGTTGGCGAGCTGTGCCGCGACGTAGTTGCCGGATGTCTGGCCCGACTTGATCAGCACGGGCGTTGCACTGGTCACGTCGAATAGCTTGGTGTCTTGGCCGGCATACATGCGCTGCACGTTGCCGCTGACATACTCGAACGCGGAGATAACGGGCTTTCGCGTTATGACTGTCGGATTCGCCGTCCAGAACGTCGGGTGCGCTGCGCGGTCATCGGCAAACGTGCCCGACGCCGCGCTAGTGTGGCTGACGGCAACATTCCAGAACGTGCCCAGCCTCTCGTCAAACTTCACGGCGCCGAGCGTGTTGTAGAGCGTGGCGTTCGCCCACGCGACAGCGCCCGCAACGTCGAGCGCGTGCAGGTCGCACCACCGCACATAGCCACCGCGCAGTTTAACGCCGCGCGTGGTCGGCGCCCAGTTGTCCTGCACCAGCGCCCCGCCGGGCTGCATGTAGGCTTCGTTTTCGTTCTGGATGATGCCGCGCGTTGGCGCCGGGATCGTGATGGTGCGCAGGTGCTGCGCGACCTGTTGGTCAACCGGCTGGCGGCGGAAGGCGGCGTGCGCGCTCATGATGCATTACTCATGGCGTCGGCACCTGCCAGGGATATGCCGTGCGGGCATGCGCCGAGATCGGCAGGCGATCGATGATGATCGGCGCCGGACTGTCAGTCCCCATCGCAAGGGCCATGGCGTCGCCCCAGGTGCCCATGTCCTCGGCGTAGGGCGAGCCCTTGTTGGCCTTCCACTGCCAGAGCATGCCGAGCTTGAGGATGCGCTCGGGCAAGCGATAGGTGTCGCCGTCGGCCACGAAGCGGTCGCCGAAGCCGCTTGAGGCCAGCGCGATGGGGTTCTTGTCGAGATAGGAAAATCTTGCCGTCGTGCCCACGCCCATGATTGGCCAGATGTGTATCTGCCCGCCAAAGATCGTCCATTCGCCCCAGGCGTGGGACCAGTTGGCCGAGCGGCGTTGCAGCCACTCGTCGGTGTTGGGAACAAACTGCATCGGCTGTAGCGTCGAGGTCGAGCGCCAGACGTGGGAGTTGGTCAGCATGCGCAGGTAGTCGGCCGGCAAGGGGAATGCCTCGGTACCGGTCATGACGTTGCCCACCAGCACGCCAGTGCCGGTCAACGTCGTCTGCTTGCGCAGCATCGTCCAGTCGCGCATGTCGCCGGCGATGCGCGCCGCCATCTCGTTGGCCAGCGCCAGCATCTCGAACATGGTGCGGTTGGCGTTGATATTGGCGACCACGGACGTCGTCTGATGGACGCCGACCGCCGCGCAAACGTCATTCACCACCGTCAATAGGGTCATTACGCTGCCTTGTTGGGCCGTGCCTCCGCCGCCATCCGAAGCAGGTTCTTGCGGCTCGGCGTGCCGACCGGCTCCACGCCGGTGTGGGTCGCGATATAGTCGCGCAGTTGCTCGACGCTCATGTCGTCAAAGGCAGTATCGGCAGGACTCTCCTCGGCAGCGTTTGTAGGCGATGGGACGGCTTTCCCCTTCAGCATCGCGTTGTCGGCTTCCAGCACTTCCGCGCGCGCCCGCAGGGCTTCCAACTGCGCCCGCAATTGCATGTCGGGGGCAGCCTGCATGGCCCTGGCGATGTACTCCTCCGCCTTGTTCTTGAGTTCGCGCCCGCCATGCCCGAGGTTCTTGAGTTCCTGGCCGTCGACGGCGGCGAGCGCCTCGACCGTGTAGACATTGAGCGCCCGCAGCTCGGCCCGTTTCCCTTCGGTCAGGAACGGCAGCATCGCCAGCGGCGTGCCCGACGCAGTCTGTGTCTGGTGCTCCTTGAACTGCTGGTATTGCCGGTTGAACCGCTCGGCGTAGGTCACCTGCCGCTGCCGGCCGGTGTAGGGGTCGTCCACCCAAGCCCACACCGCGCTCGCCGGCTGCACCGACGAATTGCGCGAGCCGGGGCCGCGGATCTCCACCTGCTCGACGTCATCGAAAATCGGCCGGCCCGCGAGTTTGCTCTTGTCCTCATTTTCGAGCGCGAGAGTCTTGAACTGCACGATCAGCAGATCGTCGGGATTCGTCGCTGGCATGTGATTACCTCGTTACATCGCTGTTACGTTTCGTGAGCGTCACCGCCCGCCCGAAGGACAGGAACGGGCGGTGACGCTTGGCGGGCCGCCGTAAAACTCTCCCAAGTAAAACGGCGGCCTAGCTCGTGAGAGGCTGGTTACCCCTCGCGAGCATTCATCAGCCGTTCATCAGGCGGCTGGGTTGGAGTCGTACATGCGCCAAGAAAATAATGGGTTGACCATCGTGAGTTCACCCATCCATCCGATGAACTGAGCGACAGCGTCCTTGTCGATGGGCATCTGCCCGTCGCCGTCAAACAACTTGTCGAAGTTGCGCGAAGGGTGATAGCGCAGGCGCAAGCTGTCGGTGTTGAGGCCGAAGGTGGTGTTGGCCGGCATGTTCGAGCCGATGCCGCCGTCGAGCACGATCTCGGCGCGCTTTCCGCCGCCGATGTATTCGAGCGCACTGAAGCCTAACTTGCCCAAAGATGTTTCATTGGTCTGGCGCTGGATCGCGATCGTGGCCGCGTCATAGGCCGAATAGTGTTCCGGCGACATGATCAGCAGGTCGGCGTAGTCGCGGCCGCGCGATTGCCGCGTCATCACAAAGTTCAACATTGGCCGAATGGTTGTCGAGGTCACCTGCGTGCCGATTGCCGAGAGCGACACGCTGCCGGCGCCGCCGCTCGCGTCGAACGTGGTCGTTCGCCAGATTGTCGCCGTGGCGCGATCGATGCCGCCATACACGCCGCTGGTGGTGGTGATGGGCACCGCGGTTGCGAGCCCAGTGATCTGCTTGTTGCCGTTGGCCGTGCCGTCGCTGTAAACGCCGGCATCCATGGTGTCGCTAAGGCTCTTCTCGGCGGCTGAAATGTAGGAATCGAACACGTCGAGCAGCTGCGCCTCGCCCTGATTGTTGAGCAATTCCTGGGACGACAAGATGATCGGCACGACGACCATCTTGGGCTCGAAAAACGCGTCATTGAATAAATCGATCGCCGGGTTGAGCAGTTGGTCGTAGCCCGAGTACCACTGGGCCGTCTGCTTCCCTATTTGCAGCGTCTCGCGGATGCGCGGGCCACTGTATGTCTGCCACATGCCTTTGCGCTTGAGAACCGCGAGAAGTGCGTTGTTGTTCGAGACGAGATCCTGGTAGCCCGAAGATCGGTCCTCCAGGCTCATCGAGAGGATCTGCTGATATTGGGCATTTGTCGTGATATTCGGCATGGACGCGCTCCACGGCCGCGCCGGCAGCGCCTGGCGGGCTCTACGGGGTCAAACCTCAAAGCGACCCGTTGACGCGCTTGATGGCGTTGGCAATCGAGTCGCGGCGGCCAACCGGTTTACTGTCGGAGCGCGAACGCGAGACTCCGTTCGAGGAGCCGCTATCGGGCGCGCCGTGTATTGACCGGTCGGAAGTGCGGGTTTGAGCCGCTGAGGTGCGGGTTTGAGCCGCGTGCGTGGCAGGCCTTAGAAGGTCTGCCCGCTGGTAGGCCGTCGGGAGATCGAAGCCGAGCTTCAATTCCCTTTCGATCAAATCGCCTAGCTCGTCCAGGCGCGGGTGGGTCTCGGCGAACCGGTCGACGCCCGCGCGTGTGTGAGAAAAGCGCCGCTCATAATGCAACTGTTGCAAACCGCGTGCAATAGCCTGCTGCTGTTGGTGCAGTTGCCCCATCTGATGTGAGATGGCGGTCTGCGTGTTGGCGAGCTGCAATGTCTTGTGCTGGTCCGGCGTTTGATTTAGCACATGCCACGCGATGTCGCGAAGCGTCAGCTTCTGGCCGTCCGGCGTGTGCAGATTGAGATTGTTGACAATGAGGTCGAGCCCGGCGATCGGGTCGGCCCGCAGCTTATTCTCCATACCGACGTAATTGTTGAGCGCACGGTCGAGCGTCGTACCGTGCTGCTGCGCCATCTGGTGAAATGGCCGGATGGCATTCATCGCCTCGGTGTCGGCGCGCATGCGGCCGTAGTGCTGCGAGAACTCCTTGTTCATGCGCTGGACGCTGGCGCGCACGCTCTCCGGCGCCGCGGCCCACTCGGCCTGAGCTTGCTGGCTCCAGCGCCGCGGCGGGTTGCGATGGGGAGCGTCCGCAGGCAACTGCACGATGTTCCATGTTGCCGGAGGTGCAGGCGGCCGGGTTGGAGCGGGGGTTGACTGCCCCCCCGGAATATTTCTCGGAATATTTTTCTCGTTTTCCGGCGTAGCTTTTGCAGCAAAATGGCCATGTTCTGCGCGCTCGCGCGGTGCATCGGAACCCGTTTGCTCGGTCGGCTTCTTCTTGAGGTCGAGCGGCGGCTTCTCGCGCTCCATCGGTTCGGGCGGTTGGTTGTGGCCCATCCTGGGCTTCGCCGCCTCCGGCTCGGTGGTGCGCTGGAACGCCCTGCGGATAACGTCGCGGCGATGCTCGGCGGGGCCTTTGACGACGTCCTGCGCCGGCTTGTCGGGGGCTTGCGAGCCGACCGTCGACGGCGGCGGAGCGGCCGGCGCGATCGCCATCTCGTTGGACGGAGCGGGAGCGGGTGCGGGGGCTGAAGGCGCGGGCGCGCTCGGCGCGATGTTGGTCTCGGACATATGCTCTCCTGGCCGGCATTGAACCGGCGGTGGATCGTCAGGAGAGTTTTCACCAGCAGCTTTAGCGCTGGCGCACTAGCATCGCGCGCGCGATCTTGTCACGGCGTTTGTCGGCGCGGGCAAACTCTTTGCCGACAGACTGCGGCACGTCAACCTTGTCGGCGAACTCCTTGGAGTGGGCAACCGCCTGCATGAAGCGTTTCTGGGCCAGACTTTTGGATGGCATTCAAAACCTTTGGATGGCATTCCTATGGCAAATTAGCTTTCCTATCCGTGGTTGGTCGGAGCAGTACAGCTATGGCATATGCCGTCTGCAGATTTATACCAGCGCGCAACAACGGCTCTATCAGATAAAGCAACTCGTCAAGGGGCGGATGATCCATGGCGAGCGCATCACACTTGGCTCGCGAACGTTTAAGCTTCGCGCGCGTACTCGGCATACCAAGCCTCCATCCACTGCTGGTCGTCCATCACCGCCTTGACTTCCTCTCGCGTCGGCGGCCCGTTACGCCGATAAGCCTCCGACATCACGGCCTCTGCCAGCATTCGCACCCGCCGCTCATGCGGGCCTTCGCGCTCTTCGGCCTTGCCTGTACTCCGCGAGGACCCGTTCGAGCGTCCGCCGCCGCTCGACTTTCGTTTCGCGGGTTTCGACATGACGCCTCCTCGGCTTTGGCCGCTCGGTCCCGACTTCGGTGAGCCCGAGGCTGCGGCCGACCGCGCGGAATTTGGCCTTGCTCTCGTAGAATTTCCCATCGACCTGCTCCGTTGGCGGCATCGTGTCGCTGATCACGTTCGGCAGCGGCAAGTCGGAGCGCGCGGGCTGCGGCACGTCTCTCCGTATCCGCCAGAGCCCGGGCGACACCTCGATCAAATCCAATCGCTGGTCGCTCATGTCACGGCCCTATCCCGCGGGAAGCCCAGCCGTGAAGTTGAACGGCGCCACGCCGGCGAATGCCGTGGCGCCAAAATTCGCGGTGGCGCGCTCGCCCGCGAGGCCGCCCCCGATCGCGGCAAACAACGGCAGCCCCAGGGTGGAGATGCTCAGGCCGGATGTCCCCGCTGCCGGATCGGCCCCCGGAATGCCGTTCCAGTCGCCCATGGTGGGGGACACCTCGCGAAACCAGATCGTTTGCGACACCAGGTTGACGGCAACCGCGACAATGCTGCCGGCAGCGCGCAACCCAATGCCGAGGCCGGAACTGATATTGTCGACGAAGAGGCCGCCCGCCCGCCGCACATGCACCGTTCCAGCGCCCAAAAGAGCGACCGTCAAGTCGGCCGCGGCCGTGGCCATGCCGGCACTAATCCCAGCACTTGTGAGGACGTCGAACCTGTATTCCCAGTAATACCTGCCGGCCCCGAAACTCTGCACCGACCGCACGCCGGCCAGCCCCGAGGCGGTCGCCGTGAGGTTTTTGTTGCTCAGCGTCATGCCGAACTGGTCGGCAGGATTGAGATTCGTGAATGGATTCGGCACCGGAACGCCGGCCGTGGTCACGAACACCACCGGCAGCCCGCGATCGGCGACCTTCGTCACCGCAATGCCGCGCGCGTTGGCGGCCTCGGTGACCGGCAGGCCGGTAGTGGCCTCGACCACCGGCAAGCCGCTCCTCGCTACGCTAACCACGGCCAATGCCATGTCAGCCCCCAGCGGGCTGCTGCTCGGGCTTTAATGCCCAGGTCCAGCCGGTGCCGGGCACGAACACATAGACGGGCTGCTGCTGCGGCTGTTCCGGCTGCTCGATGGGAGCCCCCTCCTCAAGGGCAGGAGTCAGAGGCTCGTTGATCGATGTAGGCGCCATGGAACCCTCCATCTTGAATGGTTTGAACGGGCGGGCGCAATGGGATTTTGCGCCCGCCCATCCGCGTTATTTCTTAGGCTCAGGCTTTGCTGGCGGAGTCGGCAAGCCCTGATCCGGCCGCGCGGGCGGCTGCGCGGCCCAGGCCCAGCCTTGGCCCGGGACGAACACATAAACCCACTCCAAGCCCGGAATCGGGGCCGGCTTAGTCGTGGGCTGCCCAGGCAGTCCCTGGTCGGGATGGCCCGGTGTGCCCGGGAGTCCCTGGCTGGGGTAAGGCGGTGCACCAGGCAAGCCCTGGCTCGGATACCCTGGCAGCCCAGGCAAACCTTGGTCGGGGCGGGGCGGCTGTCCAGGCAGGCCCTGGCTGGGGTAAGGCGGCTGGCCCGGGAGGCCCTGATCGGGACGCGGGGGCTGCCCTGGCAAGCCCTGATCGGGATGGCCGGGTGCCCACGGCAAGCCCTGGCTGGGATATGGCGGCTGCCCCGGAAGGCCCTGGCTGGGGTATGGCGGTGCGCCTGGAAGGCCCTGGTCGGGATGGCCGCCATGGTAGGGGTAGCCTTGCGCAATAAACCACATCATCGTGTCTCCTTTTGTTGCCTTCTCTTGAGGAACAGTCTTCCGGTTATCAACGTCGGCAGGCTCAGGCTTAGGCTTCGGCTTCTTTTGTGAAACAAGGGCGGCAGACTTAGTGCTCGTTTTGAGTCTCGGCATCGTATGCCCCTTGTTGAACGGGATATTAAGTACGGCCGCTTACGTAAAGGTCCAATTCTGCGACGCCGTGGTGACAACGCCGCCGGTGATAACATTGACCGGCAGCGTGCCGGCCGTCGCCCGCTTGGGCGCCACTGCCGTGAGCGACGTGCTCGACACATACGTTGTCGCATAGGGAATGCCGTTCACCCAGATGACCGATTGCGGCGTGAAGCCGACGCCGGTCGCAGTCACCGTGGCGGTGCCGGTGCCGGATGCCGTCGACGGGCCGGCGGTCGTGAGTGTCGGGTTAGTCGTGGGCGAGAGGCTCGATGCGTGTGTCTGGTTCGGCGCGACCGGTCCCGCGCCGACGGACGGAGCTGGGAGCGCTGGCCCGGTGGACGCCGTCACCATCTGCCAGGTGCCGGCCACCGCGCCCGCGATGCCGCCGCCCGTGCCGGAGTACGGCAGGAACGTATTCGGGTTATAGTCGTTCGCAGTTGCGCCGTAGATCTTCTGCACCACCACTTCGGTGCCGGCGCCCTCGTGCGCAACGCTGGTGCTCGCTGGCACCGGCCCGGCGTCGGACACATCGGTGAGCAGTGTCCCAGTGCCCGGATATGTGCCGACTGTGCTGTGCACGCCCGTTCCGCCGGCGCCGGTCGCCGCCACACTGAGCGCGGGGCCTGCGGTGTCGTTGGCACTGGTGCCTGCCGTCAGCGCCGCCGTGTTGGTCTTGAAGGCGGGTAGAACCGCACCCGTGCCGGGGCCTGAGAGCGCCACGCCGCCCGCGGCGTCATCGAAATACGGCGGCGGGTTCGGGTTCACGCCGTAGGGCGACTGCGGCGCCTTGTTGGCATCGAGGTTGAACACATTGTCGTAGGTGTTCCGCCTGTAGTTCGGCGGGTTAGGCGCCGTCGTGCCCGTAGAGGACATGTTGGTCGGCGGTGTGGGGTTCGGCGGCGTCACGGTCAGCGCGGATTGGGCCATGGTGTTCTAACTCCCATTCTGGTTACTGTGCATATTGGTCTTGCGCGGCGAGCGCGCCCATCAGCCAGTCGTCACCAGCCATCAAAAACCTCTGGAACGCCCCTTGAATGGCGCCGCCGCCGGAACCCGATTCTCGATATTTCTCGACATCGGCCGCTGCGCCATGGCGTCCATGAAACGCTCGGGGTTGGCCAGCGACCCGATCGCGTGCGTCGCATCCATGAAGTCCCTGTAATCGGATTCCGGCAGCGGCAGCGGCGCAGGCGGCCCGTACGGCCGCCTGCCAATGTCGTATAGGCCGGCGTCTGCGGCAAGCTGGTTATAGCGGTCTTGCGCGAACAGTTCCGATAGCTTGCTCATGGCTTCAGGCCCCGTCCGTCACTTCGGCTCCGGCGTCTCCGAGGGAAGCGTTCCGGGCGTCAGCGACGGATCAACCACCACGTAGCGCCAGCCGTAGCCTGGGATGCCAGCCAGCACGACAAACGTCTGCGGTGGCAATACGATCGGGTGCGCCGGCAGGCCAGGGTCCGGCTGTTCGATCGGATGCGTTGGTCTACCGGGCGGCCCAGCGATCGGGTGCGAAGGATGCCCGACCGGCGGCCAGATCATGCCAGGCGGCAGCGCAATTGGCTGCTCCGGTCTGCCGGGTGGCACTGGCACGATCGGGTGCGCCGGCACCGGCGGCGGCCAGACGCCGGGCGGTGGCGATGGCAATACGATCGGGTGCGAGGGATGCTCGCCGCTGACGCCCCAGCCGGGATCGACGGGATCGATCGGGGGCGCGATCGGATGCTCAGGCGAGCCCGGTGTTCCCGGCATTGGGATAAAGTATCCTTGTACGTAAGGCATTGCATTAGTCTCCTTTGGTTGGTGGTTGTCGTGCGCAGTCGTACTTTCGCGGGCTTTCAAGATACTCTCGCGCCATTTGTGGCCGCAAGCTCGCCGGCGATGGCTTTGCAGACCGCCTCGAATTGCTCGCGATAAAGTTTGGCGTCGGCCGTGCTGTCCACGAAACAGACCTCGATTAGCACCGCCGGCATTTTGGTGTTGTTCAAGAAAAACAGATCGGTGCGCTTCTTGCCGCCACGGTCGGTGAAGCCGCATGCCGCGATGCTTGCCGATAAATCGTCAGCGAGCGCGCTTTGCGTAACGTAGAGCACCTCGACACCCATCGAATTATCTGTCTCAACGTAGGCGTTGAAGTGCACGCTGATATCGAGGTCTCGCGTTTGCGCGTTGTGATAGTTCACGATTGTTTTCAAATTGGTATTCTGATCGCGGCTGGTGTCGTCATGAAAGGTCTTCACCTTCACGCCGCGCTCTTGCAATATCCCGGCGAGCCGATCCGTCACACGGCGGGCTTCGTCGACCTCGTCGAGCACGCCCGAAGCGCCGCGCACATATTTGCCATGTCCGGATGAGATGACGATGCTGCCGTAGGCCACGGCGGCGGCGCCGTCCTCCTCCTGCGCTTTGTAGGGATAAAGCACCTCGACGGTGTCGTCAGTCGTGATGCCGAGCGCCTCCATAAGGCCAGGCGAAATGTCGGCGACCCTGCCGGTATCCGAGTGCGGCCCCCAATCCGCAGGGTAGACCTCAAACTCAAGGCCGGTCTTCGGCGCGCGGACCAAAGCGGTGTGCTTGAGCAACTCGGTCTTCGACGTGGACTCCGCGTTATAGTCCCAGCGGCAGGCGAGATAGAATTTTGCCGGGTCGAGCCTTCGCGCCAGCCCCGTCGTGCCGGGCGGCTGCGCCGGCAGGAACAGATGCGGCGCGTCCTCGACCTTGTAGATGAAGGCGAGCCCCTCGGAGGGCGACACGCCACTGTCGCCAGGCCCGCCGAAATGAGACACCTTACCGGAAATTTTCATCGCGCCCTCACGGTGCAGATCATGGTGACAACCTCCTTGGAAGTGGTGGCAGCGGGATAAGCTCAAGGGCTCCGCGCTGCGACGGCTGAACGATACATCGCGACAAGATGTCCTGCACGTTCTTCTGCGCCGTGAAGATTAGCTCCAGCTCATTCTTGCGGGCATCGGAGGCGGTGCGAAGCGAGAAGAACAGCATGGCGATCAGCGACAATATCACGATGACAAGTCCCAGCAGCACGGGGTTCGAGCCCATGGCTGTCACCAAGCCGGAAGCTACTTTGCCAGCCTCTTCCACCGGACCAGCCATGTTTTTACTCTCCACCGAGCTCCGCAATTACCCCTCGCGGCTGCCTCCTAGAACAGCGCGGCTTCGGCGGCGAGCCACAAGCCCAAACTGTTTCGCAGTCCATAACCTCGGCAAGTGCTGCGCCGCAACACCAGCAAAACTGCGTCAGAGCAGAAAATGTATGACCGTAAAGACTCATAGCACCGGCCCCGTCCTACGTTGGCATGAAACCGCCTTGTGGCTGAGACTGCTTGAATTGCTGCGCGGCCTGCCGCTCGCTCGCCCGCGCAGCGAGGTCGTTCTGCTTGGCGATCTGAGCGGCCTCCATCATCTGCATCTTGCGTGCGTCCGCCTGCATGTCCGCCTGCTTGCCGATGAGGTCCATTTGGTGCTTCTCGCGGTCGTGCATCTGCTTCTGATTGGCCGTCTGCACCTTGGCGGCGTCGTCGCCCTGCTTGGCCATCAGCTCGGCCGCCTTGATTTTCTCGTTTGACGCAATCTTCATCTTCTCGTGCTGATCCTTCATTTGTAGCTCTTGCGCCTTGAGCTGAAGCTCGGCTTGGTTCTTCTCGGTTTGCGTCTTCTGCTTGAGCTGTTCGATCTGCAACGCGACCTTGTTCGTCGCCGTGGTCGGATCGTCCGGCCGCCCGCCCGCCGCGAGCTGCTTGGTCTGCTCGACCATCTCGTCAATGGAGCCATCGAGCGAGCGCCCGACGCGGAACGGCGCCACGGCAAACTTCAGGATCTCGCCGGCGAACTCGGCCTTGCCGGGGTCGAGCTGCACCATCTGCGCGAGTTGCTGCAGCACGGGCGCGAGCACCTGCAAGAACTCCGCGCGGCGCTCTTTTTCAGCATTCTCATCGGATAAAATCGTGCTGTCAGTTTCTATATCGAGCACGAACGAGCGGGCGCGGTTGTTCTTGAAGAACGTCAGCACCTGCTCGATCGTCGTCTCATTCATCGCTGCCGATATCTCGCTCTGCAGGCGCTGCTGCTCGGCTTGAGCCTGCTGCATGAGCTGCTGCGCCTGCTCGGGTTGGGCTTGCATCATTTGCTGGCCTTGCGGCGACTGGGCTGCCTGCTGCACTTGTTGCTGCCCCATCATCATCTGCTGGTGCAGTTGCCCAACCTTCTGCCGCTGCATCTCCTGCGTCGGCAATTGCGTCTGCGACATCTCGATGATTGTCACTGGGTCGAACTTCTCGCAGATAATTTCGGAGATGATGCACACGAGATCGCGCGCGATGCGTGCCAACTCGTACTGCTTGTCGCGGATGCGCGTCGAGCCGTACTGCGTCTTGAGCTGCTGCGCGCCGAGCGTCTCGCCCGGATCGGTGGCGCCGCGCATGATGTCGGACAGCCCCATTATTTGGTAAATGTCGTCGATGACTTGCTTGCGCAGCGCGACGACGGCCGTGATCGTGGTCGCGATCTGGTCGATCGGCAGCCAGACGATGACTTCTTTGCTGCCCCCGAACGCCGCCCAATTACTGATCGGAACGAGCACGCGCCCCGGTGTTTTGATGCTGATCGCGGCCTGAATGGCATCGGCCAGTTCACCACCGCCGGCCGGGTAAAACCCTTTCACCTCCAATGCGTCGCTCAGCGCGTGAATGCGCGAGGTGAGCAGGTTCACCTCTTCGAGCTGATCCTTATATTGCATGATGTCGGGCACCGGCACGAGCGAGCCGCGCTGGCATGTCCCGTAGGCTGGCTTCGGGCAGGGGAAAAACCCCTGCAGGTCAAGATGCGGATCAGCCTCGTCAAGGATGTCCTCGCAGCCGCACGCCACCCACACCACGCGGCGCTCGCCCTTGTGCCAAATCTCCCAGAACTTCGCGCGCTCGCGATTGTCCGCGCCGCCGACCGCCTGCGCGTCCTTGTCGACGGCATATTCGGCGTCCTGGTAGCAGTCGCCCGAGTATTTATAAAACCGCTCGCGCGCCTCGGCGCGGGTCAAATAACTGGCAGCGGCAACCCACGTCACTTCATACCAGCAGCGTGAAACAGAATGTAGAAAATCACGCCTATGCTTAAAATCCACGCACACCTTCTCATGATCGTAATAACTGTCGCCCTTGCCACTTTCATAACGGCACCACGCAACGCCGCGGCCGATGAGCGCGACGTCGTCCCGTACCTGCATCATGAGATCGTTGATATACGCGAGATCGAACGCGACGGTAGCGCACCTCTCCATCACCTCCGATGCGGCCTGATAAACCGGGCGGCGATCCTTGAATTTTGGCACCACAACCGGCACCGGCGCCTTGGCATAGATGGCGGGCTTGATCACCTCGGCGTTGGCCCAGAACATTTGAAATTCTTTATCGCGCGCCGTGCCGGCCAAGCGCTCGAGGCTGGCGAACTGCTTGTCGATCTTGTCGCAGTGATCGTGCCAGCGCTCGAAGGCGTCCTCGCTCTCTTCGAGCAGGTTCAACCAAGCCTTGGCCTTCTTCGGCTCGACTGCCGGGTTATATTCGAGGTCGTCGTGCCTCGTGTCTTCTTCTGTCGGCGCGGGTGTCTTGTCGTCAGCCATTCACTCCTTCTGACTCAGGAGAGCTTTGTTGTTGAGCGTTTGATATGTACCACCAGGTCGATGACCTCTTTCAGATCATGGTACTGCCGTATCTCTTTAGCCACCATCTGCCGTGCGCGCTCACGCGTCACGGTGAGCCGGCGCCCGATTTCATTATAAGTGAGCCCTTCGATCCGCAATCGCCAAGCATGTTCTCTTCGCGCCGGATAGATTTCATCCTCGTTCCAGCGCGGCCCGCTCCTCATAGCCTCATATAACCGGTCCGTATGCTCTCTCCGCGCAATTTCATCCTCGTCCCGCCACGGCATCTCTTCTAACTCAGGAGAGCTTTTATGTTGCGTGTCAGCCATCGCCATCCCCGCCGTATACGACGTGTGGCATCCAGAAATAACCCTGCAACGCTTGTACCCAACCCACCTTGTATCCAACGCACCCAGTCGCCCACCAGGGGCGGCCTGCCACCGTTACTGTAGGCATTGCGCTTCCGCCGTTTCCGCCGTTTCGGGCGCTGTCGTACTCCGCCAATTTCCCTTGCAGCGCAACTATGGCTGCAGCGGCATCGTCGTCATTATTTGACCAATCAAACCAACACACCCGCTCCGCTTCGCATTTGACTGCCTTCAGCCGCTCGATCTCGACGTTCTGCCGCGCGATCTCCTTGTAGAGCGCGTCCACGAGGTCTTCGGCGTTGTGCGATATCATAGCCGTATGCCCTGTCGCGGCCGGTCGTCCGGCGGCGGGATGCGCCAGCCTGTCGGCGCGGGCACTTTGATCTCGCGCAGCGGGGCGGGCTTCCAGGACAACGCAAGATATCGGAAGCTGTCGACCGGATCGGAGCACCAGTCATGCAACGGACTTGCGCGGAAGCATTTCTTCTCGCTGTCCCACTCGCGCTGATACTGCTCGAGCGCTGCAATGCCCTTGTCCTCGCAGCGCGGGTGAAATACGCAGAGCGGCAGCGTGCGCCGTACTGCGTTGATGCCGTCCTGCAGCGAGGCGTCGGGCGCCAGCATCGGTGAAAGCCCCAGGCTCCTCATCGTCTCAACGCGCGTGCGGCCGGTGCTCAATTCACGCACCTTGGCGTCGTGCGGGACGTAGTCGTTACCGCTCCGCCAGCCGCGTGCGGCATGTATCTCCTCGATCTTGTCACGCCACCAGTCCAGCGATGCGCCCGAGGTCGAGATGCAATCATACAGGAATACTTGGCTGCCCACTGCCTGCCAGAACCACACACAGGTATCGTCACGCATGCCAAGATCCCAGCTCCGGTGTACGGGGCCGGCGATTGGCTCGATCTCCGTGATGCGACCCTCGGCGCGCACCTCCGCCATCTCGTAAGAGAATATCGCACCTAGGAGCCCGCTCGCCCAATCACACTGGTACTCTTGTTTCCAGAGGGCTTCACCTGGCTCACCATACAGAGCCCGATATTCCTTCAAGGCCTCGGCGAGCTGCTGCTCCGTCAATGCGCCGGTGGCGCGTGCGGTAAGTGTTTCGCAAAACCAGTCGGGGGATTTCTCCGCATGCTTGTACATTTCATAGGCATGGTTTCTACCGCGCGGAGTCGTTACGAACAGCGCCCATCCATCGTTTTCTTCGAGGATAGGTCTAAGGTATGCCCATGCGCTTGGGTTGGCGAGCGCCCACTCGGAAAACACCACACCAGCCACGGACGAGCCGACTTGCCGGTCGTACTGATCCGAGCCGACGACCTGAAAGGTCGAACCGTTCAGGAACCTAATGAACATTTCATTGTCGCTCGTGCTCGCCCGCAGTTCATGCGGGAAGGCCTCGTCAATACGACGCCTGCCGGTGTGGCTGTTGATCGCCGTCCAAATAGCTTTGCGTCCCTGTGCAAATTCGGGAAGCGCGTACCAAGTATTGCAGACGCGCTCATGCATCGAACGCGCACACCAATGCAGAGCAATGTCATCTTTTCCAGCGCGCCTGTGCCAACACGCAAATGCCCGCTTGCCGCCTCGCGTCAAATATCTCCACAACGCCTTTTGATATGGGCGCAATTTCCAGCCATTGATCGGAAGATCGATTTCGATCAACGCCTACTCCTCGTCGCCGAGCAGATGCCGAATCCTGATGAGGATTCCTTCTTTCCCATCCGTACCGCCGACTTGTTGCGGCGCCCGTCCGCAGCCGCGGTCGAGAATTTTGTCGGCGGCAAGCACGCGGGCAGAATCTGGCGTGCCGGTCTTCATGATTTCAACCAAACGCTCAATTGCGGCGGAGCAATGCTGCGCCGCCAATGCTTGGATCTCCGCAGCGGTATCTTCGGTTGCTTTCGACCGTCCTTTTGGGTTGCCAGATTGGCCTTTTACAAACTGGCCTGCTTCATTCCTGCTACCAGGCTCCACTTCAATGCCCCTGCATCAGCTTATCGACGTCTTCGCGGAGTTTGTCGACGCGCTCAGTGAGCGTTGTGAGGGCGTCAAACAGCGCATGCTCGATCGTCACGACATTCAGCATGATGTCGCGCCGCGCTTTGAGCAGCTCGGCGTCAATCATCGAGACGATTTTCGCATTGGCCATAATGGCGCAAGATGTCAGATAAATGCCTTGATCACAAGAGTGAGAACACCACCGCCGACACCGCCCAGCATCCATTTCATCACGAGCAGATCGCTCTCAATCCTGGCCAGTCGGTTCATCATCTTCTTTACCCGAATAGTTTCATGAACGCCGCGCCGGCAGCAAACAGTGCTGCGCCGCTGGTAAGTCCGCTTCCCACCAGCGCCCACGGCGCATAGCGGATTTCCTGGCGCTTGCGGTCATGGTCGGCGTGGGCCTGAGCGGATCGTGCCAGCGCACGGTCGATGTCGGCGAGCTTGGCGCGGATATCGAGCGCGTCGGTAATGTCGGCGTCGGTCATGGTCGTCATTGGTTGGTCCTCAGCGCAACAGTCAAGATTGCGGCATAAGCGCCAAATGTTGCGGCATAGGAGGCAAGCAAGCCGGCGAAAAGCCAAGTGCCGATTGTTTGCAGTTGCGCTAGGCGCCCCTCAACGGCGGAGAAGCGATGATCAAGGCCGGCTAATTGCCCCTCCATGACGGCGAGGCGGTTCGCGATCCCGGCTAGCTGTCCTTCAATTCTTTCCTCTGCGGTCATCGTTGTGCATTCTCGATGATTGCCCCGATGAAGATCAGCGCAAAATATGCGAGCAATATTCCGCCTGCTATTTCAAACATTGGCCGCCTGCTTGAGCAAGCGCTGTCGCAGCGGCGAAGGATTAGCTAGGGCCGGCAGCGCCACCGGAATTTGTCGGTCCAGACCTGCTTGAGCCCGTGTTTTTCACATAGCCCGCCGTCGCGAGCTATGCGTTTTTGGGTGGGGACGACCCCCCTATCGGTGGAGGGGGGGGTCTCGCCCTTCGGCCGCTCAGGGGGGAGAGGGACGGTCTCGGCCGCAACGTAACTGCCGGGGATGGCGGTCAGCCAGGCGGGCGGGTTGAGGACCCAGGGCTCCCACACGCCGTCCCCCCGGAGCCGCCAGGCGGGCGCTGGTGCGCTGGCATCGGTGCCGAGCCACCGGGGTAGCCACAGCGGATGCGGTTCCAACCGGTATGTGAGGGTCCGCACGGGCGCGGGCCTAGGCGCGTCGAAGTACTGCGCCTCACTGTTGCTTTTTGGCCACAGAAGGCCGGTCCCGCCCGCGAGCAGGACGAGCACCGAGGCGATGAGGGTGTGAGGGGTCATAGAACTGCCTCCGGGCCGATAGCCGCGCGCACTGCGGACATGTCCTTGCCGCGTTGCGGGTTATGCGGGTTCTTACCCATGCGAAACGGCCAACATGGGCAGTCGTAGATTGCACAGTGGCGGATTTCGGCAAGACTGCCGGATGAGCAGGGCTTGCAGACCGCCTCGCGGATTTCCGTCACTCGTTTTGGGAGGTCGTCTGGCCCAAGCCCCAGGAACCCGTCATGGCGCGCTTCGCCCTGGTGGACCCCGTGCATGACTCGTAACCGCAGGAGGACGCCCCGGATGCCGCCCGGGGATGGATTAGGATGTCCTGCTGCAGCCAGCAAGCCGATTGGCAGCAGCATTGGGTCTTTGCCGGTGAGGCGACCATCGACGTTCCGGCTGCAAAGCCAGTCGCGCCATTCGTGGTTCTCGGGCTGATACCCGGCTGGCGTCATCCGGCCACGATAGGCAACCGGCTTGACTGCTAATGGTTTAGCAAGGGTATCGAGGATAGACTCGTCATCGGGCATCGTGGCCTCCTTCACAGGCTGCGGTTCCAAGTGGCCGGGCGGCGTTAGCGCGTCGTCCGGCTGCGCCCAGCATACACGCTGGCGGGGCCGTCGCGCCAGAGGTTTCACGTGAAACATTTTTGCCACACCTCGCTCAGAAGCGGTTGACAAAAGCCGTTATTGTAGCTACATGAATTGCTGCAACCATGCGGAAACCAGCCATGCCCATCATGATGGCCGAGCTTTACTCGGCGCTGAAGGAAGCCGGCGCCAGCGAGGACAGAGCCGTAAAGGCCGCAGAGGAAGCAGCCAGCTACGAGAACCGGCTCGCTAAGATCGAGAGCGATCTTGCCGTGCTCAAGGGGATGGTCGGGATCAATCTCGCGCTCTCGCTCGCCATCATCGTCAAACTCTTCACGGTGGGATGAATGGGCCGCCCGCCGCTCGCCGCGCAGGACCGCAAGGTTGCTCTGACGCTGCGGCTCCCACGTGAGGTGGTCGAGCGGTTTCGCGCTACAGGGCCGGGCTGGCAGACACGCATGGGCATGGTGTTGTCGGATCATGTCAAACGTTCCCGCCGGTGGCCTGCCAGCAGCAGTCGCACCAGGGAATGACCCGCGGGTCCAGTTTTGCCGGGACGCGGTCGGTGTGGAAGCAGCCGGTGATCGGGCCGTAGACGCCGATGCAGCAGTCGGCCACCCGGAAACGCCGCACGTGCCCGGGCTCGCAGACGTACAGCACTCCGAGGATGGGCTCGACCTGCCAGCGGCGCTCGGACGCCATCCGCAGGAAGAAATCCTCCTCGATCCGGTAGCGGTGCCGGTATCTCATGGCGGTGCCCCGGCCTCCCGCCGGCGCCGACGGGCCTCAAGGTCCGCCGCGACGCGCAGCGCGTGCTTACCGTCGCCCTCCCATGGTTTGGGCATGGGTTTCATCGGACGCTCGCCGATCGGGCGGCCGAGCTTCGCCTCGATCTCTTCGCGGGCCGGCCGTGGCGGTTCCGGTGTTTCGACCGGAGCGCGCAAGAGCGCCATCGCGTTGTCAAGGTTCTCTCGGGCGGGCGCGACGATCGCCGCCACGACGTCGCACACCTGCACATCGTTGGGGGCATAGCGGTGGTCAAGGTCGGGGACCTTGCCGCGCGCGATTTGAAGGCAGCCCTCGATAATCGCCCAAGGCGGGAATTCCCGCAGCACCGCACGCAGCACTTCGACCGAGGCGTCCGCATATTCGCCCTCCTGGCGCGCCAGCGCCCGAAACCCGGAGAGCATCCCGTGCAGGGCAGCGTCCACCTCGTTGGCTTCGGCGGCCGTAAATGGGCGCAGGCCGTTTATCAGCTCGGCGGCGCGATGCTGCAACGCGGCCCGATTGGTCGGTGTCAGGGCGCGCACGATCTCACGCGCGCCGTGGTCGGGGATCCAGTTCGACCACAACCGGCTCGGCGTCTCGTAGTTCGTGAGCCTCGAAGGCGGCGGCCGCACGCCGGGCTGCTGCGACGGCTTTGACGGCGTGGCTGCCGCCGCGAGAACCGCCGGCACTAAATCCCCGATTGGTTTGAATTCCTGGCTCATCGGTCCACCTCTCCTGATTGATCCATGTTTCGGGGTTGCACCACGACCGATCGTCGGTTTTGGCCACGTAGCGCTCGAGCCCACTCCACAGCTCGGCCCACGCCACGCCGCGCTTGCGGGCGCGGTCGAGCTTGGCGAGCGCCTTCGGCTTTCCGATCTTGTTGGGGTACTTCGACCAGAATTGATCGCGATAGTTCTTCGGCCAATCGCACGGACCGGCCACTTCGGCCGGTCGAATGTCGGCCGCATCCGCCGAACCTGACCCTGTTCGATCAACTCGTGAGGTAGAAAGACTCTCTCCTAAATCTTCTTGTTGGTTGTAGGTTGTAGGTTGCTGGGCGTTTGCTGCCGTTTTGCTGGTACGTTTGCTGGTAGCAAAACTGCCATTCTGCTGGTAGCAAAACGCCCGTTTTGCTGCTGTGGCTTTTCCGCCACTACTGCCGGAAAAGGCCCTTTTCTCATACTTTTCGCGGGCCTCGGCAAGCTCCCGATCGATCCGTTTATGCTTCCAATTTGGTGAGAAAAACGGTGCAATTTTTGTTCGCAATTCCTTCCATTTTCGGTCAGACATGCGAGCGATCGCGGCGAGCTGCCGATCGTCGTCGGGAAGGCCGCCCGTGGTCCAATAGTGCATGATCAACAGGAGATAGGCGCCGTGGTCGACGGTGCGGAGGTGCCCGGTGTCCTTCAGGTAGTCGCCGATGTGGAGGGACATCCAAGGAAAGCTCATCTGCAACACTCCCCGACGATGAACTCGGCCAGGGCCGGCGCATTGCGGTAGATCTCCTTGCCGCGGACCCGGATCAAACGGATGCCGACGGCGTGCGCGTCAGCGTCCTTGGCCCGGTCGTTGGCCCGTTGCGCCGCGGTGGCATGGAAAGCAGCGCTATCGCACTCGACCAGGACGAGCGGCCGGCAGGCGCCGGGGGGCGTGATGGCAAAGTCGTAGCGATAGCGGCCCAGCCTGTATTGGGGGATGATGTCGAACTCACCGCGCGCCTCGACCAGCAGGGCGGCGCCTAGACGGTCCTCGATCGGGCTCTCGCAGTGCATCCGCCGCCCTCCGAAATACGCATGGCGCGCGGGGATGGGCTATGCCGCTTTTGATCGCGGCGTTCCATCTTCATTGAGCACGTCTTCACGCACAACGGTGGGTGCGTGATCGCGCAGGGCGTCGAGTGTATCGTCGAGCCAATGCGTCTCGTTCGCCCATGCGCGGTCTTGCGCGATCTTGTTTTTATCGATAACGCGCTTGCGCCGGAGCGCCTGTACTAAATTGATCCGGCCGCGGTTAATGCGAGGTCGGCCTGGGCCGCCCAGCGCAATCTGTGCTTGGTGTGGGAAGAGACCGTCCTCTGCTTTGTCTTCGAACGCTTCGGCGCTATCAAGTATCGAATTGGCCCAGTCGCGCAACAGGGCATCAGCCGGGTTCCCGTTCGTGTAGTGCTGATGAAAAAGCCCAATGACATCCGGCAAGATGTCATCGCGCTTATATTCCTGTTTGCCTTTCCTCGCACGCAACAACGCCAAGTCCGCATAGAAACCGCTCGGAAGTTTTCTCATGTGCTCGACTCCATTGCGTTGGCCAACGCATTCAGATAGTCGGCCGCCTTGCGCAGCCGCTCAGGCGTGATGCTTTCGCCGCGACTTTCCGCATGCGCGGCGTCGTATTCTGTGACGATGTCGTTTGCGTCATTTGGCGTGCGGTCAAGTCCACGCACACAGTCGAGCAATTCCATCGTGAACGCCCAGCGTTGCTGCTTGCGCGCCTCGGCCTCTTTTTTCATGGTCGCTTCTGCGGCTTCAAGCGTGATGCGCTCTGCCGCCACCGCTTCGGCTAAGTCAGGTCGTTCCTCGCTGAGTTTGCGGAGGCGTGATTGTTCATTCAGCGTTCCGCCGCGACGGAGCGCAAAGGCATCATATTTTTCCTTGAGCGATGCGCCTGCCTTCACTTCAGCGCCTGCG
>Ga0210380_10000142_pt1 | contig 41208 bp, 41 predicted proteins | sample PLM4_5_coexredo_FD_155476 | JGI IMG/M metagenome (GOLD analysis project Ga0210380, IMG submission 155476) | Groundwater sediment microbial communities from an aquifer in East River, Colorado, USA - PLM4_5_coex redo | ecosystem: Environmental > Terrestrial > Soil > Riparian zone | place: USA... | reverse complement strand
ATGATCATCAGTCGCTCCACCGTGTTGCGAAGCTCACGGATGTTGCCCCGCCAGCGGTATTGCTGGAGCGCCTCCATCGCCGCGGGATCGAAGCGCTTCGGCTTCAGATTGTGTTCGTCGCTCGTCCGCCTGGCGAAGTGATGCACGAGCGACGGAATGTCCTGACGCCGCTCTCGAAGGGGCGGCACCAGAATGGGGATGACGTTCAGGCGAAAGTACAGATCGTCGCGAAACTCGCCTTGCTGAATGGCCTCTTCGAGATTCTTGTTGGTGGCCGCAATGACCCGTACGTCCACCTTGATCGTCCGCGCCGATCCGAGGCGCTCGACTTCCTGCTCCTGGAGTACCCGCAGAACCTTGGCCTGCGTCCGCGCGCTCATGTCGCCGATCTCGTCGAGGAAGATGGTCCCGCGGTCGGCCTGCTCGAACTTGCCGATCTGCTTCTCCGTCGCGCCGGTGAAGGAGCCCTTCTCGTGGCCGAAGAGTTCGGACTCGATGAGCTCCTCAGGGATGGCCGCGCAGTTGACCTGGATGAACCGTTGTCCCGCCCGCGGACTGTTACGGTGAATCGTTCGCGCGACGAGCTCCTTGCCGACACCGCTTTCTCCGAGTAGCAAGACCGTGGCGTTGGTGGGGGCGGCTCTCTGCACCGACTCGAGCACGCGGCGCAGCGCGGGGCTGTCGCCGACGATTTCGTACTTCGCCTCCATCGCCAGCCGCAGCTCGCGATTCTCGCGGCGCAGCGATCGCAGCTCGAGACCCTTCTGCACGGTCACGAGGACGCGTTCGCTCGTGAACGGCTTCTCGATGAAATCGAAGGCGCCCAGCCGGGTCGCCTGCATGGCGTCGGTGATGCTGCCGTGGCCCGAGATCATGGCCACCGGGAGCGATTCGTCGAGCCGACGGATTTCCGCCAGCGTTTCGAGGCCGTTCGCCCCGGGCATCTTGATGTCGAGCACCACCATGTCTGGCGGATCGCTTCTCACCTGCGACACACCGTCGGCACCTGACGCGGCGCCGAGGAACTCGTAGTGCTCGTACTCGAGAATCATGCGCAACGATTCGCGGATGGCGGGTTCGTCGTCGATGACGAGGATGCGCGGTTTCATTGTCGGTCTGAATTGCAGGCGGTCGCGCCGGCCTCTGACTACTCGAGCCGCACCGTGTACAGCGCCCGTTGTGCGGTCTCAGGCTTGTAGACATAGAGCGTGAGGATGTCGCCAGGGTGCGACGTAGCCACGAGCCTGCGGTACTCCTCCACCGACACGACGGGACGGCGGTTGACCTCGAGCAGCACGTGCCCGCGCTCGATAGCCGCGTCGGCCGCCGAGCCCATGGGATCGACGCGAGACACGATCACGCCATGCATTCCAGCTGGCAGCCTCAGGCGGGCGGCCGATACAGGGTCGAGCTCGCGTACCGAGAGGCCAAGGGCCGGGCCGCGCTGGCTCGACGGTATTGGCGCCCGTTCGTCATTGTCGCTGGCGGGCGACGTCCGAAGCGGGCGCTCGGCAAGCTTCACCGCCACGGACACGGCACGGTTGTCTCGAAGTACTTGAAGGGTTGCCACCGTGCCGGGCTGCCGGCCCGCGATGATCTGAATTAACTGGTCGTTACCTGTGACGGGGCGCCCGTCCACCGCGACGATCAGGTCGTAGGTGTGCAAACCGGCGCGGGCGGCCGGTGAGCCGGCCGTGACGTCCTGCACCAGGGCGCCAGCCGCGGTCTTGAGGCGCAGCGACCGTTGCAGGTCGGGATCGACGTCGCGCAGCGCGACGCCGATATAGCCCCTCGAGACGCGTCCCTTCTCGCGCAGCTGCGGCAGAATCGCGCGAGCCTGATTGATCGGCACGGCAAAGCCGATGTTGGCCGCGCGTGAACTGATCGCCGCGTTGATCCCGATCACTTCCCCACGGGCGTTGATGAGCGGACCACCGCTGTTGCCGAAATTGATGGCGGCGTCGGTCTGGATGTACCGGTCCAGCGAGTTGTCGAAGAGCTTGCGGCCGATGAAGCTGACGACGCCGACCGTCACCGTGTGCTCGTAGGCGAGCGGGTTGCCGATGGCGATCACCCACTCACCAACGCGGAGAGAGTCGGAATCCCCGAGCGGGGCAAACGGCAACGGCTTCGACGACTGGATGCGAATGAGCGCGATATCGGTATCGGGATCCGAACCCACGACCGCCGCCGGCAGGTTGCGACCATCGGTCAGGCGAACCATGATGCGCTCCGCATCGTCGACGACGTGATGGTTCGTCAGGATCAGGCCGGTCGCGTCGATCACGAATCCCGTGCCGGTTCCCCGGCGTGGGCCTTGCGGCTCGCGGTTGCCCTGCCGGTCGAACGGTGGTGGCGTGTCAGGCACCGGCGGGGCAAGCCGGCGTCCCCGCGCCGTACCGCGCGTGGTGGCGTCGATGTTGACCACCGCCGGATTGAGCCGTTCCGCGACGTCGGCAAAAGAACTGACCGGTGACGTGGCGGCTGCCGGGCTGGGCACGCGGACCGACGACTTGGAAGGGCCCGGGGCCGATTGGGCCTGCCGGGGCGCCACCGATCCTGCCACGATGAGGCCGACGAGAAAGGCAACCGTCGCCGTGAGGCAGACCGTCACCGTGAGGAACCGCCGGGTCATGACTTCATTATGAAGCAGGGCAGAGGGACAGGTCATGAGAGAAGTTCGAGCAGGCCTGCCTCGTCCAGCAACGGGACACCCAACGTTCGGGCCTTGTCGGCCTTGCTGCCCGCGTCTGCCCCTACGATCACGGCGGTCGTCTTCTTGCTCACCGACCCGGCGACCTTGGCGCCCTTGGCCTCGAGCGCCGCGGTGGCCGCCTCGCGGGTCAGCGAGGTCAGCGTGCCGGTAATCACGTAGGTGCGGCCGGTCAACGGGCCGATCTTGGCGACGAGCTGATCCGGCGGCACCGCCATGTTGACACCGGCGCGCGTGAGGCGGTCGATCAACGTCGCGTTCCGAGGCTCGTCGAACCACGCCCGTAGGGACGCCGCGACGACCGGGCCGATCTCGGACGTGCTCTGCAGTTGCTCCACTGTAGCTGCGCTGAGGGCGCCGATGGACCCGAACGTTCGAGCCAGTACCTGCGACACGCGCTCACCCGCGTGTCGGATGCCCAAGCCATAAATGACGCGCCAGAGCTGATTCGTGCGGCTCTTGTCGATCTCCCGGATCACGTTGGCCGCCGACTTCGCGCCCATTCGCTCGAGCTGCTCGAGGCGCTCGGCCGTCAGCGCGTAAAGATCCGCGAAGTCGGTCACGAGCCCGGCCGAGATCAGCTGGCTCACCAACGCTTCGCCCAACCCTTCGATGTTCATCGCTCCGCGCGAGGCGAAGTGCTCGAGCCCCCGCTGCAGTCGTGCCGGGCACGACGTGTTCTCGCATCGCCAGACGGCCTCATCGGGCTCGCGTTGCAGGCGGCTGCCACATCGCGGGCAGGTCTCGGGCATGCGCCAGGGCAAGATGTCCTGCGGACGACGGCTCAACACGGGTCCAACCACCCGCGGGATGACATCCCCCGCCTTCTCGACAGTCACCCAGTCGCCCTCTCGGATGTCCTTTCGCGCGACATCGTCGGCGTTGTGCAGGGTCGCCATCGAGACGGTGGTGCCTGCGATGGGGACGGGTTCGAGCACGGCAAACGGGGTCACGGCACCCGTTCGTCCGACATTGACCTCGATGCGCCGCAGGAGGGTGGTCCGCTGCTCGGCCGGAAACTTGAACGCAATCGCCCAGCGTGGAAACTTACTGGTCGCGCCAAGAGCGGCCCGAAGGCCGATGCGATCGAGCTTGATGACGACGCCATCGGTGTCGAAGTCGAGCGTCCTGCGCTTCGCTTCCCACTCCCGTGTGAAAGCGAGCACGTCCTCCACTCCTTCACACCGGCGCCAGTGCGGCTCGACTGGCAGACGCCAGCGTCGCAGCGACTCCAGAATGTCGGCATGCGTGTCGGACGCTTCGCCGACGACCTGATACATCCACGCGCTGAGGCCGCGCTTGGCGACCAGAGCGGGATCGAGCGTCCGCATCGCTCCGGCTGCCGCGTTCCGCGGGTTCGCGAACGGCAGCTCCCCCGATGCCGTGCGCTCACTGTTGACGCGCTCGAAGGCGGCCCGCGGGAAGTAGACCTCTCCTCGCACCTCGATCCGATCCGCGCCGGGAAGCGGCGGTTGCAACGTGAGCGGAATCGCGCGAATGGTCCGCACGTTCACCGTGACGTCCTCCCCACGCCCGCCGTCGCCGCGAGTGGCGCCGCGCACCAGCGCTCCTCGTTCGTAGGTGAGGGCGATACTCAGGCCATCGATCTTGAGTTCGGCCACGTAGACGACTGTCGGCGTCGTTACGCCCGCCGAGGCCAGGCTCCGGCGCACGCGTTCGTCGAAGGCGCGCAGCTCCTCTTCGGAAAAGGCGTTGTCGAGGCTGAGCATCGGCTCGGCATGCTCGACTGCCTCGAACCCCTCCGCCGGACGGCCGCTCACCCGCTGCGTGGGCGAATCGGGAGTGACGAGGTCCGGATGCGCCGCTTCGAGCCGCGACAGCTCCTGCATCAGCGCGTCGAACTCGGGGTCGGCTATCTCTGGGTCGTTGAGAACGTAGTACCGCTCTTCGTGGTAGCGGATGAGGCGACGCAACTCCGCGATGCGGTGAGCGACATCCATCGATGGGGGGTCGGTAACTACCTGTCGCGTGACAGCACGTAATCGGGGAGGTACATGAGGGCCTCGCGCTCGGCGCTGGCCGGGAAGGTCTGGAGGGCCTTTTTGGCCTGGCTCACAAATCGTGCAGCCGTCTGCCGCGCGTGCTCGATCGATCGATGGTGGGCCAGGAGGCTGCGCAGCTCTCTCCATTCCTCGATCGACGTCGTGTGCTCCTTGACGATCCGGCGGATGATCACGCCGGCGCGCGCATCACCGCTCGCCAGGAGGTGGATGACCGGAAGGGTCATCTTTCCTTCTCGCAGATCCCCGCCGACCGGTTTGCCGAGGGCGTCTTCCTCGCCCGTGAAGTCGAGCAGGTCGTCCACCAACTGAAACGCCATCCCGATGTTCACGCCGTAGTCCCAGAGGGCGTCTTCCTGCTCGGTATTCGTGCCGGGCCCGAGCATGCCGCCGATGCGCGCAGATCCCGCGAACAGGTACGCGGTCTTCCGCCGGATGATCTCGAAATGCTCGTCCTCGGTGAGATCGACGACGCCGTTCTTGGTGAGCTGGTACAGCTCACCCTCGATCATCCGGAGCGTGACCTCGCACAGCAACCGGATGAAGTCGAGGTTGTCACGAGACAGCGCGAGCGACATCGACTTGATGTACAGAAAGTCGCCGAGCAGCACGGTGATGTCGTTGCCCCAGCGCGAGTGCACGGCCTGACGGCCACGTCTGAGGTCGGACTCGTCGATGATGTCGTCGTGGACCAGCGTCGCGGTGTGAATGAACTCGATGACCGAGGCGAAGAGCGGCGCGTGTTCGCCCGTATATCCGCTCATTCGCGCGGCCATGAGCAGCACGGCTGGACGAATGCGCTTGCCGCCGGCCTGCTGGATGTAGTGGCCGATCGTCGGGATCAGGGCCACGTGCGACTCCAAGTGCCGCACGAACTCGCGTTCGACCTCCTCCAGGTCGTCGCGAATCGGTTCGAACATCTGCGCCAGGATTGCGGCTGAGGCCTGCTGCGCGGTGGGGTTCACGCGCGACCATGAAACCATACCGGGCGCGGAGTGTCAACGAAACGCGAGCGCTAATCCGCGTCTGGCGTTGGAGTTACGGGTTGAAGAGCGAGGCGAAGTTGGCACTCGTCGCCGTGTCGATCGCGGTATCCTCCACCCCTCGCAGCACGGCAATCGCAGACGCGACGTTGAGGACGTGGGCTGGCTCGTTGCGCCGCCCTCGAAATGGCACCGGAGCCAGAAACGGGCTGTCCGTCTCAATGAGCAGGCGATCCAGCGGGACCTTTCTGGCGACGTCGTGCAGGTCGGTGGCACGCGGGAAAGTGACAATCCCGGCCAGCGACAGATGAAAGCCGAGGTCGAGCGCCCGACCCGCGCGAGTCCAGTCGCCGGTGAAGCAATGAAATACACCACCCATATCGTGCGCCGACTCTTCACGCAGGATGCGAAACGTGTCCTCGTCGGCTTCGCGCGTATGGATGACGAGGGGAAGCCGGCGCTGACGGGCCACGCGAATCTGCTCGCGAAACACGTGCTGTTGCACGTCGCGAGGCGCGAAATCGTAGTGATAGTCGAGGCCGACTTCTCCGAGGGCGCGGGCATGAGGCTGGGCGTCTATCGCGGCTTGCACGAGTGCACCCGACGCGGCCGGACTGGACGCGTAGGCGCCGGCGGCGTGAGGATGAACGCCCACGGCAAAGCGCACATCTGTCCACGCGGCCGTCACGGTGGCGGCCCGCGCCAGCTCGGTCTCGTCGTCAGCCGCCAGGATGACGAGCGCCTTCGAAACCCCTGCGCCTCGGGCACGGGCCACGACGTCACCAAGGTCGTCGACGAACTCGGGCCCTGCCAGATGGCAATGCGAGTCGATCACGCTCAGCGCACCCGGGCTCCGGGTGGAACGGGTTCGTCGAAGCTGACGAGGATCGGCTTTCCACCGTCGACGCTGGCCGCAAGCACCATCCCGTTCGATTCGACGCCCATGAGCTTGGCGGGCTTCAGGTTGAACACGACGGCAATCGTCCGACCCACGAGCTGTTCGGGCTGGTACGCCTCGGCGATGCCCGCGACGATGGTGCGATGCTCCGTGCCCACGTCTACCTTCAGCTTCATCAGCTTCTTCGACTTCGGTACGGGCTCGGCTTCGAGCACGCGTGCCACGCGTAGTTCGACCTTCATGAAATCGTCGATGGAGATCCGCGAATCCGTCGCGACGGGCGTGGCCTGTTCGGCCGGCGGCTGTGAGTCGGACGTTGCGCGAAGCTCTTCCACTGTCTTCTCCACTCTCGGAAATAGGGGCTCGGTGGGACCCAGGCGGGTCCCGGGAGTCAGGCGATTGTCGAGGATACCGGTCCACATCTGTGGCGCTATCCCAAGCATTCGCCGGATCCGCGTGGTGGTGTCGGGCATCACCGGCTCGATGAGGGCTGCGATGACGCGGACGGTCTCAGCCAGGCTGTAGAGCGCCCTGTCGAGCACGGCGCGATCCTCGGGTCGCTTGGCGAGCTTCCATGGCTCGCGCTCGACGACGTACCGGTTGGCGTGGCCGATGAGCGCCCACACGTCCTGCAGGGCGAGGGTGATCTGGTATCGCTCGAAATCGGTCGTCGCCTTGCGCACGGTGTGCTCGAGGGCCGTCCCCAGTGCTGCCTCGGGCTCTCCCTCGCTCTCCCCGCCCGGGTCGGGAACAATCCCATCGCAGTAGCGGTGAATCATCGTCATCGCGCGGCTGACGAGGTTGCCAAGGTCGTTGGCAAGGTCGGCGTTGTATCGGTTCAGTACGCCTTCATCGCTGAAATTCGCGTCTTGCCCGAGCGGCATCTCGCGCATGACGAAGTAGCGCACGGCATCGACGCCGAACGCGGCCGTGTAGTCCTGGTAGCGGGCGACGTTGCCGATCGACTTCGACATCTTCGCGCCCGACATCATCCAGTGGCCGTGGCCGATGATTCGTTGCGGCACGGGCAGGCGCGCCGACATCAGGAACGCGGGCCAGTAGAGCGCGTGCTGGCGGACGATCTCTTTGCCCATCAGGTGTGTCACCGTGGGCCAGTAGCGGTCGAGGCGGGATGTGTCCGTCGTGCCGAAGCCGAGCGACGTCAGATAGTTGGTGAGTGCATCGAACCACACGTACATCACGTGCGCCGGGTCTCCGGGCACCGGGATCCCCCACGTGAACGAGGCACGACTGACGCTCAGATCGTCGAGCCCGGCCTCGACGAACGTGCGGATCTCGTTCATGCGGGCTTCGGGCTGGAGAAAGTCCGGGCGCGACGCATACAGGTCGAGCAGCGGCTGCTGGTACTTCGACAGGCGGAAGTAGTAGCTCTCCTCCTTCAGGCGTTCGACCACCCCTCCACACGTGGGGCACCGGCCTTCGATCAGCTGGGTCTCCGGCACGAAGACCTCGTCGACCGTGCAGTACCACCCCTCGTATTCGCCCTTGTAGATGTCTCCGTTATCGCGGACCCGTTCCCATAGCGCTTGGGCCGCACGGTGGTGCCGCGGCTCGGTCGTCCGGATGAAGTCGCTGTTGCTGATGTTGAGGTCCGTGCACATCGATTGAAACGCACCCGCCACCTCGTCGGCGAACTGCATCGGGGCGATGCCCGCCTTCTGCGCTGCCCGTTCGACCTTCTGACCGTGCTCGTCGGTACCGGTCAGGAAATACACGTCCTCACCCATCAGGCGATGCGCGCGCGCAAGAGCGTCGGCCACCATGGTGCTGTAGGCGTGCCCGAGGTGTGGCCTGGCGTTGATGTAGTAGATCGGCGTCGTGATGTAGAAGGAGTTCATCGGCGTTCGAGGTCGAGCCAGGCCTTTGTCGCGGCGGCCTGCACGTCTTTGATCGGGCGGCCATGCTCGGCCGCGAGCCGCGCGCAGTCGTCGAATTCCGGCGAGGCGTTGAGGATTTCGCCGTTCCGTCGCGCCACCTTGTATCGGATGTCGCCGAACGGCGTCGAAATGGTTTCGTTCCCACGGGAGAGGCACTCGCGGGCCATCTCGCGATAGCGAAGGCCGATGGTGGTCGTCTCGCGAAAGACCAGGGCGCCGAGGCGCTCGCGCGCCGACGGCGGCGCCACGATCGAGATCAAGGTGCCGGGCCGATTCTTCTTCATGTGAATCGGCGTGAAGTAGACATCGAGCGCCCCCTGGGCAAACAGTTGGTCCATGAGCCGCCCGAGAATCTGGGGATTCATGTCGTCGATCTCGGTTTCGATGACGACGACGTCGTGGGTCTGCGTGTCGGCCGCCGGCTCGTCCGCCGCACCCACGATCGCGCGAAGGACGTTCGGTGCGACGCGGAGGTCGCGCGTGCCCGCCCCATGGCCGACAGCGACAGTCCGCATCGGAGGCAGCGGCCCGAACGCCGTCGCGTACTCCGTAATGAGGAGCGCACCGGTCGGTGTGACCATCTCGACCTGCTGCGGCCCCGCATAGATTGGTACCCCCTGCAGCAGCGCGAGCGTCGCAGGTGCCGGGACCGGAAGGAGGCCGTGGGCGGTCTGGATGGTGCCGCCGCCGACGTTGAGCGGCGACGCGATCACTTTGTCTGCGCCGAGCGTTTCCAACGCATGCACCGCACTCACGATGTCCACGATGGAATCGAGCGCGCCCACTTCGTGCAGGTGCACCTGGTCGGGGGCCGTGCCGTGAATCGAGCCTTCGACTGCTCCCAGGCGGGCAAACAGCGACTGGGCCCGACGTTTGCCGTCGGCCGACAGCGCCGACCCCTCGATCAGCTCGTCGATCTCACGCAGCGTCCGATGTGCGTGCGCGTGACCGTGGGTATCCTCGCCACGGACGCAGAACCGCGTGGCGCGTACACCCGCGCGGCTCACGCGCTCCAGAGAGACCATGTCTTCGTCAATCGACAGACTTCCCAACGCGCGACGGACCTCGTCGATCGAGACGCCCGCGTCGATCAGCGCGCCGACGATCATGTCGCCTGACGCGCCCGAAGAGCAGTCGAAGTACAGCACTTTCACAAGATGACAATCTTACTCGACGCGCGCCGCCAGCTTGCCCGCCTCGACGAGCGAGAAGTACCGTTGGTCGGCGAGGATGATGTGATCGACGACGGCGATGCCCATGATCTCTCCCGCGTGTCGCATGCGCGTGGTGAGCCGCAGGTCATCCGGGCTGGGCGTGGGGTCGCCCGACGGATGATTGTGAAAGAGCACGATGGCCGCGGCGGCCGCAGCCGTCGCCTCTCTGAATACTTCGCGTGGGTGCACGACGGCGGAGTCGAGGGATCCCACCGACAGGACCTTCGCGCGGAGGACGCGGTGCTTCGTGTCGAGCATCACGATGCCGAACTGCTCGACCGCGGCGGATCCATAGAGCGGCAGGAGGTAATCCGCGACCTGCTGCGGCGATGTCAGACGGGCCCGATCGGCCGGCGCTCGGGCCAGTGTGCGGCGGCCGAGTTCGACGGCCGCAAGCACTTGGGCGGCGCGCGCCGCGCCGATGCCTCGGACGAGGCGGAGCGCGCCGGGAGTCGTGCGCGTCAGACCATGCAGGCCACCGGTTCGCTCGAGCAGTCGGTTGGCGAGCTCGAGCGCGCCGCACTCGTGGCAACCGCTGCCAAGCACGATCGCCACGAGCTCGTTGTCTCCGAGCGCGGCTGCACCGAGCCGTTGCAGCTTCTCTCGAGGCCGATCGTGTAAGGCGAGGTCCTTCATTCCGCTATACTCGACGTTGGATGCCGCGATGGTTGTGTGTCGCGTGCGTGTGTGCCGCGCTTGGCCTCACCGCGTGCGAGAGTCCCCCCAGCAAGGAAATGGATCAGGCGCAAGGCGCCATCGATGCCGCTCGGGCGGCCGGGGCCGATCGCTATGCCAAGGTCGAGTACGCCGCGGCGACCGATGCGCTCAAGCGGTCGCAGGACGCCGTGGCGCAACGCGACTACCGTCAAGCGTTGAACGAGGCTCTCGATAGCCGGGAGCACGCGCAGAACGCCGCACGCGAGGCGGCCGATACCAAGGCTCAGCTTCGAGCCGAGGTCGAACGCGAGCTGGCCGAGATCGCGATTCTGGTTGCACAAGCGAATACCCGTCTGGCCACGGCGACCCGGTCGCGCGCGCCCGCTCGAACGCTCGAGGCCCAACGCCGCGCCCTCGCTGCGGTGGGAGAGAGCGTGCAAAAGGCGGGGGATGCCGCCGGCACCGGCGACTATCTGACGGCACAGGCCGCTTTGAAGGGCAGCAAAGCCAAGGTCACCGAGGTGCTCACCGCGCTCGCGCCGTCCGGCGCGCAGTCTCTGCGACGACCCGGTTAGGCGAGGTAAGCGGTTCCTTCCAGCACGATCTCGGCCCACCCCGTGAGATAGACGCCGTCTTCGCGCCAGTCGACGCGCTGCGTCCCCCCCGGAGCCACCACGTCCACCGATCGCTGGGCACCTCCGTGCGCAGCCGCGGCGACGGCGGCCGCCGATGCGCCGGTGCCTGACGAGGTGGTCGGTCCTACCCCGCGTTCCCAGATGAGGATGCGCACGCGATCGGGCGCTTCAACCGACGCGAACTCGACGTTGCTGCCAGCCGGGAACATCGGATGCGTCGCCAGCGCGGGGCCGAGCTCGTTGAAACGTGCGGTCTCCGGCAACGGACCGAGGACGACACACTGCGGATTTCCAACCGAGAGCACCGACGCCGTCACGATCGTGCCCAGCACCTCGATCTCGACGCGGCGGATGCCGACCGGCTGCCCGAGCGCGGCTGCAAACGAGTACCGGCCCCCGTCGATTTCCAGAAGCTCGAGCGTCTTGGTCCCTGCCCCAGTCTCGATCGTGACTACGGCCCCAGTCGCCACGTCCTGCCGCCGCGCGACGAGCGCAGCGAGGCATCGCAGCCCGTTGCCAGACAACTCGGAGGGGCTGCCGTCGGCGTTGAAGAGCTGCATCGACGCGCCGCGATCCCGGATCTCGAACAGGATGACGCCGTCGGCCCCGACGCCGTGATGGCGATCGCAGAGCCGCCGCGCCACCGCCGATGGATCGCGCGGCGCTTCGGATGCCGGCACGAGCAGGAAGTCGTTGCCGTACGCGTGGGCCTTGCAGACCGGTAGTGCGGCCATCAAGGGACCTTGAAGGCGTCGAACACGTACGTGAACCCGGCAGCCATGCCAATGTCGGGCTCGGCGTTGGTGAGACCGAGCAGCAGCGCGATGTCCCCTCGCCAACCGCCCGTGGTATAGCGAGTGCCAAACCGAAACATGCCGCGGGTTTCGGTGCCCGGCGGCGGATCGCCATCGCGGGTGTCGATGCGCCCGTTGACTTCTCCCACCAGCTCGAGAGCATTCGTCAGTGCCCGCGCGAACGAGAGGCCATACGCGACCTCGTCGTTCTGGCGGGTCGCGTCCGTTGGATCCGCCAGAATCGCCAAACCGAAGTTGCCCACGACGCGGACCGAACGCGTCGTCTTGCCAATGAGAACCGAGGCGAGAAAGTCGGTCGTGTCGAGACCCAGACCGCTCTCGTTGCCGGCGTTTGGAAGCTTTGTGGAAAAACGAAAGGCGAAGGCGGGCCGGCGGACGCCCTCCGCGGCGAGGCGCACCTTCGTTCCGATCCTTATGTCGTCCACGTCGGAGGTCGAGTCGCCTTCGGCAGTCACGAGGCTGGCGAGCGGGGCCGGAAAGCGGCGCGTGATCGAAAGGTGATCGTACAGACCGCCATCGATCTGGATCTCAGCGATCGAGCTGATGCCCACGCTCACGCCGATCAGGGGCACTCGTAGCAGATTGCCTTCGAGACCCGATGCCGGATACACGGCGTCGGACCCGTAATCGAAGCCGGCTTCGACGAGCACGCGGCCAGCGCCGATCGTCTCCGGGTCTTCCGTCACCAGCGGGCGTTGCTGAGCTGAGGCCGTTGACGCGACCAGGAACAGGGTGAACGCGACGAGGGATTTCCGCATGGTCAGAACTGTCGCTGGCTGTCGATGAGAATCGTGACCGGACCGTCGTTGACGAGCGACACCTGCATCATGGCTTGAAACTCGCCCGTTTCGACGTGCAGACGCGCCGCACGCAATTCTCGCACGACGCTTTCGTACAGGACGCGGGCCGATTCAGGGGGCGCTGCGGCATCGAAGGCCGGTCGCCGTCCCTTCCTCACGTCACCGTAGAGTGTGAACTGCGAAACCACGAGCAGGGCAAAGCCCGTGTCAACGACCGAACGGTCCATGAGGCGGCCGGACTCTCCTTCGAAGATTCTGACGTCGAGGATTTTCCTGACCACGTACGCGACATCCTCTGGACCATCGTCGCGGCCGATGCCGATGAACACGACGAGGCCGCCGTCAATCTGTCCGAGCCGTCGATCTCCGGCCTGTACGGACGCGTGGCTGACACGCTGGATGACCGCGCGCACCCTAGGACAGCCGGACCTGCAGGAGCGGCGGCAGCGCGTCTTCCCGCCGCAGGGCGGCAGTGTCGCGGAGTTCGCCGCTCGGATTCAGACGTGTGTCGAGCAGGTGCCGAGGCATGACGTTGCCCAACGCCTTGAGCATCGACTGCTTCACGCCGGGGTGTTCCTGTTCGAGGTCGAAAATAAGGCGCTTGATCCGTTGACGCTGGAGGCTTAGGTCGCCGCACGCCGGGCAGCAGCACCCGATGACCGGGAGCCCGCGTTCCTTCGTGTACAGACGGGCCTCGGACTCCTCGACGTAGGCCAGGGGCCGAATCACCACGTGCTCGCCGCTGTCGGAGACCAGACGTGCAGGCATGGCCTTGAGCGCGCCGGCAAAGAGCAGGTTGAGGAGCAAGGTCTCGATGAAATCGTCGAGGTGGTGGCCAAGCGCGATCTTCGTGGCGCCGACCTCGGTGGCAATGCGATACAGCACGCCGCGCCGCAGGCGGGCGCACAACGAACACGGCGTGGCGTTGGCCTCGAGCAGGTCGTCCATCACCTCGCCAATCGACGTGTGCTCGATGCGGTATTCCCAGCCGCGATCCTCGCAGGTCTTCGCGATGACGTCGTGCTTGAACGCCTTGTATCCCGAGTCGACGTTGACCGCGACCAGCGAAAACGCGATCGGCGCACGTCGGCGAAGCTCGTCCAGGATCTGCAACAGGGCCCAGCTGTCCTTGCCCCCCGACAAACCGACCATCACGCGGTCGCCGTTCTCAATCAGCTTGAAATCAGCGATGGCCTTGGTCGTCTTCTTCGCGATGCGCGCTTCGATGGGACTGCGATAGGACATTGAGAAATGTTGCCTACCGTGAGTATAGCAACGCGATCACGCGGTTTCGCGGATCTCCGCGATCTCGTACAACGATGGCGCCTCTGTGCGGTCAGCGACGGCCTCGCGCATCAGGCGGCGTAACTGCAGCAGGTCTCCCACCACGCGAAACGTCCTCGACAGGCCGTAATTCGACTGCCCGTAGCGCCGCGGTCTGTGGTGCACTTCGACTTCCTGGATGCGGTCACCGAGCTGACTCGCCAGCGCCGGGAAATATCGATGCATGCCTGGACGCAGTTTCAAGGGCTTGACGACGCTGGCTCTGAAGACCTTCAGCGAGCAGCCGTTGTCGTGGATGCGGACGCCGCTCACCAGTCCCAGCAGCCAGTTCGCCACGACGGACGGCACGTGGCGCGTCAGAAAGGCATCCTGCCGCTGCCGCCGCCAGCCGCAGACGATGTCCTTATCGCGCGCGATGGCGAGCATCTTGGGGATATCGCTGGGATCGTTCTGGAGGTCGCCATCGAGCGTCACGATGAATTGCCCGCGCGCGTGCGAAAAGCCGGCCGCAAAAGCGGCCGTCTGCCCGAAGTTGCGCGTGAACCGGATGGCCCGCACGGCACGATCCCGGGTCTGCAGTTCCACCACGCGCTCGAACGTCCGATCGGTGCTGCCGTCGTCCACGAGCAGTACTTCATACGGGAGACCCAGTCCCGAGAGGACGCGGGTCAGTTCCTCGATCAACGGGCCGATGTTCTGCTCCTCGTTGTGGAGGGGGACCACCACCGACACCTCGGGATTCATCGCCGCCTCCCCCATCGCCAGACCCAGAATCCTAGGGCTCCAGCGACCAGGAGCACGGCGAGCCAGATGCCGACCGTCCGTCCGTGCGTTCGCATGAGTTCGAGCGCGGCATCTCCGTACCGGATGGCCAGCGCGCCGAGTACCAGATACCGTGCGCCCCGAGCGACCGCAATGGCGGTCACGAACTGGAGGGGGCGGACGTTGGCGACCCCGGCCAGCAGTACGAACAGCTTGAATGGCGCGGGCGGAGGCAGCACGGCGGGCACCATAAGCGCCAGCACGCCATGCCGTCTGTACACCGCCAGCCCTCGATCGATGTGGCCTGCCTTCAGGCGCTTCTTCAGAAATGCCTCGCCGCCACGCGCGGCAATGAGATAGATGGCGTAGCAGCCCACCACCGAGCCCGCTGTCGCCATGGCGGCGTAGTACGGCATGAGCGGCTTGTTCTGCACCACCATGAGCACGACCAGCAGATCGTTGATCTGCGGAAGCGAGATGAACGACGAGTCGAGGAACGCGATGACGAAGAGCCCCGGCCCGCCCATAGCAAGCGCGGCGCCGTAGACCCAGTTGATGAAGGACTTCACCGATTCGGGATATTCTGACCGTGAACGCGTGATTATATCGCCCCGCGCAGCCGTCGAGCGGCGGCTTCCGAGGATGCTGGCCGGCGCTGCTGCCGCAGTCGGCCTCATCGCGTGGGTCGGGTTTCTTCGTCTCGGCTTGGTCCTGAGCCACTACGACGCCAAGGCACACCTCGTCGTGGCGCGCCGCGTCATCGACAGCCTGACGCCGGGCTGGCAGCAGATTGGCGCGGTGTGGCTGCCGCTGCCCCACCTTCTTCAGATCCTGCCCTCGCAGATCGACTTCTTCTACCGCACAGGCGCGTTCGCCTCGTTCGTGTCAGTGGCCTGTCTGGTCACGACCACCTATGCCTTCGCGCGACTGGTGCTGACGACAACGGGCTCTCGCCTTGGAGCGACGGTCTCCGCCGTGCTCCTGGTATGCAATCCGAACCTGCTCTACCTCCACACGACGCCGATGACCGAGCCGCTCCTGCTCGCGGCAACGACGCTCGTCGTGCTGTGGCTGACCGAGTGGGTCGATCGCGATGTAGACGCCCTCCCGGTCCACCTGGGGATCGCCCTTTTTGCCGCCACCTGGACGCGATACGAGGCATGGCCCATCGTCACCGCGGCGTTGCTGGCGGCGGGTTACGCGATGTGGAGGCGTGGTGTCTCGGGATCGGCCCTGCTCGCTCGTGCATGGCGCGCGGGTATCTGGCCACTGGCGGCCGTGGCGATCTTTCTCGTCAACAGCCGCATCACCGTCGGCGCCTGGTTCGTCAGCGACGGCTTCTACGTTCCCGATCCCACCTATGCCCGTCAGGTGATCAAGACGCTCGTGGGGCTCTGGTGGGGCACTCACCAGTTGAGCGGCTACGCCATCGCCACCGTCGGCCTTGTCGGCGCCGGGGTGGCAGCCTGGCGAGCCTTACGCGCGTCGGAAACGGCCTCCGACGCGATCGCCCTGGCGCTGTTCGCGGCCGCTGCGGTGCCCTTCGTGGCCTTTTACGATGGCCACCCCTATCGCATCCGCTACATGGTGCCACTCGTGGGGGCATGCGCCTTGTTTGGAGGGCTGGCCGTTGGCCACCTTGCTCGCAGAGGACCGCGCCGTCTGGCGGTTGCGGTGGCGCTGTTGGGTTCCGTGTTGCTGGAGGCGCCGCCTTGGGACACGCAGGCGCCGATGCTTCTCGAGGCGCAGTGGGACCATGAGGCTAGCGTTGGCCGGCGACGCGTGACGTCATGCCTGGCCGCGCAGTACCACCAGGAGAAGATCCTGGCGAGCATGGGCTCGCTCGCCCACTACATGCAGGAGCTGTCCTCCATCGGCCTCGACCTCCAGGATTTCGTGCACGAGGGCAACGGCGTGATCTGGAATCTTGCGCTCGAGACCGGACCGGCTCCCCATGTGGGGTGGATGCTCGTGGAAGAAGTCGCCGAGGGGGGCGACGTGCTCGCCGAGCGGTTGCGACGCGACCCGGCGTTTGGACGGGGTATGACGCGCGTGTGCGACGGAGGCGGTGTCGCGCTCTACAAACGATGATCGGCGGCGCGGTCCCTTCGAAAGTCCTCGATGACTTGCAGCATTTCATCGTGCACGTGGCCGTTTGACGCCACCAGGTGAGACGCGGCAGGGTCGAAGGGCCTGCCATTCATGCCCGTCACCCGTCCGCCGGCTTCCTCCACGATCAGGGCTCCGGCCGCGACGTCCCACGGCTTGAGATGCTGCTCCCAGAACCCCTCGAGCCGCCCCGCGGCGACGTAGCACAAATCGAGGGCGGCCGAACCGAGGCGCCGCACCGCGCGGGCGCGGCCAATGAACGAGCTGAAGAGTTCGACGAGGTCACCGCGTTCTTCGTGGACGTTGTACGGAAATCCCGTGACCAGCAGCGAGTCGATCAACGTGGCCTTGTTCGACACGTCGAGGGCCCGGCCATTGCAGTAGGCGCCGCCGTCGCGCTCGGCCGTGAACAGTTCCCGACGGGTGGGGTCGAAGATGGCGGCGACTGCCGTGCGGCCGTCGATCTCGAGCCCTAGCGATGAGCAATAGATAGGGAGACCGTGCGCGTAGTTCGTGGTGCCGTCGAGCGGGTCGAACACCCATCGATGGCGGGACGCCGGGCGCGAGGTGACGCTGGCGCCCATCTCTTCGGCGAGCACGTCATGGTCCGGAAACCGTTCGGAGAGCAGCTGGCGACACATGCGTTCACAGGCAAGGTCGATCTCCGTGACGAGGTCGATGCTGCCCTTCTTGTCGACGCTGAATCCGGCTTCCTGCCCGGCACGCTGAATGTCGCCGGCGCGAAGGACGATTTCGACGGCGGTCGCCAGAAACCCGGGGTCGGGCAGCGCTGGGTCGGACGTGGTCGGGTGCCTGGTCACTCGCCGGTGGCGATCCGCGACTCGGCGTCGGCGCGCTTGACCATCCGCACCTCCATACCGCCTTCCGACGAGCGATGAAAGGTCATCTCGTCCATGAAGCTGCGCATGAGCAGGATGCCTCGACCGTTTGGCTTGAGGAGGTTGTCCTGCGCGAGCGGATCGGCCACCAGGGTCGGATCGAATCCGCAGCCCTCGTCTCGCACCCGAATCGCGATGCCGCGGGTTCTGTCGTCTTCGAGAGAGGTGAACTCGACGTGCACGCGCTTGCGCACGTCGTGGCCGTTGCCGTGCTTGATCGCGTTGATGACCGATTCGCGAACGGCGACGCTGACCCAGTGCAACGAGTCATCGTCGAGCCCGGCCAGGCGCCCGATGTGATCGCTGACCAACTGGACGAAATCCAGCATGTCGAGCGAGCTGTGAAAGTCGAGACGAACCGTGTTGCCGCTGGTCATCAGCGCAGTACGCGATTATAACTGTCTCATGTCCGCGACTTTTGCGGTGACCGTCGAACCCACCGCCCGCGTGCGCGGCCGGGTGAGACCTCCCGGCGACAAGTCCATCTCGCACCGGTACGCCATGCTCGCGGCGATGGCCGACGGGCCGTCCACAATTCACGGCTATTCCACGGGGCAGGACTGCGCTTCGACGCTTCGGTGTCTTCGCGCCCTCGGTGTGCCGATCGAAGTCGAACAGGCCGATCCGGGCGGTTTGAGGCTGGAAATCCTGGGCGTGCAGGTCGGCGGCTTCCGGCGGCCGATCGGGCCGCTCGACGCCGGGAACTCGGGCAGCACCATGCGGATGCTCGCGGGTTTTCTCGCGGCGCATCCGTTCCGTTGCACCCTCACGGGAGACGACTCGCTTCAGCGCCGGCCGATGCGGCGAATTATCGTCCCGCTCGAGCGGATGGGCGCACGGATCGCCGCCGAAGACGGGCGCCCCCCGCTCACAATGACCGGCTCCGCCCATCTGAAGGCGATCGAGTTTGTGCCCGACGTGCCAAGCGCGCAGGTCAAGAGCGCGGTCCTTTTTGCCGGGCTCCATGCCGACGGCATGACCCGCGTGATCGAGCCGACGTTCACGCGCGATCACACCGAGCGGGCCCTGGAGGCGTTCGGCGCGCAGGTGGAACGGGCTGGGACGGCGGTAGCGATCCGCGGCGGCCAGCGGCTGATCGGAGGCACATTCCACGTCCCGGGCGACATCTCGTCGGCGGCGTTCTGGATGGTCGCGGCGGCGGCCCTCCCGGGGTCGGAGATCGTGATCGAGCACGTTGGTCTCAACCCATCTCGAACCGGCGTCCTCGACGTCCTGACGCGGATGGGCGCACGCGTCACGCCGGTGACGGCACACGCCCAGGCTGGCGAACCCATCGGCACGATTACGGTTCAGCACGGTAACCCCGTGCCTGCCGAGATCGAACCGTCCGAGGTTCCCGGCGTCATCGACGAACTCCCGGTGCTGGCGGCGCTCGCCACCCACGGCGGCGGGCTGACGGTGAGCGGAGCGCAGGAACTGCGCGTCAAGGAAAGCGACCGCATCTCGGCCCTGGCCGAGGGCCTTCGCGCCATGGGTGCGGACGTCGACGAACGGCCCGACGGGTTTTGCGTGCGCGGCGGTCGACGTCTGCGTGGCGGCGAGGTGGACGCCCGGAATGACCACCGCCTGGCGATGGCATTCGCGGTGGCGGCTCTCGGCGCGACGGGACCGACGGTGATTCACGACGCGGGCGCCGCGGCCGTGTCCTACCCCGAGTTCTTCTCCGTGCTCGAGTCGCTTCGCGCGTGAACGCCGATAAGCTCTACCTCGTCGGTTTCATGGGGGCGGGCAAAACGAGCGTCGCGCGGGCCCTTGGCCGTCGTATCGGCTGGCGCGTCGAAGACATCGATCATCTGATCGAGGCGCGCGAGCGACGATGGGTCTCTGACATCTTCGCGCGCGACGGTGAGGCGCGGTTCCGGGGCCTCGAACGCACCATCCTTCATGAGCTGTTGCCACAGCGGCAGCTGGTGGTGTCCACTGGCGGCGGCACGTTCGTGGATCCCGACAACCGCGCGGCGATGCTCGCCGACGGAGCAGTCGTGTGGCTCGACGCGCCCCTCGAGCAAGTCATTCAGCGTGTGCCCGCCGACGGACGGCGGCCCCTCGCGACCGATCGAACACAGATGGAACAACTCTTTCTCGGGCGGCAGGCGGCCTACAGTCAAGCGCATCTACAGGTGGATGCGTCGCGGCCGGTTCCTGAAATCGTGGAGCGGATTCTCGAATGGATCGGCTACTGACGTGCGATACCTGGTTATCAGTGACGTCCACGCAAATCTCGAAGCGTTCGACGCCGTGCTCGCTGCGGCGGGCACGTGCGATCACGTGCTGGCGCTCGGCGATTTCGTCGGCTATGGAGCCGATCCGAACGCCGTCATCGACCGCGTCCGGTCTCTGGCTGCAGTCACCTGTATTCGCGGCAACCACGACAAGGTTGGCTCTGGCCTCGAATCCACGGACGGCTTCAACCAGCTTGCCCGCCGAGCCATCGACTGGACGTCGCGTCAACTCACGGGCGATCATCGGGAGTGGCTGACCGCGCTGCCGGAAGGCCCTGTCGTCGTCACTGACCTCCTCGAAATCTGCCACGGCGCTCCGTTTGACGAAGACGCCTACATTTTCGACGACCTCGACGCGACGCGCGCGCTTCAGGGGTCGAGTCGGCCCGTGTGCCTCTTCGGACACACGCACGTCCCCGCAGCCTTTGCCCTGAGCCGTACGGACCGGGTCTTGCGCCCGTTGCCAGGCACCCGCCTGGATCTATCGACGAACGCCGACACATCGTTCCTCGTCAACTGCGGAGCCGTCGGGCAGCCTCGTGACGGCGACCCGCGGGCGGCGTTCGGAATTCTGGATACAGCCGACTTGTCGTTGACGCTGGTGCGCGTGGCCTACGACGTGGCGAAAGCCCAAGCCAAGATCGTAGCGGCGGGGCTACCCGAAGTGCTCGCGCACCGTCTCGGAGTCGGTCGGTGAGGATGGCGCATCGAGCCCGGCCCTCGAGGATTGTGGGGATCCTCGCGGCCCTCCTGATCACGGCGGCGTGCGGGGGATCCGGGCACCTGACCGGACGCGTCACACAGGCTGAGGGTGGACCGCTGGCGGGAACAAAGATCACGATTGACGGTCTCAAGGTCCACCAGGAAATCGTCGCCGACGCCGAGGGGCGGTTCGAACTGACCGGTGTCGCCGCCGGCGCGTACAGCCTGGTCGCGGATCTGCCTGGATTCAGCGCCGAAGTGCGGCGGCGCGTCCAGGTCACTGGGGGCGCTACCACCACGGCGGATTTCGTCCTGCATCCCGCTTGTCTCGAAGAGGGCTTGTATGTCGATGGCGGGCTGGTGTGGGGGCTTCAGGCGGCCCAGGAGGTGCTGCATGTCCGCATAGGGGCGTCCATGCCGCCGGATCGGTGGATCGCCAACGACCTCTGCGTCGTCGGGGTCGATCACACCGCGACTGTCATCAGCATCCTGAACAGGGGCCCCGACAGCAAGTCCATCCCGAAAACGATTCACATCGTCAAGGATGGCCGCGTACCGTTTCCCATGGGCGCCGAGTACATCGCGTTCGTGCGATGGGAACCCGGCATCGGCCGGTACCGACCCATCGCGGGGCCCATCTTCATGGTTCCCCTTCACGACGACAAGATCGAGTGGACCCGTACCGACGCGCCAACCATTCACGACGGGCAGAACGCCAGTGAGGCCATGGCTGCGCTCTTCGCGTTGCTGCCAGCCGTCCGCAGCGGGCGCTGACCGCGGTCAGTTCTTGGGCGCGCGCTTCCGCAGTTCGGCAGCGTACGCGTCGGCCGCCGCACGCGACCCGAGAATCCATCCAACGACGACGCCGAGCAATAGTACGCCGGGGATGTAGAGAAAGTGGGCCGCCGTTGGCATCAGGTGCGAGAGCCTCGCTTGATGTCAGCCTCGAGGCGCTCGACCTCGTGCTGGACCTGAGTCAGCCGACGACCGACCGATCCCACGTAGGCGAAGACCGCCAGCCACACGAAGGCGTACGCGGCGATGAGCAGGCGCGCGGCGGGTAACTGATCCTGCGCGGGCAACTGTGAGACCGGCACGAACTCGTCCTGCTGCGTGGGAGGCGGCTGCTGGGCCATCGCGGGCGACGCGAGAAGAAGAACGAGCAGAAGGGCGAGGCGCATGTGATTACTCATCCAATGAGAGAAACAAGGCGTCGAGCTTCGTGCGTTGCTCTTCGAGATGGACGCGAAGACGCAGCAGCAGCACGAAGAGAAGGATGAAGCACGCCACACAGAACCACAGCGCGGTTCCCATGTCGACGGGCAGCGTCGGCACGACGGACGTGGCCGGGTGGATCGTGCGCCAGTAGTTGACCGAGATGTAGATGAACGGCACGTTCGCGGCGCCGAACAGCGCCAGGCCCGCGGCCAGCTTGTCGGATCCCGGCCCGCCGTACTTCCGCACGAGCAGGTACGCCCACGCCACCATCCAGCCCATGAGGCTCGACGTCAGACGGACGTCCCACTGCCACCACACGCCCCACGCCTTGCGCGCCCAGAGCGGTCCGGTCACGAGGACGATGGCGCCGAAGAGTACCGTGAGCTCGGCGGCGGCGTACGCCAAACGGTCCTGGCGGGGCGACCCACTCACGAGGAACCGGGCGCTCGCGACCCCGCAGACGATTGCGGAGATCAGGAACACCCAGGCGGCCGGAAGGTAGTAGTAGAAGACCTTCTGGACGAGTCCCATCGTCGACTCGTAATCCGCATTGGCGATGAGCAGCGGCGAGGCCGTGAACATCACGGCGGTCAGGGCGGCGAAAGGCATGAACCACTTCGGCATGGCTAATCCGTCATCAGCGGTTCGAACGTCCAGAGGGCCAGTGTCAGAAACACCACGTCGAGGGCGAGCAGTAAGGCGACCCAGAATCGAACCAGAGCCAGTTCGGCGTCGGGCTCGAGCAGCGTCGCTGTGGCTCGTACGCCGGCAATAATGACCGGAACCGTGATCGGATACAACAGGACCGGCAGCAGCACGTCGCGGCTTCGGGCTCGAACCAGCATGGCGGAGAACAGCGTTCCGACCGTCGCGAAGCCGACTGTCCCGCAGACGAGCACCACCGCGAGCCAGAACGGATGGCGAAACAGCGGCGCCTGAAAGAGAAAGGCCACGAGCGGCACCAGCACGATCTCTGTTCCGCACAGGAGCGCCACGATGCCAAGCAGCTTGCCCACGTAGATCGCCGGCCGATCGGCGGGCGCCATCAGCAGGGCGCGCAGCGTTTCCGACTGGCGCTCGCGTTCGAACGTCCGGCCCAGCGCGAGCGTCCCGGCGAAGGCGATCGCGATCCAGAGGATACCGGCCGCGCCGTCCTCGGGCGCCTTGCCTTCCTTCACGAGCGCAAACGCAAACACCAGTACGCACGCGACCGCAAAGAACAGCGTCGTATAGGCGATCTCGAGGCTGCGCACCTCCACTGTCAGGTCCTTTCGCAGCACGAGCCAGGCGGTGCGGGCGAACATCACGCCTCGGCGCGCCTTGTCATGACGGCGCGATAGGTCGCGCGCAGGCCGTCGGGGCGATCGACGGCCTCAACCATCCGCCCATCCCGCAGGAACAGAGCGCTGTCGATCAGGCCCTCGGCGAGGTCGAGGTCATGCGTGGCCAGCACGACGATCGCACCTTCGGCGCGCAGACCCTTGAGCCGGCCGACGAGTGCAGCTGCAGAGGAGTCGTCGAGCCCTGTGAAGGGTTCGTCGAGCAGTACGAGGCGAGGGTGATGGATCAGAGCGCGTTCGAGCGCGACGCGCTGGCGCATGCCCCTGGAAAAGCTGCTGACGGGATCGTCAGCGCGCTCGGCCAGCCCCGATTGCCGGAGGGCCGCCGCCGCCGCGTCGCCGGCCGACGGAACGCCGTGGAGGCCCGCGAAGAACGTTAGGTTCTCGCGAGCGGTCAGCTCGGGGTACAGGAATAGGTCGTGCCCGAGAATCCCGATCGCGCCGCGCAAGGACGCCCCGGCCGTCCGCGCGGCGTGGCCTCCGTAACGGATCTCGCCCTCGCTTGGCCGCATGAGCGTCGCGAGCAGCGCGAGCATCGTGGATTTGCCGGCGCCGTTCGGGCCGAGGAGCCCGAGAATCGTACCGCGGGCCGCCCGGAAGGAAATCTGGGACAGCGCGCGGCGCCGGCCGAAATGTCGGGAGACGCCGGTGACCGCAACGTGATCGAAGTCGATGGTCACCGTGCGATGGGGCGACGGTGTGAAGGCATCAGGCAGCCACGCCCGTGCCGCCCCCGCGCGGAGCGGCCTCGTCGAGCTCGCCGTAGATCTGCTCGAGTTCAGCGACCAGTCGCTGTTTGCGAGCCAGGTCCTTCGGTGACTCCCCTGACCCGCGTCGCAGGCGTTCTTCAACCTGCGCCAGTTCGCCGAGTAGCGAATCACGCCGGCTCACCAGGCGTGCGTGCACTTCCGTGGCGCTCGAGCCGCGCGGCCATGACAGCCAGACACCCATGACCCCGATAGCCACTGCCAGCGCCAGCGCGACGTTTCGAGGCGTGGTGCTGTGTACCGGGAGTCCTGCGATCTGAACCGAGAGCACGCCGCCTGCCGGAAGCGCGTTGCCGCTCGCGAGAATGAAGCTCGTGCCGTCCTCCGCCTTGACGTCGCCCACGGTCGAGAACTGCGGGGACGAGATGGCCAGGCTTCCGACCTTCTGGGATGCGACCGTCACCTGTTCGAGCGCGGCCGGCCACGGCTGCGTCAAGGTCATCGAGGACGTGCTGAACGGTATCTGAAAACCGATCCGCAGCGACGTAATACCAGAGTTGAAGGGCCCCGTCACGGTCACGCGCGTTCCGGCGATGTTGGCCTGCGTCGTGGAACCGTCGAGTGCAAAGGCGCCGGCAGCTTCGCGCGGGAGATCGATGACGAGCGGTCCCCCGATATCCACCCGCGTGCGCGCGTTGTTGACGATCTCGAGGAGGTAGTACACGCGCATGAGATCGTCGGGGTACTCGAACACGATGCGACTGTTCCCGCCGAGCACCACCACGCCCTTGACCGGCGGCGCAGCCGCCGCGTCGGCCTCTTCCTGCTTGCGCCGTTCCGCGGCCTTCGCAAGGCCAGCGACGAGAATCACGCGCAGGCCACCCGATTCCGGCACAGCGAGCGGGTCGGATGTCAGCTGCTCGCCGTCGATGGTCGCTTGCGCGCGACCCTCTCCGCCAACCGGCAAACCCGAAAACTCGGCACGTCCCATTCCGTCGGTCATCGCGGTTCGGCCGACGCCGCCGACTGTCAGGGTCACCTGCCGTCCAGGTATGTCGTTGCCGATGGCTTCCCGCACGACTCGCACGGTGATCGTACCGGTCGCCAGGTCGCGTGCCGGCAGCGCCTTGCCGTGGATCATCGAGGGGTCTGGCATCTCCAGCTGCGCACGCGCAGAACCGACGAACCCGAGAACGAGCACCAGCGCACTGGTGCACCCCGTGAACCAATGAACCCGTCTCACGGCGTCACCCATTCCCCAACTGATCGCCGCAGCCCTTGCAGAACCGCGCGTCGACGTCGTTGACAGTGCCGCAGGCGAGACACTGCTTCCCTACCGCAGTCGTCGTGGCGGGCGAAGAAGCTTTGGCTGGCGGCGGTGTCGCGCGCGGCCCGATTCGCTTGTCAATCTCGCGCTGAATATCCTCCCGATATCCGGTCCCGGCATCCAGCTGGCGCATCAAGCCCGCCGCACGGCTTCGCAGGCGCGCGTCCATCTCGGCGAAATCCTTCTCGGAGACCTTGCCCATCGCGTGATCGAACTCGAGGTCCTTGATCGATCGCAGCACCAGCGTTTTCTCACGCTCGATTGCGGCCCTCGTGCGTCCACCCAGGATCTGGGGTCCGGCAGGACCCTCTTCGCCAACCAGCGGTGCGAATGTCCGCCATGCGGTGGCGCCCACCGCAGCCGCACCGAAGATGACGAAGCTGAGGAGGATGATCGCCGCCGGCCCCTGCCCTTCCGACTGGAACACCACGATCGTGGCGCCGATGAGGCCAGCGAGAGTGAAGAACTGCCAGGGTTCGAGAGCGGAATCGGCGGCGCGCTCGCTCGACCCACCGCTGACACGCGGCTCGGACTCAGTCGAGGTTGCGGAGCTCATCGTCGAGTCGCGCGCTCATGCCGGGATCGATGGTCGGGTCGCCCGCGGCCGGCTTCGACTCGGATGAGCGTCTGCGCGCGGTCAGGAAAATCGCCAGCAGGCCGACGCCACCAACCACGTACGGAACGGCCCACGCAAGGCGGTTGAAGCCGGTGTCGATCGGGGCCGCAAGAATATCCTGGCCGCCGAAATCCTTGGCGAAGGCAGCCAGGACCGCATCGCGATCGTTGCCGTCGGCCAGCAACCCGGCCAGCTTCGCCCGCTCGTCCTTCCAGTGGCTGCAGTTCGGCGCCATCGGACAGTTGCCCAGTGGTGAACGGCAACCGCACATGCACATGATCTCGCCTTCGAGCTGCCGCTGTTCGCCGGACCGCTCCATCACGGGAACGTCCTTCCCGGTCTGAGCCTTCACCGAAGCCGGCCAGAGCACGAGGGAGAGCAACAGCAACGACGTGGTCACGGTGCTCGCTGGCATCGAGGCGAGCGCAAACGAGAACACTGTTTCTGGCAGCAGCGCAACGCCGGTGCCGACGGCGAGCAGGCCAAAGCCCATCCACACCCAGTTGACCAGCGGATTGATGATGATGCCCATGCTGGCGGTCTGGTCGCCCAGCTCGGCGGCCGGCATCACCAAATAGACGTCCTCGGCGAAGCCGCGGCGGATCGCAACCTCGGTCGTCGGCTCACCCTCGTGCTTACGGAAGTACCACTTGGCCGGGTACATCCGCGCAAACTCCTTCCCATTGCGGAAGACGGTGGTGTCGGCCGTCACCATCTGCTTCTGCCCGTCGTCGGTGACCTTCACGCCGTTCAGGAGCACGGTGAAGGCGCCGACAGTGGCCTGCTGGCCGGGCTTGAGCGACACCTGCTCTTCCTGCTTGAATCCGTTGCCAGCGAAGCCGAGGAAGATGAGGACGACGCCGACATGAATGATGTAGCCGCCATAGCGACGCTTGTTCCGCGAGACCAGCCCGATCGCTGCCGTGAGGATGTCGGTACCCGTCGCGCCCTGTCGCACTCGGGCGCCTCGCCAGAACTCCTGTGCAATCGTCGCAAGCACGAACGCACTGAACGCGAAACACAGGCCTGAGGCCCAGACTCGCACGCCGAGCGCGACCACGGCCGCACCGACGATGAGGCCGCTGCCCATGGGGAACAGGAACGAGTCGCGCAGATTGATCAGCGTCGATTTCCGCCACGCCGTGAGCGGTCCGTAACCCGTGAGGAACAGCAGGATGAGCCCGATGGGCAACATCCATTTGTTGAAGAACGGCGGGCCTACCGTGAGCCGCTCGCCCGTGAACGCCTCGCTCAGCGTCGGGAACATCGTCGCGAACAGCACGAACAGCGCCGCGAACAGCAGGATCCAGTTGTTCACCAGGAAGGCGGCTTCGCGGGACGCCCAGGAGTCGAGCTCGTTCCGCGAGCGCAGCAGCGGCAGCCGATAGAACACGAGGCCGAAGCTACCGACGACGATCGTGATCATGAAGATCGTGAACAGCCGGGCCAGCGTCGGGTCCTCGCCAAAGGCGTGCACCGACTGGACGACGCCCGACCGCGTCATGAACGTCCCGAAGATAGTGAGGAAGAACGTGATGATCACGAGCGACACGTTCCACACTCGCAACATGCCGCGCTTCTCCTGCACCATCACCGAGTGCAGGAACGCGGTCGCGGTGAACCACGGCAGCAGCGCGGCGTTCTCGACCGGGTCCCAACCCCAGTAGCCGCCCCAGCCGAGCTCTTCGTATGCCCAGATCATGCCGAGCATCAGCCCGAACGACAGAAGGAACCAGGCCATCATCGTCCAGCGGCGGACCGCGCGCAGCCAGGAGTCGTCGAGGTAGCCCGTGATGAGCGCGGCCATGCCGAACGCATACGGAATCGTCAACCCGACAAACCCCAGGTACATCGTTGGCGGATGAATCGCCATGTAGAAGTTCTGGAGCAGCGGATTGAGGCCTTCGCCGTCGGTTGGCGTCGAGGTGATGAACGTCGTGAACGGGTTGTTGTGGATCACCATCAGGAACAGGAAGAACATCTCGACGCCCGAGATGATGGCGACGACATACGGGATGAGCTCCCGATGCCGCTCTCTGTTCACATAAACGGCGGAGCTGCCGAAGAGCGACAGCATGAAGACCCAGAACATGATCGATCCGTCCAGGCCGCCCCAGTAGGACGTGATCTTGTAGAAGAGGGGCTGAACGGAATCTGAGTAGTGGGCGACGTACTTGATCGAGTAGTCGCCAGTGACGAACGAATAGATCATCACGCCCGACGCCGCGATCATCACCGCCGACGTCAGATAGAACGCGCCGACTCCGCTTTCCACCATGCGCCTGGAACGACGGCGGGCGCCCGCGACCGAGATCGCGGCGGCGTACGCGCAGATGACGAACGCCGTGAGGAGAAGGTAGTAACCGAGGGAAGCCATCTAGTTCGTTCCAGACGTGGACGGCGGCGCCGGAGGCGCGGTGCCAGCGGCGGGTAGCTTTGCCGGGTCGTACTTCGACGGGCACTTCGCCATCACGCCGTCCTTGTCCACGTGGAACGAACCATCTGCAGCCAGACGCCCTTTGAGGACCACTTCGGAATCGGCCTTGAACGTGTCTGGCACGATGCCCGTGTAGTAGGCCCGGACGACCTTGCCCTTGTTCTGCACGTCGAAGCGATACTCGAGGGAGTCACGCTTCCTGGCCGGCTCCCCCATCACGTAGCCATGGAGCTGCAGGTTCTTGCCGTACCACGCGTCGGGACTGGCCATGACCTCGTCCACGTGCTTGTAGTACTCCGTCCCCTCACTGAGCGTGGAATACAGCAGCCCGCCGAACGCGACGGCGATTACCACGCATGTCAGGCCGATTCTCGTGGCTTTCTGACTCATATATAAGGACTTGTCTGGTAAGGCCCTCAGGATAGCGCCGTGTGGTTGGCCCGGTCAATCATGGAATCGACCCCTAGGGACCGCCCCGACGAAGCATCGAACGCACGAGATCCATGGGCAATCCGACGACATTCGAGATGGTGCCGGAAATGCCCGAGACGAAGCCGCTCGCCTGGCCCTGAATTCCGTAGGCGCCGGCCTTGTCGTCGGGTTCTCCGGAATCGACGTACCGGTCGATTTCGTCGCTGCTGAGCGCCCTGAACGTGACACGGGTGCACTCGACGGCCGAGGTCATTCCATCCGCGGTCGCGACCGCCACCGCGGTCACCACGTCGTGGGCACGGCCCGACAGCAGGTGAAGCATTCGCCGGGCGTCGAGGCGGTCGGTGGGCTTGCCGAGGATGACTCCGTCGATGACCACGGTCGTGTCCGCGGCAAGAACCGATCGCCCATTTACCTGAACCGCGACGGCGCGCGCTTTCATCTCGGCCACGCGGCGGACGTAGGTCTCGGGCCCTTCCCCGGGGTTGACCGATTCGTCCACGTCGGCCGGGACCGCGTCGAATGCGATTCCCGCCTCGCGCAGAAGCTGCGCGCGCCGTGGCGAGGCCGATGCCAGGACGATTCGTTCCACGGTCATCAACTTTACATGCGCTACCATTTCAACGCCGTGGTTCCCGTCCAGCGTTTCATGCCCGACGCGCTCGCCGAGGTTCTCCGTCGCGCGCCGCTCAACCAGGACAAGATCGCGTTCGCGTGGCGGGCGGCGGTTGGCGAAGCGATCGACCGGGGCACGACCATCGCGTTCGACCACGGCGTCCTTCGCGTGCGCTCTGCCAGTGCGGCATGGGGGCGGGAGGTCGCCCGGTCAGCGACCCTGATTCGCGCGCGGCTCGACGCCCTGCTCGGACGGGGCGTCGTGACCGCGATCGAAGTCGATCGCGAACCCGGTCGGACCCCGTAGAGAGCCATCGAGTCATGCGCGAAGCGGTGATCGTCTCCGCGGTACGGACGCCCACAGGCAAGTTCCTGGGCGGCCTCAAGGACCTCCCCGCCACCGACCTGGGTGCCCTCGTCGTGGCCGAGGCCGTGCGCCGCGCCGGCGTCGATCCGGCGTCGGTCGAGGAATGCATCATGGGCAACGTCGTGTCGGCGGGGCTTGGACAGGCCCCGGCCCGACAGGCGGCCCTTCGCGGAGGACTGTCGAGCGACGTCGCGGCTCTGACCATCAACAAGGTGTGCGGGTCGGGTCTCAAGGCCGTGATGCTCGCGGCGCAGTCGATCGCGGTCGGCGATACGGACGTTGTCGTCGCCGGTGGGATGGAGTCGATGAGCAACTGTCCGTACCTCCTCGATCGCGCCCGCGAGGGGCTGCGAATGGGACACGGCAAGGTCGTGGATTCGATGATCCACGACGGACTCTGGTGCCCGTTCGAGGACTGGCACATGGGCAACGCCGGCGAGGTCGTCGCCGCCGACCACCACATCGACCGTGCATCTCAAGACCGTTACGCGGCGGAGAGCCACCGGCGTGCAACCGTGGCCGCTGCCGAGGGGCGATTCGCGAAGGAGATACTCGCGGTATCCGTGCGGCGGAAGAAGGGGGAACCCGTGCTGGTCGATCGCGACGAATCCGTCCGCAGCGACGTAACCGTCGAATCGCTTGCCGCCCTCAAGCCGGCGTTCAAGAAGGATGGCACGGTGACCGCCGGCAACGCTCCGCCTGTCAATGACGGCGCGGCGGCGCTCGTGGTGATGTCGGCAGACCGTGCCGCGACGCTGAACATCAGGCCGATGGCGCGAATCGTGGGACAGGCCACAAGCGGCCTTCCGCCCAAGTACCTCCTCATGACCCCCGTCGAAGCGGTTCGCCGTCTGCTCACGAAGGTGGGATGGACACTCGAGGACGTCGATCTCTTCGAACTCAACGAAGCGTTCGCCGTGCAGGCCGTAGCCGTTCTGAAGGTACTCGGGCTGGACTCGAACCGTGTGAATGTCAACGGCGGCGCGGTCGCCATGGGCCATCCAATCGGGGCTAGCGGCGCTCGGGTCTTAACCACGCTGCTGCACGCTCTCGAACAGCGCCAGCTGAAACGCGGAATCGCGACGCTGTGTCTCGGCGGCGGCAATGGCGTGGCCCTCGCAGTCGAGTGTTTCTGAAGTCGCGGTGGTTGCCAGGTCCGCCGCGATCTTGGGTGGCAGAACCTGCGCCGGCCCACCCCCAGAGGCGAAAGTCTCAGCCTCTCTAAGTCATTGATTTTCTGGGATAGAACGGCACGACGTGCACAAATTTTCGCTTGACTTTCGCTGGGCACGTTTCTAGGATCGCTGACGGCTGTGACCTCTTCTGTCACCCATCTCACCCACCATGATGACCAGCCGGACACGACCGCTCCGGCACAGCCGAGGCGGGCCGCCGGGTTCGCCGCTGATCAAGGAGTTCGCATGCCCATCGACGACCTGAAAGACCGCAACCGCGCCATTGAGAACGCCGTCGGCCAGATTGAGAAACAGTTCGGGAAAGGCTCGATCATGCGGCTCGGTCAGCGCGGCTCGATAGCCCCGATAGAGTCCATTTCCACGGGGTCGATCAGCATCGACTACGCCCTGGGCGTCGGCGGCGTGCCCCGCGGCCGGGTAGTCGAGATTTTCGGACCCGAGTCGTCTGGCAAGACCACGCTGGCGTTGCAGATCATCGCCGAGGCGCAACGGGCCGGGGGCATGGCGGCATTTGTTGACGCCGAGCACGCCCTCGACGCGCGTTATGCGGAAAAGCTGGGGGTTGATCTCGAGAATCTGCTCGTGTCGCAGCCCGACAATGGCGAACAGGCCCTCGAGATCGTCGAAGTGCTCGTCCGCTCGAACAGCGTGGACGTCGTCGTCGTCGATTCGGTGGCCGCCCTGGTGCCGAAGGCTGAAATCGAGGGCGAGATGGGCGAGGCGCAGATGGGCCTGCAGGCGCGCCTCATGTCGCAGGCGTTGCGCAAGCTGACGGGCGTCGTGTCCAAGTCGAAGACCACCCTGGTGTTCATCAACCAGCTGCGCGAGAAGATCGGCGTGATGTTCGGGAACCCCGAAACCACCACGGGTGGCCGCGCGCTGAAGTTCTATTCGTCGGTGCGGATCGACATCCGCCGCATCGCCAGCATCAAGGACGGCGACCAGGTCGTGGGTGGGCGCACCCGCGTGAAGGTGGTCAAGAACAAGGTGGCGCCGCCGTTCCGTGAGGCCGAGTTCGACATCATGTACGGCGAAGGCATCTCGCGGGAGGGCGACCTGCTCGACCTGGCCGTCGAGAAGCGGATCGTCGAGAAGAGCGGGGCGTGGTTCGCGTACGGCGGAGAGCGTCTCGGACAGGGCCGTGAGAACGCCAAGCAGTTCCTGAAGGAGAACCCGTCGGTGTGCCAGGCGGTCGAGACTCGCGTTCGCAAGGAACTCGGCATGCTCCGCGAACCCGAGGCGGCCGTCGTCTGATCTGCGACATAGTTGTCGCTTGACGTCCGGGTTGCGACGGGTGGACAACAACGTCCATGAATTCGACCCACGTTACCCGACTCGCCCAGATCTGCGCGTCTCGCATCGACCCTGCCGCGCAGTCGTTCGACGAGAGCTTCCCAGCTCTCAAGGATGATCTGCAGCAGCTTCTCGAGTCGATGAAATCGCTCGACCCACGCTTTCAGTTCGACCGTCTCGGGCGTCCGGGCGCCGTCGCGGCCGTCCGCGGCGCGCTCCCGACCATCGAGCGGGAACTGTTCGATGCAGTGATGGAGGATTGCGAGTGCGAGCTTGCGGCCACTCGCGAAGCGTTCTTCCAGCTGGTGCGGGCCACGCGGGCGAAGACGTAAGCGTATGATAGCGGCTCAGCGACGAGGAGGACCGATGTCGAAGCGCATCTTCGGGATGGTCGCGGCCGTGTGCGTGGCGGCGGTGATTCAGGTGGGCCTGGCAGCTCAGGGGCGAGGCGGTCGCGGGGGGCGCGGCGCCGCCGCCGGCGGCGACGACGAGGCCGTGCCGACGGAGAAGCAGTTTGCCGAGAGCGCTGAAGCCCAGCGCCTCGTTGCCGAGGCGATGAAGATCGCGGGATCGGATCTCGCGCCCCAGGCCAAAATGTTCTGCACCGCGACGGGGCCGCTGCGTCTGGCCCTCGCACGCCAGGCCGCTGGTTTGCCCCCGGTTCCGAACGCCACGATCGAGCCCACGCGGGTGTTCGACAACATGTATTTCATCGGGATGACCTCGCAGAACACCTGGGCCATCACGACGAGCGCCGGGATCATCCTGATCGACACCATGAACAGCGCCGACGAGGCACGCGACGTGATCGTGCCGAGCATGCAGAAGGCCGGCCTGGATCCCGCGCAGATCAAGTACATCGTCATCTCGCACGGCCATCCCGGGCAAAGCGACCACACCGGAGGCGCGCTCTACCTGCAGAAGACCTACGGGGCCAAGGTGTTGATGAATCCGGCTGACAGTTCGCTCGTGCTGCCGACGCAGCGGCCGGATCGACCGCTGGCGACCCCCGACATGGCGGCGGCCGATGGACAGAAGCTCACGCTCGGCGACACGACGCTGACCCTGGTACACATTCCGGGTCACACGCCAGGCACGATGGGGGTCATCGTGCCCGTGAAACAGCGCGGCACACCACACGCGGTGATCGTGCTCGGCGCGTCGCAGATGCCGACGCGTGCCTCGCTGCAGCAGTTCGAGCACGTGTTCAACGACTTCGCGAAGCCGCAGAAGGTCGAGGCGGCGGTCAACATGCACGCGCAAGGTCTGCAGGATGACTTCGCGCAGCTCGAAACCCTTCGCAAGAATCCGAATGGGCCGAATCCCTATCTCCAGTACGGGCCGGAGCGATTCAGCCGGTGGATGGACATCATGTTGGAGTGTGGTCGAGCCCGACTGGCCGCGATGGGTCGCTAGAGCCGCCCGGCTGGCAAGAAGAAGGTGGTGGCCAGGGACGGAATTGAACCGCCGACACCATGATTTTCAGTCATGTGCTCTACCAACTGAGCTACCTGGCCAGCTTGGTTGCCGATTCGTCCACGGCGCCGGGCCAGGCCCAGCGCGCAGAAATCGGAGTATAACACCCGCCCCGTTTGACGGTCGCGCGCCCAGCACGTACTCTGGTTCCACACGAGGAAGGTCACAGCGACCCTTGCCCCTGTTCCCTATGACCTCTCCCCCGATTGTGGAGTTGCCGTGCGTAGACTGATTGCAATCGTCGCCGTGGTGGCCTTGACGGCCTGCTCGAAGACCACCCCGGCCGATGCCAAGACGCAGACCTCGACGTCCCCCGCGGCGACGCCCGCGACGGCGGCCCCTGTGCCCGCGGCGCCACCCAAGCCCGTTCCCGCGCAGCTTCCAGACGTCGTCGCCACCGTCAACGGCGAGGTCATCAACAAGGCAGAGTTCGAGGGCGCCCTGCAGGCGCTCGCGGGTCGAGCCGGCGGACCCATGCCGGCGGATCAACGCGATCGAATCGTTCGCGGGATGCTCGACGACCTAATCGCATTCAAGCTGCTCGTCCAGGAGGTGGCAGCGCGGAAGATCGCCGTGCCCGATGCCGACATCGACGCGCAGATCGCGAAAGTGCGGAGCCAGTTTCCGTCGGACGCGCAATTCCAGCAGACTCTGGCCGCACAGAAAGTCACGCTCGAGAAGCTGCGCGAGAATGCGCGCACGCAGCTCGCCGTCGAGAAGCTGCTCGAGTCGGAGGTCGCCGGCAAGATCGCGGTGACTCCGGCGGCCATCGAGGACTTCTACCAGAAGAACCTCGACAAGTTTCAGCAGACCGCGCGCGTGCGCGCGAGCCACGTGCTGATTACGATCCCGCAAAACGCCGACGCCGCCACCAAGGAGAAGGCCAAAGCCAAGGCCGAGGCCGTTCTCGCCGAGATCAAGGGCGGGAAGGATTTTGCCGCCGTCGCCAAAGCGAATTCGCAGGACCCAGGGAGCGCCGCGAGCGGCGGCGATCTGGGATTCTTCCAGCAGGGGCAGATGGTGCCCGCGTTCGACGAGGTCGCGTTCAAGCTCAACCCGGGCGAGATGAGTGGCGTCGTCGAGTCGCCGTTTGGCTTTCACATCATCAAGGTCGCCGAGAAGCAGGCCGCCCGCGTGGTGCCGCTCGAGGAGGCGAAGCCGCAGATCGAGCAGTTCCTGACGGGCCAGAATCGCCAGACGCAGGCCCAGGCATTTGTCAGCACCCTGAAGGCCAAAGCGAAGATCGACATCCGCATGTGAGCGACGGCGTCCGGCTCGACGTCTGGCTCGACATCGCCTGCCTGTTCAAGACGCGCTCGGAGGCCAAGCGCGCCTGCGAGGGGGGGAAGGTCGAGGTCAACGGCGAGCACGCCAAGCCTCACCGCGTCGTTCACGAAGGCGATCGCGTTCGTATTGGCCGGGCGTTCGGCCGTCACCAGGATGTCGTCGCCCGTATCGTCATCGACCAGCACGTCAAGAAATCCGAGGCGCGGGTGCTCTACGATGACGTTACGCCGAAGCCGACCCCGGACGAAATCGAGATGCGCCGCATGGAGCGCGTCTACCGCGCCGCGACGCAGGCGGCGGGTACGCCCGACCGCCGTCGCCGCCGCGAGATCCGCCGCGCCAAGGGCAAAATGTGAACCCTCGAAAGTCCTCTGATGCCGCGTAACCAGGAAGTCATCCGCCAGTGGAAGGTGTTGCACGCGCTCGAGTCGTCTCGTCATGGCGCGACCATCGATGCCCTGGCCCGTGACCTCGACGTGACGACGCGCACCATCCGCCGGGACCTCGCAGCGTTGCAAGAGGCGGGCTTTCCGCTCTTCGACGAGCGCGACGAGGACGGGCGTGCCCACTGGCGCCTGGAGGGGCAGGCGCTCAAGGGGCTCGAGACCGGCTTTACCCTTGCCGAGTTGTGCGCGCTCTATCTCAGTCGAAACCTGCTCGAGTCGGTCGTCGGATCGCCGTTTCAACGGGACCTGACGCTGGCGTTCGCCCGCCTCGAGAAGATGCTCGCGCCGCGTATGCGGCGGTTTCTCGACCGGCTCCCACAGGTACTGGCCGCCAAGCCCGGTCCCCGGTCCCGTGGCGCCGACCTCACCGCCGATATCGTCGCGCGCCTCCTCGACGCGACGCTGCACTATCGCGTCGCGACAATGCGATATACGTCGGTGTCGAGCGCACGGACAAAGGACTACGTCGTGCATCCGTATCGGCTGGCCTTCGCCCAGGGTGGGCTGTACCTGCTGGCCTACGTGCCGGAGTACAGCGACGTACGGACGTTCGCGATCGATCGCATCGCCTCGGTGTCGCTCGGCAAGCAGACGTTCTCACCCACCAGCACCATACCGGACGATGTCTTCGGGAATTCGCTTGGCGTGAATACCGGTCCGGCGACCACCGTGGAAGTGGGGTTCGCGGCCTCGGTGGCGCCCTATGTCAGGGCCCGGGTGTGGCATCCGTCACAGCGCATCCGGGAAACGGACCAAGGCCTCGTGGTCACATTGAGCGTCTGTAATGATGCGGCACTGCGCAGCTGGATTCTCAGCTGGGGCGCGGCTGCCCGGGTTTTGGCGCCGGCGTCGCTTGCCGAAGACGTCCGCGGCGCGCTTCGCAACGCAACGGCACAATACGAGACCTAACGTGGCCAGAAGATCGCTCCGCCTGATCCTGCCTGTCGTGCTCGCGGTCCTGTTCCTCGGAGGGCCGTCCCTCGTCCGCTTCTATACCGACTGGCTCTGGTTCGGTGAGGTCGGCTATCAGCCGGTCTTCACCGCGATGATCCGAAGCGAAGCGTCCCTGTTCACGATCGCGTTCGTGGGCTCGGTGCTCTGGCTGACTGTCAACTGGCGGCTGGCCGTCGCCTCGATGCGCGACATCCGTCCCGTCTTCATGACGCAGCAAGGCCTCGAGGTGGCCCTCCCCGGTCGCCAGCAGGCAGCGACCATCGTGTCGGCGATCGCCATGATCCTGGCGGGTCTGATCGGTCTGTTCGCGGCCTCGCAGTGGGAGCTCTGGATGACCTGGCGACAGGCCGTGCCTTTCGGGCAGGCGGATCCGATCTTCGGACGGGACATTGCCTTCTACGTCTTCACACTGCCCTTCCTGCAGTTCGTACGCGGGCTCGTCCAGACGCTCCTCGTGCTGGCCGCGCTCGGCGCGGGCGGCATCTATCTCTTGACCGGCGGCCTGACATCGGGGTTTCCCACGAGCGTCTCGATGACGGCTTCGGCACGCCGGCACCTATCGCTGCTCGGGGCGCTGTTCTTTCTGTCGCTGGCCGCCGGAGCCTGGCTCGGGCGCTTCGAACTGCTCATGCACCCGGCCGGCGTGATCTACGGCGCGTCCTATGCCGATGTCTACGGGCGCATGCCCATCGCCGTGGCGTTGACCGCCGTGTCCGTGCTCGGCGCGGCGATGGCGGCCTGGCACGCCACGACGCGCAGCAACTGGCCCATTCCCATCGCCGGGGTTCTCTATCTGCTCGTCAGCATCGGCGGCGAGGGCTATAGCACCATGCTGCAGCGCTTCGTGGTGACGCCCAACGAGCAAACGCGGGAGTCGGGGTTCATCCGCTACAACATCGACGCCACGCGGCGTGCCTACGCGCTCGAGGGGGTCGAAGAGCGCGCGCTCTCAGGTGACGCCATGCTCACCCGCGACGACATCACGCGCAACGCGACCACGCTCGAGAACGTCAGGCTCTGGGATCACCAGCCGCTCCTCGATACGTTCGGGCAGCTCCAGGAGATCCGCACGTACTACGACTTCACGGCCGTGGACAACGACCGGTACACCATCGACGGTCGTCCGCAGCAGGTGATGCTGTCAGCCCGGGAACTGAATTCCAGCAGTCTGCCCAACCGCACCTGGGTGAACGAGCGGCTGACCTTCACCCACGGATACGGGCTCACGCTCGGCCCGGTCAATCAGGTGACGAGCGAGGGCCTCCCGGTTCTGTACGTGCGCAACCTGCCGACCGAGACGATACGGGATCTGCCCATTCAGGAGCCGAGTCTCTATTTCGGCGAGCTGTCGAGCGACTACGTGATCGTCAGGACCGCGACTCGCGAGTTTCACTACCCGCGCGGCGAGGAAAACGTGTTCATGCCCTATGGGGGCAGCGGCGGCCTGGCCCTGGAGTCGCTTGGTCGGCGACTCATGTTCGCGCTGCGGTTCGGCGCCTATCAGATCGCCTTCAACGACGGCATCACCGCCGACAGCCGCATCATCTTCCATCGCAACATCACCGAGCGCGTCACCGAGATCGCGCCCTTCCTGCGTTTCGATCGCGATCCATACCTCGTGCTCGCGGACGGGCGCCTGTTCTGGATGTACGACGCGTACACGACGAGCGATCGCTACCCGTACGCCACCCCATCGGCGTCCGGCATCAACTACATTCGGAATGCCGTCAAGGTCGTCATCGACGCGTACAACGGCACCACCACGTTCTACGCGGCCGATGCTGTCGACCCGATCCTCGCGACCTATCGCGCCATCTTTCCAGACCTCTTCACGCCGTTCGAGAAGATGCCGGCGGCGCTACGCGCCCATGTGCGGTATCCGGAAGACATCTTCGCCCTGCAGGCGGCCGTCTTCGCCACGTATCACATGACCGAGCCCGCGGTGTTCTACAACCGCGAAGATCAGTGGGAGGTGCCGATCATCGATGACACGGAGGGCCAGGCGATGCAGCCGTACTACACGATCATGCGTCTGCCAGGCGAGACCGACGCCGAGTTCATCCAGATGCTGCCGTTCACCCCGCGGCGCAAGGACAACCTCGCCGCGTGGCTCGTCGCGCGGAGCGACGCGGCCCACTACGGTGACGTCCGGGTGTTTCAGTTCCCGAAGCAGAAGGTCGTGTTCGGCCCGCGTCAAGTGGTCGCGCGTATCAACCAGGACCAGATGATCTCGCCGCAGATCACACTCTGGAACCAGCAGGGGTCGCAGGTGACGTGGGGCACGCTGATGGTGATCCCGATCGAGGAGTCCCTGATCTACGTCCGGCCGCTCTATTTGCGCGGGGCCGGTGGTCGCATCCCTGAGCTGACCCGGGTGGTCGTGGTGTACAACGACCAGATCGTCATGGAGCAGACGCTCGATCAGGCGTTGGCACGCCTGTTCGGCGGCGGTCAGGCCCCGTCACGGGAGCCGGTGTCGACCGCGACGGCGGCCGCGTCGCCGGTCCCGGCGGCTCCGCCCGCACAGCCCGTCGCGGCGGGTGCCGCCTCCGCGTCCCCGCTGCCCACGCTCGCCGCCGAAGCGCAAACGCATTACCAACGCGCGCTCGAAGCGCAGCGCGCCGGCGATTGGGCCCGGTACGGCGAGGAGCTTCGCAGTCTCGGCCAGGTGCTCGATCGGATGAAGCCGCAATAGGTTCGATGCGTTTCAAGCTCACGATCGAGTACGCGGGTACGCGCTACAGCGGCTGGCAGATTCAATCGAACGCTAAGACGATTCAGGGCGAGCTCGAACGGGCGGTTCGCGAGGCTACGGGCGTCGAACGATTCGAGGTCTACGGCTCGGGCCGCACCGACGCCGGCGTTCATGCGATGGCCCAGGTTGCCCACCTCGACATCGCGACCACCCTGGCGCCCGAGCTGTTGTGCCGGCGCGTCAACGAGGAACTTCCCTCCGACATCCACCTTCTTCGAGTGGAACCGGCGCGCCACAAGTTCCACGCACGGCACGACGCCGTCGCGCGGAGCTACCTGTATCACGTGGCCCGGCGGCGCACGGCCTTCTTCAAGCCGTTCGTCTGGTGGGTGAAGGACGCGCTCGACGTCGAGTGCATGCGCCGCACGGCCGCTCACTTTGCCGGCATGCACGACTTCAGATCCTTCACCGACGACGATCCGACAGTGAAGTCCACGGAGGTCCGCGTCGAGTCGATCGAGATCGTGGAGGACGGGGACCTCGTGCTCGTCCACATCGAGGGATCCCACTTTCTGTGGAAGATGGTGAGGCGGCTGGTTGGCGTGCTCGTCGAGGTCGGGCGCGGACGTCTCACGGAGCGCGAGGCGTCCGCGATGCTCACTGAACGATCCGATCAGCCGGCGCGGCTCACCGCACCGGCCTCAGGACTGTTCTTGGAGCGCGTCTACTATCCAGGCGATCGGCGCGACCTGCCGCTCTCGACGCCAGTCTCTCTTCGCGGTCAGCTGTAGAACCGACCGCGACCTGCAGGCTGCCAGCTGCCAACCCTAGGGCGCCGCGCTCGCCGGCGGCGTCACGCCGTTGAGGCGCAGGTACACGACCATCTGACCGTAGATGTCCTCGGTGTGAACCATCGTGAAATAGATGATTCGGGCGCGGCTGGCCGAGGGCCCGAGGAAACGCGGCGGCATGACTCGTTCGATCCACTGCTGGTCGTTGAACTCCTTGATCAGCGCCTCTCCATAGTCGAACGACTGCTGCAGCGCCATCATCACGTCGGCCTTCTGGCGCGCCTGCATGTTGATCGTCGGCGGCGCAGCCTTCCCACCGAGCGTGCGATACAGCATGGCGTTGACCTGCACGATGTGCATCAGTCGTTCACCGAAGGTCTGCTGCGGAGGCGTCGGCTTGGCGTCGAAGCGGTCCGCAGGCATCGCGTTGGCCGCCTTGAGGATGAGGTCCTTCTGGGACGCCCAGTCAGCCTGAATGTCTCCCGCGAGCGATCCGCTCGCGGCCGGCCCGGGCATGTTGCCGCCGCCACCCTGGGCGAGCGGCGTGGCGACAAGCGCCAGTACCAGAACAGACGCCGCAAACGCACACGCACGGGCTGATGTCATTGGGCCTCCCTGAACGTGGAAGAGCGTAGCATGCGGCGAAGCCCGACGGGGGCCCGCCGCATGAGCGTTCAGCGGAAGAAGACGTTCGCGATCGGGCCGGCAGCGGCGGTGACGGTCAGCTCGCGCACGGGGGCCGGCACAGCAGCCTTTTGTCCCGGCATGTACGTGAAGTCGACCGTCGTCGTTTTCCCAGCCTGGACGTCGATCGTCTGGGTCTGCATGCCGAACACCTCGTGCCAGACGTTCAGCGTCTGCATTCCGGCCGGCACGTTGGTCACCGTGAACGATCCGTCGGCCGCCGACACCGCATAGTACGGATTGTCGACGATGCCGACGTAACCACTCATCCAGGCGTGGATGTCGCACTTGATGTGCAGCATCTCGCCGGCTTTCAACTTGTAATCGAACACCATTCCCGCCATTGGCTGACTCGTGTTGAAGTCGTTTCCAGCCATCGTCAGCGAATGGACGTTGTGCCCCGTCATGTCGTCGTTCTTCACCTGCAACGTCTGTCCGACACGGGCGCCGATCATGTGCGGTGCGAAGACGCAATCCTTCTGGGTCATGACGGCGGGCGCCGTCGGCGCCGGCGTGCCCGGGAAGGAGCCCTGAACGGTCACGAAGGCGCTCTGCAGCCCCCCGCCGGCGTCTACGACGACGCTTGGCGCGGTGAGGCGCTTGCCGGCGTACATCTTGACGCACCTCGGATCCGCACCGAGTCTGACTACCGGGTTCACCGGGGTCGCCCCCATGTATTTCACGTGACCGACGA
>Ga0210380_10000141_pt1 | contig 41329 bp, 36 predicted proteins | sample PLM4_5_coexredo_FD_155476 | JGI IMG/M metagenome (GOLD analysis project Ga0210380, IMG submission 155476) | Groundwater sediment microbial communities from an aquifer in East River, Colorado, USA - PLM4_5_coex redo | ecosystem: Environmental > Terrestrial > Soil > Riparian zone | place: USA... | reverse complement strand
TCGGGCTCCATCTGCGGGATGTTGACGCCCACCGTAAGGCCGAGGAAGCCGTAGATCTTGCCCATCCACTCGGCATCGCGCTTGGCGAGGTAGTCGTTGACCGTGACGATGTGCACGCCGCGCCCGGCCAGTGCGTTAAGGTAAGCGGGCAGCGTCGCCACCAGCGTCTTGCCCTCGCCGGTGCGCATCTCGGTGATCTTGCCATCGTGCAGGGCCATGCCACCGATCAGCTGCATGTCGAAGTGGCGCATTTTCAGCGCGCGCCTGCCGACTTCGCGCACCACGGCGAACGCCTCCGGCAAGAGTGCCTCCAGCCCCTCTCGCTCGGCGGCATCCTTCTGTTCCTCTGGCGCAGCGGCGAGGCGCGCGGCGAGGCGCTGCTTGAATTCCCCGGTCTTCGCGCTCAGCGCGGCGTCGGCAAGGCCCGCGACGCCTGCCTCGAGCGCGTTAACGCGCGCGACGACGCGGGAATACTGCTTGAGCAGCCGGTCGTTGCGGCTGCCGAAGATCTTGGTGAGGACGTTGGCGATCATCGATGGCGCCGCTGTCGTCGCGGGCGCGCGGAAATGGCCTGAAAACCAAAAATTTTAGCATGCCGGGGTGGCACCCCGGTGCGCCGCTACTTGCCGGCGCGCGCGGACTGCTGCGAGGCCTGGGAGGCGAGTACGAAGCGCGCAGGGTTCTGCGCCGCGCCCTTGAAGCGAACTTCAAAATGCAGGTGCGGGCCGGTCGAGCGGCCGGTGGTGCCGACATCGGCAATCTTGCGCCCGCGCTGCACCACATCGCCCTCCCTCACGTGGAGCTTCGATGCGTGGGCATAGCGTGTTACCAGGTCGTTGCCGTGGTCCACGTCCACCACGTTTCCGTACTGCGGGTGGAAGCCGGCGAAGATCACCACGCCGCCCGCCGCCGCGACAATCGGCGCACCGAGATCGGCCAGAAAATCGATGCCCTCGTGCATCGCCTGCTGGCCGGTGAACGGATCGATGCGCATGCCGAAGCCGGATGCGTTGAATGGCGCGCTCACCGGCATCATCGTCGGCATCAGCTTCTTCTTGATCGCCTGCTCGAACAGCTGCGCCTCGAGCACCCCGAGAATGTCGGTGCGGTTCTCCACGTTGCGGGATAGCGCGCTCAGCTTCTCGCCGAACTCGGCAAGCGACAGGTTCTGCGGCGGCAGCGCGGTGGGCTGCGCCCCGCCCAGGCCAGGCGCTTCGCTGAACCTGAATTCCTGCGGGCGCATGCCCGCCAGCGTGGACAGGCGGTCGCCCAGCGCCTCGAGCCGGGCCAACTGCGCCTGCATCTCGCCCAGCTTCACCGCCATGGCGTTCAGGTTCTGCTGCACGAACTGGCGCGCGCGCTCGGATTCGCCCTGCTGCGCCGCGAGCACGAGTTCCCGCACCACAGGAAACTTGATGTCAGCGGCAAAACGGATGGTCAGCCAGTACAGGCCTGCGGTCATGCCCAGCAGCAGCATGAGCGCGATCATCAACGACGCCATCAGGTGGCGAGTGGAGACGGTCAGCGTCCTGGCCCTGGCCAGACGGTCAGGGATTACGATAATCTGCACCCAGCACTCCCTTTGCTCAGTTCCCCGTGCAACCCTTAAAGATCGACCGCTACCTCGCTACCGATGACGCCCTCCGGCCCATCGTCGCAAAGGCGCGCCAGATCGAGGCACTGGCCAGACTTTGCGCCGACTTCCTCCCACCGGGCCTGGCCCGCCAAGTGCGGGCGGCCAACCTCAAGGACGGCGAACTCGTGCTGCTCGCTGCCAACCCGCCCGCCGCGGCAAAGTTGAAAATGGTCGCCGAGAGCCTGCGTAAGTTCTTGTTACAGCAGGGTTCGAAGGTTAGTTCAGTTTCGGTGAGGGTGCAACCGACCAGTGCACACTTCGCCACCCCGCCGCCGGGCAAGACCGCCGTCCTTTCAGTGAAGGGAATCTCTGAATTATCAGATCTTTACAGTCGCCTCACGCCAGATTCGCCGGTGCGGCACGCCTTGGAAAGGCTGTTGACCCGGCACGGACTCAAACCACCACCAGCAGCCGCTCTCCAAAGAGCAGCAAGAGGATCAGGACGAAGAGGAAAAGGGCGTACTTGAAGGTCTGCCAAGCGTGACGGAGGTATCTTCGCTCACCAGTCAGCATGTACATCAGGACGCAGGCGCCGAGTGCGACGGCGACCAGCAGGCCGAGGACGCGCAGCAGCAGCACCTAAGACGTCTGTCGCAACAAACCTAGGCCAGCGACGCCGGCAGGGGCCGCTTCGGCGCTCTCGAAGCTTGCCATTTCCCACGCCGAAGCGTTCGCCAGCAGCGCGCGCAACAGCATGTTGTTCAGCGCATGGCCGGACTTGTGCGCGGCGAATGCCCCCAGAAGCGGACGGCCGAGCAGGTACAGGTCGCCGATTGCATCCAGCACCTTGTGGCGTATGAACTCGTCGGCGAATCGCAGGCCTTCAGTGTTGAGCAGGCGGTATTCGTCCAGCACCAGAGCATTGTCGAGCCCGCCGCCCAGCGCCAGGCCATCCTCGCGCAGGCGCTCGACCTCGTGCATGAAGCCGAAGGTGCGCGCGCGCGCAATCTCCTTCAGATACGAAGTCTCGGCGAAGTCCACCGTGACGGATTGGCTGGTCTTCTCGATCACCGGGTGATTGAACACGATGGAGAAGGAAAGGCGCAGGCCTTCATAGGGCTCGAGGCGCGCCCACTTGTCGCCGTCGCGCACCTCGACGGGCTGCTTCACGCGCAGGAAGCGCTTGGGCGCCGCCTGCTCCTCGAGCCCGGCCTGCTGCACGAGGAGTGCGAAAGGCGCCGCGCTGCCGTCCATGATCGGCACTTCCGGCCCGTCGATGTCGATGTATGCGTTGTCGACGCCCAGGCCGGCGAGCGCCGACATCAGGTGCTCGACCGTGTAGATCTTCACGCCCTGGTGTACGAGGCACGAGGACAGGCGGGTCTCACCGACCAGATCAGCGCGCGCCGGGATATCTACCGGCGTGGCAAGGTCCACGCGACGGAAGATGATGCCGGTGTCAGGCTGCGCGGGCCGCAGTGCGATGTTCACTTGCTGTCCCGTGTGCAGGCCCACGCCGCGGGCGCGAATCAGGGACTTCAGTGTGCGTTGCCGGAGCATGCGTAACTTCTTGAGCGAAAGGCGGATTCTAACAGACGGGATCGGCGCAGCGCCTCCGGCAAGGAGGATGGAAGCGCTGCACCGCCCGTGCGGCGCGCCGGCTCAGTCGGCCTGTTTGCGCAGGAACGCAGGGATGTCGTACTTGTCCACGCCGCTTTGTTGCAACGCCTCGACCGTCGAAGCGCGATTGCGCCGGATCACGGCCGGCACCGATTCGAGATGGCTGTAATCCACCGCGCCTGCCGCTACCAGCGGCTGGTTGTCGGTGCCGGTCTTTTGCGACACCACCAGCTGCGGCTTGGGCTGGCGCGCGCCGATCGGCGCGCCCAAGCCGGTGGCGACGACCGTCACTCGCAGTTCGTCACCCAGTGCGTCGTCGTACACCCCGCCGTAGATGATGGTGGCGTCCTCGGCAGCGAAGGTGCGCACGGTGTTCATCACCTCCTTGGTCTCGCGCAGCTTGAGGCTGGCGCGCGAGGCGCTGATGTTGACCAGCACGCCGCGCGCGCCGGCCAGGTTCACGCCCTCCAGCAGCGGGCAGGCAATGGCCTGCTCGGCGGCGATGCGCGCGCGGTCGATGCCGCTCGCGGCAGCCGAACCCATCATCGCCATGCCTTGTTCGGACATCACCGTGCGCACGTCCTGGAAGTCCACGTTCACCAGCCCGGGCTGGTTGATGATCTCGGCGATTCCCGCGACCGCGCTATTCAGCACGTCGTCAGCCGCCTTGAACGCCTCTTCCTGCGTTACGTCCTCGCCGAGCACTTCTTCGAGCTTGTCGTTGAGGATCACGATGAGCGAGTCCACGTGCGGCGCCAGCTCGTTGATGCCTTGCTCGGCGATCTTCATGCGCTTGGAGCCCTCGAAGGAGAACGGCTTGGTGACCACCGCGACGGTGAGGATGCCCAGCGTGCGCGCGACTTCGGCGATCACCGGCCCCGCGCCGGTGCCGGTGCCCCCGCCCATGCCGGCGGTGATGAACACCATGTGCGCCCCGGCGACCGCCTCCTCGATGCGCTCGCGCTCCGCGATCGCCACTGCGCGCGCCTCCTCGGGCTTTGCGCCCGCACCTAGCCCGCTCGAGCCGAGCTGGATCTGGTTGCGCGACTTGTTGCGCGATAGCACCTGCGCGTCGGTATTGACGGCGATGAACTCCACGCCCTCGACGCCCTGCTCGATCATGTGGTTCACGGCATTGCCGCCCGCGCCACCGACCCCGATCACCTTGATGACCGGCCCCGCTGCCTGACTGTCTACGATCTCGAACATGTGCTTCCTCCTTGCCAGTGAGTACGACGTCAAAAATTCCTCTGGAACCACTCGCGCATGCGGCCAAGCACCGCACGCACCGAACCGTCCTGCCGTGAAAGCTGGCCCTGCCTGACCTGCTGCACGCCCTCGAGCAGCAGTCCCACCGCGGTGGCGTAGCGCGGATTGCGCACCACCTCGGCGAGTCCGCCGGCGTAGCGCGGAATGCCGACGCGCACCGGCATGTGGAAGATCTCCTCGCCGAGCTCGACCATGCCCTGCATCACCGCGCTGCCGCCGGTGAGCACCACGCCCGAGGACAGCAGCTCCTCGAAGCCGGACTCGCGCAGCACCTGCTGCACCAGCGAGAACAGTTCCTCCACGCGCGGCTCGATCACCTCGGCAAGCGTCTGCCGGGACATGACGCGCGGGCCGCGGTCGCCGATGCCGGGCACCTCGATCATTTCGTTCGGGTCGGCGAGCTGGCGCAGCGCCACCCCCTGGCGCACCTTGATGATCTCGGCCTCCGCGGTCGGCGTGCGCAGGGCCATGGCGATGTCGTTGGTGATCTGGTCGCCGGCAATCGGGATCACCGCGGTGTGCCGGATCGCCCCATGCGTGAACACGGCGATATCGCTGGTGCCGCCGCCGATGTCCACCAGGCACACGCCGAGGTCCTTCTCGTCTTCGGACAGTACGGCGCGCGAGGAGGCGAGCGGTTGCAGGATCAGGTCGTTCACTTGCAGGCCGCAACGGCGCACGCATTTGACGATGTTCTGCGCGGCCGACACCGCACCGGTGACGATGTGCACCTTCACTTCCAGGCGCACCCCGGACATGCCGATCGGCTCGCGCACGTCTTCCTGCCCGTCGATGATGAACTCCTGGCGCAGCACGTGCAGGATCTGCTGGTCCGTGGGAATATTCACCGCCTTGGCGGTCTCGATCGCGCGCTCGACGTCGAGCGCGCTCACCTCGCGGTCCTTGATTGCCACCATGCCAGTCGAGTTGAAGCTCTTGATGTGGCTGCCGGCGATGCCGGTGAATGCCGAGGCGATCTTGCAATCCGCCATCAGCTCGGCCTCCTCGAGCGCGCGCTGCACGGCATTCACTGTGGACTCGATGTTCACCACCACGCCCTTCTTCAGGCCCTTGGATTCGTGTCCGCCCATGCCCAGGATCTCGAGCGAGCCGTCGGCGCGCAGTTCAGCCACCAATGCCGCCACTTTCGAGGTGCCGATGTCGAGCGCCACGACGAGGTTCTTGGTCTCTTTGGCCATGCCTCAGCCGCCCTTGAAGTCCGGCATGCGCAGGGCGAAGCCGTTCGGGTAGCGCAGGTCAACGTGGACGTTTGCAGCGCCATCGGGCGTTGGCCTCCGCTGCATCCTGGCCAGCGTGTGCGGGTGTACCGCCACGAAGCGCTCAAGCCGCTGGTCCACGGGATCATTGGAGGTATCGCGGCCGAGCTCGATCATCAGCCCGCCGCCCAAGCGCGCCTGCCATGCGTGACGCGGCGAAAGGATCAGCGCCTCGAGCGGCGCGCCGAGCGGCACCAGCAGATCGACGAAGCGCCGGTAGCGGCGCGTGACCTCGGCTTCGCTGCCCGCCGGGCCGGCGAACAGCGGCAGCGCCGCGTCGCTGCGCCCGGCAAAGCGTTCGCCGTGGATGCTTACCAGGCCGGCATCGCCCCAGCGCGCGAGCGGGACATGTTCTTCGAGCGTCACTTCGAGCCGGTCGGGCCATATGCGACGCACCTGCGCGCGCCGCACCCAGGGCAGCTGTTCGAGTGCCGCGCGCGGCTGCGCCAGGTCCACGGCGAAGAAGTTGCCGTCGACGCGCCCTTGCATCGCCTGCTCGACTTCGGCGCGCGTGGTGTGCGCCAGCATGCCGCGTAGCGCCACCTCGCGCAGCGGGAACAGCGGCGAGCGCAGCAGCAGCTGCATGGCGGCAAAGGCGAACACCAGGAGGGAGAGTGCGGTGAGCGCGCCGGCCACTGCGTTGAGCAGGCGCGGGTTATCCCACATGACTGCTCTCCAGGATGCGCATGCAGAGGTCCTCGTAGGAGAGCCCGGCGGCGCGCGCCGCCATCGGTACCAGCGAGTGGTCGGTCATGCCCGGCACGGTGTTCACTTCCAGCAGCCACGGCTCACCGGCGCGGTCGAGCATCAGGTCCACGCGGCCCCAGCCGCTGCAAGCGAGCGCGCGGAACGCCCGCAGGCACAGCTGCTGGACCTCGCGCTCCTTTGCGGCAGGCAATCCGCAGGGAATCAGGTAGCGCGTGTCGTCGGCGACGTACTTGGCCTGGTAGTCGTAGAAATCGCGCGGCGTCTCCAGCTTGATCAGGGGCAGCGCCTCGTCACCGAGAATGCCTGCGGTGAGCTCGGTGCCGTCGACGAACTTCTCCGCGATCACCGCGCGGTCGTAGTTCACCGCGAGCGCGTAGGCTTCCTCCAGCTCGCCCGCGGCGCGCACCTTGCTCATGCCGATGGAGGAGCCTTCGTTGACCGGCTTCACCATCAGAGGCAGGCCCAGACGTTTCGCGGTCGCGCGAAAATCGCTCTTCGCATCGAGGATCTCGAAGGGCGGGGTCGGCAGGCCCTCAGCCATCCAAAGGCGCTTGGCGCGCAGCTTGTCCATGGCGAGCGCGGAGCCGAGCACGCCGCTCCCGGTGTAGTGCAGGCCCAGCCATTCCAGCGCGCCCTGCAGCGTGCCGTCTTCGCCGAAGCGCCCATGCAGCGCGATGAACGCGCGCTCGTAGCGCCCGGCGATGAGGGCTTCGAGTCCGTGTTCCGCGGGATCGAAGGCATGCGCGTCCACGCCGCGTGCGCGCAGCGCGGCGAGCACCAGCGCACCGCTCTTTAGCGACACCTCGCGTTCCGCCGACTTGCCGCCGAGGAGCACGGCGACCCTCATGCGGGCTCCCCGACGATGCGCACTTCGGGCAGCAGCGCGATGGAGGTCCGCTCGAGGACCCGGGCCCGCACCTCGTCGATCAGCCACTCGATGTCGGAGGCGCGCGCCGCGCCCTTGGGATTGACGATGAAGTTGGCGTGCTTCTCGGACACGCGGGCGCCGCCGCGCGCGAGTCCCTTCAGCCCGCAGGACTCGATCAACCGCGCCGCATGGTCGCCGGGCGGATTGCGGAACACGCTGCCGGCGTTGGGCAGCGAGAGCGGCTGCGAGGCGATGCGTTTCTCGAGCAGCTCCTTGATGCGCGCGCGCGAGGCCGCGCCGTCGCCCTTGCGCAGGTCGAACCAGGCACCGGCGAACCATTCGTCCTCGCCGAGGCGGCCGCCGTCCTTCAGCGCGCAGTAGCGGTAGCCGCTCTCGAACTCGTCCCTCGAGCGCGCTCGCACCTGGCCGCGCCGGTCGATGGTAACGGCGCGCTCCACGATCTCCCAGGTCTCGCCGCCGTAGCAGCCCGCGTTCATCGCCAGCGCGCCGCCGACCGTTCCGGGCACGCCGACAAGGAACTCCGCGCCCACGAGCGCGTTGCGCGCGGCGTACCGCGCCACCTTGGGGCTCGCCACGCCGGCCTCCGCGTACAGACGGCCGTCGATCAGCTCGGGATGGCGGGCCGCGGCGTGCGTCAGCACCACCGTGCCGGCAAAGCCCCCGTCGCGCACCAGCAGATTGGAGCCCAGGCCGACGAACAAGAGCGGTTCTGCCGCCGGCAGTTGCCGCAGGAACACCGCCAGGTCGTCGAGGTCCGCGGGCGAGTAGCAACGCGCGGCCGGGCCGCCGGCGCGCCAACTGACGTGGCGCGCCATCGGCTCGTGGGCCTTCAACTCGCCGCGCAACCCTTCCAGTCGCAGTGTGTCCGCCATGTTCATGTCAGCTGTGCCGGCACGTTGGCGATCGAGCCCGCGCCCATGCTGACCACCACGTCGTCGGCCCGCGCGACGCGCAGGATCGCCGCGGCCATCTGCCCGATGTCCTCGACGAACACCGGCTCGACCTTGCCCGCGACGCGCACCGCGCGCGCCAGCGAGCGGCCGTCCGCCGCGACGATCGCCGGCTCGCCCGCCGCGTAGACCTCGGCGAGCACGACGGCGTCGGCGGTCGACAGCACCCTGACGAAATCCTCGAACAGGTCGCGGGTGCGCGTGTAGCGGTGCGGCTGGAAGGCGAGCACGATGCGCCGTCCCGGAAACGCGCCGCGCGCGCCGGCGAGCGTCGCCGCCATCTCCGCCGGATGGTGGCCGTAGTCGTCGATCAGGGTGAAGGTGCCGCCCCCGGCGAGCGCCACCTCGCCGTAGCGCTGGAAGCGCCGGCCGACGCCGCGGAACTCGGCGAGCGCCTTCAGGATTGCCGCGTCTGCGACGCCCAGCTCCGTGGCCACGGCGATGGCGGCGAGCGCGTTTTGCACGTTGTGCTCGCCGGGCAGGTTGAGGGTCGCCGTCAGCGCCGGCCGTTTCTCCCTCAGCACGGTGAAGCGCATCGTGCCCGCCGCGTGCGCGAGCTGCTCGGCCCGCACCATGGCGTCGGCGGCGAAGCCGTAGGTCACCACCGGCTTGGAGACCAACGGCAGGATCTCGCGCACATTGGCGTCGTCCGCGCAAAGGATGGCGCTGCCGTAGAAGGGCAGGTTCTGCAGGAAGCTGACGAAGGCCTGCTTGAGGCGCGCGAAATCGTGCTGGTAGGTCTCCATGTGGTCGGCGTCGATGTTGGTCACCACCGCCACCACCGGCTGCAGGTGCAGGAACGAGGCGTCCGACTCGTCCGCCTCGACCACGATGTAGTCGCCCTGCCCCAGGCGTGCGTTGGAGCCCGCCGCATTCAGGCGCCCGCCGATGACGAAGGTGGGATCGAGCCCACCTTCCGCGAGCACGCTCGCCACCAGGCTGGTGGTGGTGGTCTTGCCGTGCGTACCGGCGATCGCCACGCCCTGCTTGAGGCGCATGAGCTCGGCGAGCATCAGCGCGCGCGGCACCACCGGCACGCGCTGCGCGCGCGCCGCCAGCACCTCGGGGTTGTCCGCGCGCACCGCGCTCGACACCACCACAGCATCGGCGCCGTTGATGTTGTGCGCAGCATGGGAGAGTGCAACTTTCGCGCCCAGGTCCTTCAGACGCCGCGTCGCCGCGTTCTCGGCCAGATCCGATCCGCTCACCTGGTAGCCGAGGTTGGCGAGGACTTCGGCAATTCCGCTCATGCCGGAGCCACCGATGCCGACGAAATGGATGTGGCGGACTTTGTGCTTCATTGCGCCAGCTCCATGCAGCGTTCGGCGACGATGCGCGCGGCGTCCGGTTTGCCCAGGCCGCGGGCCCTGCGCGCCATCTCGAGCAGGCGCGGCCGGTCCAGCGTGCGCAGCAGCGCCGCCAGCTTCTCCGGCGTGAGGTCCGCCTGCGGCAGAAGGATCGCGGCCCCCCGGTCGGCGAGGAAGCGGGCGTTGGCGGTCTGGTGGTCGTCCACCGCGTGCGGGAACGGCACCAGCACGCTCGCCACGCCGCCGGCGGAGAGTTCCGCGACGGTCATCGCCCCTGCACGGCAGATCACCAGGTCGGCTTCCGCGTAGCGCCGCGCCATCTCGTCGATGAAGGGCGTGAGTTCTCCCTGCACGCCGGCCGCGGCATAGGCCGCGCGCAGCGCCGCGTAGTTTTTTTCCCCCGACTGGTGCACGACCGAGGGCCTCGGTTCGAGCAAGGCGATCGCCCTGGGGACGCACTCGTTGAGCGCCTGCGCGCCGCCCGAGCCGCCCACCACCAGCAGCTTCAGGGGGCCGCTGCGCCGCGCGAAGCGCTCGGCCGGGTCGGCAAGCGCGGCGATGTCGCCCCGCACCGGGTTGCCGGTCCATTCGGCGCCCTTCAGCGCCTGCGGGAAGGCGGTCATGGTCTTGTCCGCGACCCCGGCCAGAATGCGGTTGGTGAGACCGGCGATGGCGTTCTGCTCGTGCACCGCGAGTGGCCGCGCGAGCAGCGAGGCCATCATGCCGCCGGGAAACGCGACGTAGCCGCCCATGCCGAGCACCACGTCCGGGCGCAGGCGAAAGATCGCCCTTGCGGATTGCCAGAAACCGACCAGCAGGTTGAGCGGCAGCAGCAGCGCCGCGAGCAAGCCCTTGCCGCGCAGCGCCGCGGCGCGGATCGAGGCCAGTTCGTAGCCGCGCGCAGCGACCAGGCGCGTTTCCATGCCTGCGCGCGTCCCCATCCACACCACGCGCCAGCCGTGCTCGCGTAGCACGTCGGCCACCGCCAGACCGGGAAACACGTGGCCGCCGGTGCCGCCCGCCATGATCAGCGCGGTCCTCATGCGCGCAGCCCCCGGGCCAGCTGCCGGTTCTCCCAGTCGATGCGCAGGAGAATCGCCAGAGCAAGGCAGTTCGCCAACAGCCCCGTACCGCCGAAGCTCATCAGCGGCAGCGTCAGGCCCTTGGTCGGCAGCAGACCCATGTTCACGCCCATGTTGATCAGCGCCTGGAAGCCGATCCACACGCCGATGCCCTGCGCAGCGAGGGAGGCGAAGTGCCGTTCGCGCAGCGCGGCGTGGCGCCCGATGGCGAAGGCGCGCATCACCAGCCACACGAATAGCGCGATCACCGCGGCGACTCCGAGCAAGCCGAGCTCCTCGGCGATCACCGCAAGGAGGAAATCCGTGTGCGCTTCGGGCAGGTAATGCAGCTTCTCCACGCTCGCGCCCAGGCCCACGCCCAGCCATTCGCCGCGCCCGAAGGCGATCAGCGCATGCGACAGCTGGTAGCCGCGGCCGAACGGGTCGGTCCAGGGGTCCATGAAACCGAAAATGCGCTGCATGCGGTACTCGGAAGTCAGCACCAGCAGGGCGAAGCCGAGCGCCAGCATCGCCACGAGCGCCGCGAAATGCCGCCCGTTCATGCCGCCGAGGAACAGGATGCCAAAGGCGGTGACGGCAATCACCACCAGCGCGCCGAAGTCCGGCTCGCGCAGCAGGAGCCACGAGACGAGCATCATCACCGCCAGCATCGGCAGCAGCCCGCGCCGGAAACTCTTCATCACTGCGTGCTTGCGCACCGTGTAGTCGGCGGCGTACAGCACCACTGCGAGCTTCATCAGCTCGGAGGGCTGCGCGGTGATGGCCCCCAGGTCGATCCAGCGGCGTGCGCCGTTCACTTCCCGCCCGATGCCGGGGACCAGCACCAGCACCAGGAGCACCACGCCGGCGAGGAACAGCCACGGTGCGCCCTTCTGCCAATAGCGCACCGGCACCAGGAACACCGCCAATGCGGCAGCAAGCGCCACGCCGAGGAACAAGGTGTGGCGCAGCAGGAAATAGACCGCGTTGCTGCCGCTGTGGCGGCTCGCCTCGGCGGTCGTGATCGACGCCGAATACACCATCACCAGGCCGATCGCCAACAGCAGCAGCGCCGCCCAGGCGAGCGAGCGATCGTACTCGGGGGCAGCGGCATCCTTGGCGAAGACGAAAGTGGCGCTCATTGCAGGCCCCCAAGCGCCTGCACCGCCGCGGCGAACGCTTCGCCCCGGTGGCGGTAGTCGCGGAACATGTCGAAGCTGGCGCAGGCGGGCGACAGCAGGACGGCTTCGCCCGAGCGCGCCATTTGCGCCGCGCGTGCGACCGCCTGCTCGAGCGTCGCGCAGCGCTCCTGCGGCACGCCGCTGGCCGCGAGCGCCCGCTCGATCGCCGGCGCGTCGCGCCCGATGAGCAGGACGCGGCGCGCATGTGCAGCGACCGCAGGGGCGAGCGGAGAAAAATCCTGTCCCTTGCCTTCGCCGCCGGCGATCAGCAGCGCCGGCCGGCCCAGGCCTTGCAGCGCGGCGACCGTGGCGCCGACGTTGGTGCCCTTCGAATCGTCGTACCAGGCGACGCCGCCGCGCTCGGCGACGAGTTGCAGCCGGTGCGGGAGGCCTTTGAAACTGCGCAGGCCCTGCGCCAGCGCTTCGCGCGAGGCGCCCAGCGAGCGCGCGAGCGCGCACGCAGCAAGCGCGTTGGCGGCGTTGTGCGCGCCGTGGATCTGCAGCTCGGACAGCGGCAGCACGGGTAGCGTGCCTTCGTGCATCACGCCGTCCACCAGACCCCAGTGCTCCGCCGCGCCCGGCGCGCCGAGGCCGAAGGTCACCAGCTCGCGCCCCGGAAGCGCCATTGCCATCGAGCGCGCATCGTCACGATTCAACACCTGCACGCCGTCGCCCAGGAAGACGCGCGCTTTGGCGCCACCGTATTCGGCGAGGCCGGCGTAGCGGTCGAGGTGGTCTTCGCTCAGGTTGAGCACCGTCGCGGCGTCCGGCTCGAGCGACCAGGTCGTCTCCAGCTGGTAGCTGGAGAGTTCCAGCACCCAGGCTGCCGGCGGCGCCCTGCGTTTCATCAGTGCGTCCAGAGCGGCCGGCCCAATGTTGCCCGCCACTTCGCAGTCGATACCGGCGGCGCGCAACAGGTGCCCAGTGAGCGATGCGACGGTGGTCTTGCCGTTGGTGCCTGTGATCGCCAGCACCCGGGAAGCAGGGTCGCTGCGCACCTGCCAGGCGAACAGCTCGATATCGCCGGCGACGGGGATGCCTTTCGCGACCGCCGCCTGCACGACGGGCTCCTGCAGCGGCAAGCCCGGGCTGATGCACACCAGATCGACGTCATCGAGCAGCGCCCCGGTGAAAGCCCCGGTATGCAACTCGCCGGCGTAATCCTTTGCGCGGGGCGGATCGCTGCGCGTGTCCGCCGCCCTGACGGCGCCGCCTTGCAGCTGCACCCAGCGCGCCGCGGAAAGGCCGCTGTCGCCCAGGCCGAGCACCAGCACGCGCCGGCCGGCGAGTGCCACCGGCTCGGGGCGCGGCAGCAGGTTGAAGGGGGATTCGCGCATCGACATGTTCACCGCAGCTTCAGCGTCGACAGCCCGAACAGCACCAGCATCATGGTGATGATCCAGAAGCGCACCACCACCTGCGACTCCTTCCAGCCTTCCAGCTCGTAGTGGTGGTGCAGCGGCGCCATGCGGAAGATGCGCTTGCCGCCGGTGGCCTTGAAATACAGCACCTGCAGCATCACCGAAAGCGTCTCGGCGACGAACACGCCGCCCATGATGAACAGCACGATCTCCTGGCGTACGATCACGGCGATGGTGCCGAGCGCCGCGCCGAGCGCGAGCGCGCCGACGTCGCCCATGAAGACCTCCGCGGGATAGGCGTTGAACCAGAGGAAACCCAGGCCGGCGCCCGCGAGCGCACCGCAGAACACCGCCAGTTCTCCGGCGCCCGGGATGTGCGGCAGGCCGAGGTATTTGGAGAACACCGAGTGGCCGGCGGCGTAGGCGAAGATGCCGAGCGCGCTGCCGATCATCACCGTCGGCATGATCGCCAGCCCGTCCAGCCCGTCGGTGAGGTTGACGGCGTTGGAGGTGCCGACGATGACGAAGTAGGTGAGGATGATGAAACCGATCGGGCCGAGCGGATAGGCGACGAACTTGAAGAACGGCACGATCAGCTCGTTCAGCGCCGGGGTGCCTTGCGCGATGCTGGCGAGGTAGGCCGCCGCCGACAGGCCGATGGCGGATTGCCAGAACAGCTTCGCGCGGACCGACAGTCCCTTCGGGTTGCGGTGCACGATCTTGCGGTAGTCGTCCACCCAGCCGATGGTGCCGAAGCCGAGCGTCACCAGCAGCACCACCCACAGGTAGCGGTTCTGCAAGTCGCCCCACAGCAGCGTGGTGATGCCGATTGAAAGCAGAATGAGCGCGCCGCCCATGGTCGGCGTGCCGGCCTTGGTCAGGTGCGACTTGGGGCCGTCGTCGCGCACCGACTGGCCGATCTTGTAGGCGGTCAGCTTGCGGATCACGTAGGGGCCGAGGATCAGCGAGATGGCGAGCGCGGTGAGGCAGGCGAGCACCGCGCGCAGCGTGATGTAGTTGAAGACGTTGAACAGACGCACGTCGCGGGCGAGCCACTGTGCGAAATCGAGCAGCATTAGTGCCCTCCTTGGGCTTCGCCGGTCAGCGCCGCCACCACGCGCTCCATGCGCATGAAGCGCGAGCCCTTCACCAGCAGCGTGGCCTCGGCAGGCAGGGCCGCGACCAGTTGCTCCTGGGAATCGAAATGCCGGCCCTCCGCGCCGAAGGCGTTCACCGCCTCGCGGCTCGCCTGGCCGATCGCGTACAGCGCGCCGATCCTGCACGCGCGCGCATAGGCGCCGATCTCGCGATGCAGCGCGGGTCCCTGCTCGCCGACCTCGCCCATGTCGCCCAGCACGAGCACGGTCGGCGCCGCGCAGGCGGCGAGCACGTCGATCGCGGCGCGCACCGAGTCGGGATTGGCGTTGTAGCTGTCGTCGATCAGCGTGGCTCCGCTCGAGGCACGCTTCACCTGCAGGCGGCCGCTGTAGGGCCGGAACGCACCGAGGCCCGCGCCGATCGCCGCGGGCGGCACTCCGGCGGCATGGGCGCACGCGGCGGCGGCGAGCGCATTGCGCACATTGTGCAGCCCGGGAATAGCGAGCGTCGCCGAGCTCTTCCCTGCCGGCGTCGAGATCGCGATCTTGCTCGACAGTTGCTTGAGCGCGTAGCTGGCGCTCACCGGCGCCGGCGCATCGAGGCCGAATTCCACCGTCCTGCGCGAGCCGGCTGCGTGTCGGAACACGGCGGCCTGGGCGTCGTCGGCGTTGATCACCGCTGTGCCCTCGGCCGGCAGCGCCTCGAACACGCTCGCGTTCTCCGCGGCCACCGCTGCCACGCTCTTCATGAATTCCAGGTGCTCGCGCTGCGCGTTGTTGACCAACGCCTCGGTCGGCCGCGCAAGCGCCGCGAGGGTCGCGATTTCGCCCGGGTGGTTCATGCCGAGCTCAACGACGGCGTACTTGTGCACGGCGCGCAGGCCGAGCAGCGTCAGCGGCACGCCGATGTCGGTATTGAGATTGCCCTGCGTGGCGAGCACCGCGGCATCGCCCGCGTGGGCGCGCAGGATCGAAGCCAGCATTTCCTTGGTAGTGGTCTTGCCGTTGGAGCCCGTGATCGCGATCAGCACCGGTGCAAAGCGGACGCGCCAGCAGTGGCCGATGCGGCCCAGAGCCCGGCGCGTGTCGTCCACCACGATCGCCGGCAGCGGCGCGGTCCCTGTGTGGCGGCCGTCGATCAGCGCGCCGGCCGCGCCCCTCTCCCGCGCCATGCCGAGGAACTCGTGCCCGTCGTAGCGCTCGCCGCGGATGGCGACGAACAGTTCGCCCCGCGCCAGGCTGCGGCTGTCCGTCGACACGCCGCTGAACACCCCGTCGGCGCCGTCCAGGCGGCCCTCGGCAAAGCGCGCGGCCTCCGACAGGCTCATCATCGCTTTGCCGCCCTGCGCGCCAGAGCCGCCTGCGCCACCGCCGCGTCGGAGAACGGCAGGCGCCGTCCACCCGTTTCCTGCCAGGACTCGTGGCCCTTGCCCGAGATCAGCACCACATCGGCGTCCGCGGCCTGTGCGATCGCCGATTCGATGGCGCGCGCGCGGTCCGCTTCGACTGCATGCTGCGCTCTCACGCCGGATTCGATCTCGTGGATGATGGCAAGCGGGTCTTCGCTGCGCGGGTTGTCCGAGGTGAGCACGATGCGGTCGGCGAGACGCGAAGCCACTGCGCCCATCAACGGGCGCTTGCTGCGGTCGCGGTCGCCGCCCGCCCCGAAAACCGCGACCAGGCGGCCTCGGCGCGCGTCCGCCACGGAGCGCAACACCTGCAGCACCTTGTCCAGGGCATCGGGGCTGTGCGCATAGTCGATCACCGTGAGCGGGGCCTCGCCCACGCGCTGCATGCGGCCGCGAACCGCGGGCAGCGACGCCAGCGCGGCCACCGCCTGCCCGAACGGCAGACCGTAGGTGAGCAGGCAGCCGAGCACGCCGAGCGCGTTGGAGACGTTGAAGCGGCCGAGCTGGTAGAAATCCGTCTGCGCTTCGCCCCAGCTGGTCGCGAGCTCCAGGCGTTGCGGCGCTATGTGTAGCGCCGCCACGAACTCGGTCACGCTGCCGGGCGCCACGGCAGCTGGCGACAGGCTGTAGCCGATCGTGCGCAGGCCGCGCCCGCGCAGCCGGGCCGCCAAGTGCACGCCGAACGCGTCGTCGAGGTTGAGCACCGCGCAGGCCAATCCTGCGGACTCGAATAGCCGGGCCTTGGCCGCGGCGTAGGCATCCAGAGACCCGTGGTAGTCGAGGTGGTCGTGCGTCAGGTTGGTGAACAGCGCGCAATCGAACGCGACGCCGTTGACGCGCCCCTGCTCCAGGCCGTGCGAGGAGACTTCCATCGCCACTGCCGCCGCGTCCTGCCGCCGCATGGCGGCGAGCAACCGGTGCAGCTCGAGCGCGTCGGGCGTGGTGTTGCCCGCATCCTCGAGGGCGCCGCGGAATCCGGCGCCGAGCGTGCCGATGACGCCGCATTTCGCTCCCGCGCCGCTCAGTGCCGCCGCAATCCACTGGCTGCAGGAGGTCTTGCCGTTGGTGCCGGTGACGCCGCAGGTCCACAGCGCCTCGCTGGGCCGGCCGTAGAACTCGTGCGCGAGCAGGCCCGCCTGCTGCTTCAGGCCGCGTACCGGCGCGTTCGGCGCTCGCCATTCTTCGCGCCACGCAAAGCCGTCGGATTCCCACAGCACGCCCGCCACGCCGCGCGCGATCGCCTCCGGAATATGGTCGCGCCCGTCCCCTGCGGAACCCGGATAGGCGAGAAAGGCGACGCCGGGCGCACAGCGGCGACTGTCGGAGCTCAGTCGCTCGGTCACGGCGCCCTGCGCGGCGAGCCCGGCAAGGGGAGCGGCACCAATCAGGTGCTCTCCCTGGCTTCCTCGCCATCGCCCGGCATCGGCACGGGCTCGAGCGGCGCATCGTGCGGCACGCCCAGCAAGCGCAGCGCCCCCTGCGTGATCTGCGCGAACACGGGGGCCGCCACCACGCCGCCGTAGTATTTTCCAGCGGAAGGTTCGTCGATCATCACCGCGACCACGATGCGCGGGTCGCTCGCCGGCGCAAAGCCGACGAAGGAGGCGATGTACTTGTCGGGCGCGTAGCCGCCGTTCTCCTGCTTGTGCGCGGTGCCGGTCTTGCCGGCGACGCGCCAGCCCATGATGCGGGCGCGCGGCGCGGTGCCGCCGGGCTGCACCGCCAGCTCGAGCATGGCGCGCACCGCGCGCGCAGTCTGCGGCGAGAGCACGCGCGTGCCGGGCGCCGGGGCGTCCGACCTGGCCAGGGTGAGGGGTACCAGCTCGCCGTCGCGGGCGAACATGGTGTAGGCGCGCGCCAGCTGCACCAGGCTCACCGAGATGCCGTGGCCATAGGCCATGGTGGCCTGTTCCACCGGCCGCCAGCTGCGCGCCGCGCGCAGCCTGCCCCCGGCTTCACCGGGGAAACCGAGCTGCGGCGCAGCGCCGAAACCGGCGCGGTTGAACAGGTCCCACATGTCCTCGCGCGGCAGGGACAGCGCGATCTTCGCCGCGCCGACGTTGGAGGATTTCTGGATTACCTGGGCGACGTTGAGCACGGCTTCCGGGTGCTGGTCGTGGATCCTGTAGTTGGCGATGCGCAGCGTCTCCCGCCCGGAGCTGACCACGCTCCTCGGCGTCACCTTGCCGAGCTCCAGCGCCAGCGCCACGGTAAACGGCTTGAGCGTCGAGCCCGGCTCGAAGGTGTCGGTGAGGGCGCGATTGCGCAACTGCGCGCCGGAGAGCCTGGCGCGATTGTTCGGGTTGAACGAGGGCAGGTTGACGAGCGCCAGCACTTCGCCGGTGCGCACGTCGATCGCCACCACCGCGCCGGCTTTCGCCTTGTGCTCGGCGACCGCCGCCTTGAGCGCGCCGTAGGCGAGGCTCTGGATCTTGCCGTCGATCGAAAGCTGCAGGTCCTTGCCGTCCTGCGCCGCGCGGATCGACTCGACGTCCTCCACCACGCGGCCGAGGCGGTCCTTGATCACGCGCCTGCTGCCTGGCACGCCGCCCAGGCTCGCCTGGTAGGAGAGTTCGATGCCTTCCTGGCCCGCCTCGTCCAGGCCCGTGAAGCCGACCAGGTGCGCGGTGAGCTCGCCGCCCGGGTAGTAGCGGCGGAACTCGCGGTGCTGGTGGACGCCCGTGAGCGCGAGCCGCGCCACCTGCTCGGCCTGCTCCGGCGCGATCTGCCGCTTGAGGTAGACGAACTCGCGCGAGCCTTCCGCCAGCCGTTTGCGCAGCTCGCGCGGGTCGGCGCCGAGCAGCGCCGCGAGCTTCTTCAGCTGCGCCGGCGACGCGTCGACGTCCTCGGGGATCGCCCACACCGACTGCACCGGCGTTGAGATGGCAAGCGCTTCGCCGTGCCGGTCGAGAATGCGGCCGCGCGTGCCAGGCATCTCGAGCACGCGGCTGTAGCGCGCCTCGCCCTTTTCCTGCAGGAACCCCGTGTGCATGGCCTGCAGGTAGACCGACCTGCCGGCGAGAACGGCGAATGCGGCGAGCATGGCGCACATCACCACGCGCGCCCGCCACACCGGCAGGCGCACGATGCCGCAAGCCGCCGCTGCGCTCATCGCTGCGCCTCGCGCTCCACCATGCGCACTTGGCGCGCATCCGGCGTGCGCATGCCGAGCGTGCCGGCGGCGACTTTCTCCACACGGGCGTGCAGGCCCCAGGTGCTGGCTTCGAGCTGCAGCCTGCCGTACTCGACCTCGAGTTCCCTCGCGCGGGCCTGCTCGCGCTCCAGGTCGGAGAACAGCTTGCGCGCCTTGTGCTGGGAGGTGACGAGCCCGAGCGCGCAGACGACGAGAACCAGGAGGAGGAGGAGGTTCAGCTTCGCCACGCGTCGGGCTCGATTCGGGTAATCAGGGACGGGTCAAAGGGGGCGGCCGTGCGCTGCGCGACGCGCAGCACTGCGCTGCGCGCGCGCGGGTTGGCGGCGGCTTCGGCGGCGGAGGGGCGCATCGGCTTGCCGACGATTGTGAGCAGCGCTTGTGGCATCTCGCTGGCGCGCACGGGCAAATCCCGTGGCAGCACCGGGCGGGCGCAGGCCTGGACGAAACGCTTGATGATGCGGTCTTCCAGCGAATGGAAGGCGATCAGGACCAGGCGCCCGCCGGGCGCCAGGCGCTCCACCGCCTGCGGCAGCATCAGCGACACTTCCTCAAGCTCCCGATTGATGAAAATCCGTAGAGCTTGAAAGGTGCGCGTCGCCGGATCCTGGCCCGGCTCCCGTGTGCGGACCGCCGCACCCACGAGATCGGCAAGTTGGCGGGTCGTGCGGATGGGCGCGCTCCGGCGAGCAGCTGCAATCGCCGCTGCAACCTGTTTAGCAAACCGTTCTTCCCCATACCCCCCGATGACCTCCCTGAGTTGCGCTTCGCTCGCCGTCGCCAGCCAGTCGGCTGCCGACACTCCCTGCGTAGTGTCCATGCGCATGTCGAGCGGCCCATCGCCGCGGAACGAAAACCCGCGTGCAGGGTCGTCCAGCTGCGGCGAGGACACGCCCAGGTCGAACAGCATCCCGTGCGCCTGCGCCACGCCGTGTGCATCGAGCGTTTGCGCGAGCGCGCTGAAAGTCGCATGCACGATGCGGAAGCGCCCGTCGCCGATGGCGCGCGCCGCAGCGACCGCCTGCGGATCGCGGTCCAGCGCGATCAGGCGCCCCTGCGGGCCGAGCCGCTCGAGGATCAACCGGCTGTGCCCGCCACGCCCGAAAGTGCCGTCGACGTAAATGCCGTCCGGCCGCGGCGCCAGCGCCTCGACAGCTTCGGCGGCGAGAACTGCTCGGTGCGTGGGGGTTGCGGCGCTCATCTGGGGGCGCACCCGCGCTCACAACGAGAAATCCTCCATGCCGGGGGGCGGCGCGGCAGGGCCCGAGAGGGCCTGCGCGAGCTTCGCGTTCCACAGGCCGGAGTCCCACAACTCGAAATACGCCCCCTGCCCGACCAGCATCACGTCGCGCTCGAGCTTGGCGTGCTGGCGCAGCGCGCCGGACACGAGGATCCGGCCCGAGCCGTCAGGCGCGACGTGTTCCTCGAAGCCGAGCAGCAGCCGCTTCCACCAGCTCGCCTGCGGATTGAAACTGGGAAAGGCCTCCGCCTTGGCACGCACCGGTTCCCAGGCGGCAGGCGGATAGAGCAGCACGCAGCCCTCGGGGTGCGCGGTGAGCACGATGTGCCTGGAACTGGCGAGCAGCGCTTCGCGATGGCGCGTCGGAATAGCCAGACGACCTTTCGCGTCGAGCGTGACTACCGTAGCGCCGTGAAATGCTCCGCCCATGCCCTGTTTTTCCTCGGCGGCCGGGGCTCTGCGGGAATCTCCCCTTTTTCCGCCACTTTTTTCTACCTTTCCCCACTCTAGGGGAAAGAAATGGCAAGGTCAAGCCGAATCTCCAAGCCTGACAAAGACTTAGCGACGTTTTCGGAGGCTGATTCTGGAAATTAAATGACTATATTTTTCAGTAAGTTATAAAACCTACTGAAAGTGCCGTCTTAGAACACTGCGTGACTTATGCCCGGGCGAGGCGATCTATGGTTTCCGCGGCCAAGCCGAACTTCGCGCCCGCGGCATGGAGCTCAAGCCAGGTGTTCGAATCCACGGCGATGCCTTCCTTTTCACGCTTTGCGCGAGTCTCGCGCTCCGGCTCGCCTGCGATGCGCACTCGGTCGTGGCCCGGGGCGGGCGGTGATTTCTTCACCCATGCGATGAATTCGCGGCCCTCCCGCGCAAAACCGTCCGCCGTGCCAAGCTTCTTCGGGTCGATGAGGATGGTGAGCATGCCGTTCAGCACGCGTTTCTTGGAGCGGTCCTCGGTATGCCAGGTGCCGCCGCCGGTAAGCGCGCCGCCGAGCAATTCGCACACCACGGCAAGGCCATAGCCCTTGTGCAGGCCGAAGGTGGTGAGCGCGCCGAAGGGCTCGATCACACCGAAGCGCGCATCGAGCGTCGGGTTGCCCTTGTCGTCGAGGAGCAGTCCCGGCGGCAGTTTCTCGCCCTTGTTGTGCGCGACGCGCACCTTGCCCTGCGCCACGCCGCTGGTCGCCATGTCGAGGATGAACGGCGCCTGCCCCTCGAGCGGGATGCCGATGGTGCAGGGGTTGGTGCCGAAACGCGCGTCGCTGCCGCCAAAGGGCGCGACGATGGAACGCGAGATGACGTTGACGAAGCTGATCGATACCAGGCCTGCGGCCACCGCCTGTTCCGCCCATTGCCCGATGCGGCACAGGTGGTGCGCATTGGCGAGCGCCATCACGCACACGCCGTGCCGCTGCGCGCGCTCGATGGCGATGGCGGTGGCCTCCAGCCCGATCACCTGGCCATAACCTGCCTCGCCGTCCAGCGCCACCAGCGCGCCGCCGTCGAATTTCACCCGAGGATGGCGGTTGGGCTGCAAGCCTCCCTCGATGAGCGAATCCACATAGCGCGGGATCATGCCGATGCCGTGCGAGTCGTGGCCGGTGAGGTTGGCGGTGACCAGGTTCTCGGCGACGATGCGCGCCTCGCGCGCCTCGCTGCCGCCCGCGGCGACGATCGCCTCGATGGCGCGCGCGAGCGGCGTGGGTTTGAACAGGTGATTGGTAGCCATGGGGCCGAGTTTATAATGGCCCGGCAACCCCGCCACGGCCCATGATCGACAAGTTCATCGCCACCGCCGCCGCCGCGCTCGCCGACGTCCCGGACGGTGCCACCGTGATGATCGGCGGCTTCGGCAACGCCGGGATGCCGGCGGAGCTGATCGACGCGCTGATCGCGCAGGGCGCGAAGAACCTGACCGTGGTCAACAACAATGCCGGCAATGCGGACGCGGGGCTCGCCGCTTTGATCGGCGCGAAGCGCGTGAAGAAGATCGTGTGCTCGTTCCCGCGCCAGACCGATTCCTGGCATTTCGACAAGCTGTACCGCGCGGGCGAACTGGAACTGGAGCTCGTGCCGCAAGGCACGCTCGCCGAGCGCATCCGCGCGGCGGGCGCCGGCATCGGCGCCTTCTACACGCCCACCGCGTTCGGCACCGAGCTCGCCCAAGGCAAGGAAGCGCGGCGCATCGGCGATCGCGACTACGTGCTCGAGTACCCGATCCACGCCGACTACGCGCTGATCAAGGCCGATCGCGCCGACCGCTGGGGAAACCTCACCTACCGCATGACCGCGCGCAACTTCGGCCCGATCATGGCGGCCGCGGCGAGATGCACCGTCGTGCAGGTGCGCGAATGCGTGCCGCTCGGCGAGCTCGATCCCGAGCTCGTCGTCACCCCAGGCATCTTCGTGCAGCGCGTGGTGCGCATCGCGCCGCTCAGAAAGGTCGCATGAAAAGACTCGACCGCCACCAGATCGCCGCGCGCGTGGCGCGCGACATTCCCGAGGGCGCCTACGTCAACCTCGGCATCGGCCTGCCGACGCTCGTGGCCGATCACCTGCCGAAGGACCGCGAGATCGTCCTGCACAGCGAGAACGGCGTGCTCGGCATCGGCCCGCGGCCGGCCAAGGGCATGGAAGACGAGGACATGATCAACGCCGGCAAGGAGCCGGTGACGCTGCTCAAGGGCGGCGCGTTCTTCCACCACGCCGACTCATTCGGCATGATCCGCGGGCAACACCTCGATTATTGCGTGCTGGGGGCGTTCCAGGTCTCGGTCGCGGGCGACCTTGCCAACTGGCACACCGGCGCGCCGGATGCGATCCCGGCGGTCGGCGGCGCGATGGACCTCGCGGTCGGCGCGAAGCACGTCCTGGTGATGATGGAGCACCTCACCAGGGATGGCAAAAGCAAGATCGTCGAGCGCTGCGGCTATCCCCTGACGGCGGCGCGCTGCGTGCAACGCATCTACACCGACCTCGCAGTGATCGACGTGAAGGCAGATGGCCTGCAGGTCGTCGACCTCGTCGAGGGGCTGTCCTTCGAGGAACTGCAGCGTCTGAGCGGTGTGCCGCTCAGGCGCCTCGCTACTGCGGCTTGATACCGGCGGCCTGCAGGATCTTTTTCGTCTCCTCGACTTCCTTCGCCACGAAGTTCGTGAACTCCGCAATCGAAAGACTTCCCGGTTCCGTGCCGAGTTTCTGCAGTCGCCCCTTCAGATCGGCGCTCGCCAGCGCCGCGTTCACGTCCCGGTTGAGCTTCGCAGCGACGTCGGCCGGCATGTTCGCGGGTCCCCAGAGACCAACCCACAGCGTGTAGTCGAATCCCGGGTAGCCCTGCTCGGCGACCGAGGGAACATTGGGCAGCAGGGCGGAGCGCTTCGCGCTCGATACGGCGAGTGCCTGCGCCTTGCCGCCGTTGACATGGGGCAGCGCGGCGTTGAGCGGCGCCCAGTAGCAGCACACGCGGCCGCCGATGGTGTCGGCAATCGCCTCCGGGGTCCCCTTGTAGGGGATGTGCAGCACATCGATGCCGGTCGCGATCTTGAGTTTTTCGAGGTTGAAGTGCGTGCCGCTGCCGATGCCCGCCGAAGAGAAATTGAGTTTTCCGGGACTCGCTTTGGCGACGTCGACGAAGTCGCGGAACGATTTCCAGCCCGCCTCCGGGCTGACGATCAGCACGTTCGGCCCGCCGCCCAGCAGCGCCAGGTTGGTGAAGTCCTTCAACGTGTCATAGGGCAGGTTGGCGTAGATCCCCGGGTTCGCCGCATGCGCCGACGAATTGGCAAGCAGCGTGTAGCCGTCAGGATCGGCTTTCACCACCACCGCCGAGCCGATCGAGCCGCCGGCGCCGACGCGGTTTTCCCCCACCACCGGCTGGCCCCATATCTCCTGCAGCTTCGCGGCCACCGCACGCCCAATGATGTCGGTCGAGCTGCCCGGGGTAAACGCGATGATCAGGCGCACCGGCTTGTTGGGGAAGCCCTGAGCAAGAGCCTGCGAGGCGGCGAGCGCCAGCGCGGCGATCAGCAGCTTATGAAAGCCCATCCTTCACCTCCATGTTTTCTGGTTGCAACTCGATCCCGGACGCCTGCGCCTGTTGCAGCAGGAGCGCCGCGAAATCCTGCTCCCGCATGCCGCGACCCATCATAGCCTGAACCAGCTCGCGTGTGGCCGCCGCCAGCGGCATCGGCACTTCGAGCCGCCGCCCGGCATCCAGGCCGAGGTCCAGGTCCTTGCGCAGCAACTCCGGCGTGAACGTCACCTTGAAGTCCAGGTTGACGAAAGCCGGGGTCTTGTAGCGCGTGAACATCGAGCCCATCACACTCTGGTTGAGGAACTCGAGCAAGGCATGGCGCGGCACGCCCGCCTTCTGCGCCAGCACCGTGATTTCGGCGAGCGACTGGATCACCACGCCGAGGAACACGTTGTGGCAGATCTTGACGATACGCGCGAGCTCCCCTTCGCCGACGTAACTGGCGGCGGGAGCGATCATTCTCAGCAGCGGCAGCGCCTCATCGAAGGATTTCCGCGGCCCGGAACACACGAAGGAGAGCTTGCCCGCCTTGATCACTTTCGCATTGCCGGAGACGGGCGCCGCAAGGTAGTCGATGCCGCGCTGCGCCAGCATTGCGCGCAACTCCGCCGAGCCCTCGAGCGAGATCGAGGAGCATTCGATCACCATGCGCGGCTGGTTCTTCCCCGCCAGCAATTCGCCCATCACCTGCTTCACGTCCTTCCAGGCCGCCACCATGCAAAACACGATGTCGCGCGCGGCAAGCGCGGAGAGCCGGTCCGCCACCTTCGCGCCGCACTGCGCGAGCGGCTCGGCCTTCGCCCGCGTGCGGTTCCAGGCGAGCACGTCGGCGCCGCCCCGGGCGAGGCGCGCCGCCATTTCGTAGCCCATGCGGCCGGTGCCGATCCAGCCGACGCTCGGGCGCGCGCTCATTTCGGCTTCACCGCAATCATGTCGAGTTCCACGCGCGCGCCGGGGGTGCTGAGGCAATTGACGCATACCGTGGTGCTCGCCGGCTTCCAGTCGCCGAAGTAGCCTTCCAGCACGGCGACCATGCCGTCCATGTCCCGCATGTCGGTGAGGTACTTGGTGACCTTCACCACGTGGCGCCAGCCCAGGCCTTCGCGTTCCAGCACCAGCTTGATGTTCTCCATCGCGCGCCGCGTCTGTCCCTCGATGTCGTTGGGATGCACGTGCTCCTCGAGCACGTGCGGATGGCGGTGGTAGAGCGGCGAAGGCGTGGCGCCGGACACGAAAAGAATGTCGGCGGGCCCTTCCACGCGCACCGCCGGCGCGTAAGGCATGAGGCCCTCGAGCTCCGGGCGCGGCTGCACCACCGCCGGCATGCGGCCCTCAGTACGGGTTGGCAATCGGCAGTTCCTCGGCCGGGTAGAGCGAGATGACCTGCGCGCCCTTCGGCGTGAGGATCACTTCCTCCTCGATCCTCGCCGCGGAAATGCCGTCCGACGCCGGGCAATAGGTTTCCACCGCGAACACCATGCCGGCCTTGAGCTCGATCGGCTCGCGGAATGAATTGAGGCGCGAAATAAGCGGCCGCTCGTGCAGCCCCAGCCCGAGGCCGTGGCAGAAATTGAGGCCGAAGGCGTCCATCTCGTTGGCGAACCCCGCCTCCTGGGCCTTGGGCAGCGCGGCGGCGACCTTGTCGGTGCTCATGCCCGGCTTGAGCAGATCGATCACCTTGTCCATCCACTCGCGTGCCTTGCGGTAGGCAGTTCGTTGCGGGCTGGTAGCCCGCCCTACGTTGAACGTGCGGTAGTAGCAGGTGCGATAGCCCATGTAGGACTGGATGACGTCGAAGAACGCCTGGTCGCCTGGGCGGATCAGCCGGTCGGTGAAGTTGTGGGGGTGCGGCGAGCAGCGCTCTCCGGAGATCGAGTTGATCGCCTCGACGCAGTCCGAGCCCATCTCGTAGAGCCGCTTGGTGGCGAGCGCGACGATCTCGGACTCCTTCACGCCGGGCTTCAACGCCTCAGCGATGTCCTCGTAGACGCCGTCCACCATGGCCGAAGCCATGTTGAGCAGCATCAGTTCGTCCAGGTTCTTGACTTCGCGCGCCTGCAGCATCGCCTGCTGGCCGTCGCGCACCTCGATGCCTGCGTCCTGCAGCGCGAACATCATCGGCAGCTCGATCATGTCCACGCCGAGCGGCATGTTCGCCACGCCTTCGGCCGCGAGAATTGACTTGATCTCCCTGGCGGCGTCGCGGAACAGCGTGAGGTCGGCGCCGACCGCGCCGCGCATGCCCGTCAGCCCGGCGCGGCAATGGTCCTGGTGCAGCCAGGGCGCGTGCAGCTTGTGGTGGCGTGCCGCCGAGCCGAAATCCCAGATGTAGGGGTCGCCGTTGCCGGTGAGCAGCGAGTAGCGCGTGAGCTTGTCGCGCGCCCATTCGCCGATCACCGTGCTGGTGGTGTAGCGGATGTTGTGCTGGTCGAAGCACAGCAGCGCGCCCAGGCCCGAGTTGGCGAGCGCGGCGCGCGTGCGCGCCAGGCGGTAGTCGTGCAGCCGCCGGAAATTGACCCGCTCCTCGAAATCGACCTGGGTGTGGCCGGGCGCCTGCAGCGGCCGGCTCCAGTTGTGGTGCGGGTCGATGTCGTCCGGGCGGACGACTTTGGACTCGGATCGTTTGTTCCTGGCCATGAGACGTAGTCTAGTCCGGCTTGATGCCGCCGCGCTCGACCACTTTCGTCCAGCGGTCTACCTCGGCCCGCATGAACCGCCCGAACTCCTCCTCGCTGCCGGCCACCACGTCGAAGCCGATCTGGTTCATGCGCGCGCTCACCTCGGGCGAGCGCAGCGCGCGCACCGCGGCGGCGTTCAGCCTTGCCACGACGTCGCGCGGCGTCTTAGCCGGTGCGGCGGCAGCCTGCCACGAGGTGACGACCAGGTCCGCATAGCCGGCCTCCGCGGTCGTCGGCACGTTCGGCAACTGCGGATGGCGCGACTGCGCCGTGACTGCAAGGGCCTTCATCCTCCCGCCCTTGATGTAATTGGTGACGGCGCCGAGATTCTGGAACGAGAAATCGACCTGGCTGCCCATGATGTCGGTCTGGCATGCGGCGCCGCCGCGGTACGGCACGTGCACGGCGAAGATTCCCGCGCCCTGCTTCAGGAGTTCCCCGGTCAGGTGGTCCGAAGAGCCCGATCCGCTCGAGCAGTACGAGAGGCGCCCGGGGTTCTTCTTCGCGAACTCGACCAGCTCCGTCATCGAGTTCGGCGGCAGGTCGGGCCGCGTAATGAGCACGTTCGGCGTGGTCACCGCTAGCGTGATGGGCGCGAAGTCCCGCACCGGGTGGTAGCGCAAGTCCTTGAACAGTGCCGCATTGATCGAAAACACGCCGATCGAGCCGACGAGGATCGTGTAGCCGTCCGCATCGGACTTCGCGACGAACTCGGCGGCGATCGAACCGTTGGCGCCGGGGCGGTTCTCCACTACTGCGGGCTGGCCAAGGTACTCCTGGAACTTCGAACCGATGGCGCGGCCGACGATGTCGGAGGAGCCGCCAGCGACGAACGGAATGACGATCTTGATCGGCTTGGTGGGCCAGGCCTGCGCATGGGCAGCGCCCGCCGCCAAGCCGGCGAGCAATGCCGCCGCCGCTTTGACCATCCGGTGCATGATTCCTCCCGCGCGAAGTTTAATACAATCGCGGCATGAAAAAGCGCCCGGAAGAACTGCGTTCGCACCGCTGGTTCGGCGTCAAGGACCTGCGCTCCTTCGGCCACCGCTCGCGTACCGCGCAGATGGGCTACGACCGCGGCGACTACGCCGGCAAGCCGGTGATCGCCATCATCAACACCTGGTCCGACATCAACCACTGCCACACGCATTTCCGCCAGCGCGCCGAGGAAGTGAAGCGCGGCGTGTGGCAGGCGGGCGGCTTCCCGCTGGAAATGCCGGCGATGGCGCTCGCCGAAACCATGCAAAAGCCCACCACCATGATGTACCGCAACTTCCTTGCCATGGAGACCGAGGAGCTGCTGCGCTCCTACCCGGTGGACGGCTGCGTGCTGATGGGCGGCTGCGACAAGACCACGCCTGCCCTGATCATGGGCGCCACCAGCATGAATCTGCCCGCCATCTACCTGCCGGCGGGCCCGATGCTCAACAGCCACTGGCGCGACCAGACGCTTGGCTCGGGCTCCGACACGTGGAAGTACTGGGACGAGCTGCGCGCCGGGCGCATCACCGAGCGCGACTGGAACGAAATCGAGGACACGATCGCGCGCTCGCCCGGCACCTGCATGACCATGGGCACCGCGGCCACCATGATGTCGCTCGCCGAAGCGCTCGGCTTCACGCTTCCCGGGTACTCGTCGATTCCCGCGCCGGACTCCAACCACGCGCGCATGGCCACGCTCACCGGCAAGCGCATCGTCGAGATGGTGTGGGAGGACCTGAAGCCGCGGGACTTCTTGACCACGGGATCCTTCGACAATGCCATCACCACGCTGATGGCGATGGGCGGCTCGACCAACGCCATCGTGCACCTGGTGGCGATGGCGGGGCGCGCCGGCCTCGCCTTCCCGCTGGAGCGCTACAACGAGATCTCCGCCAGGACGCCGGTGATCGCCAACGTGCGGCCGTCGGGCAGCAAGTACCTGATGGAGGACTTCTTCTACGCCGGCGGCCTGCGCGCGATGCTGTTTCAACTTCGCGACCTGCTCGACCTTTCGGCGAAAACTGTGAATGGCAAGTCGCTCGGCGAGAACATCGAGGGCGCCAAAGTCTGGAACGCCGACGTGATCCTGCCACGCGACAAGCCGCTTAAAGCGTCTGGCGGCATCGTCATGCTGCGCGGCTCACTCGCCCCCGACGGCGCAGTAATCAAGACCAGCGCGGCGACGCCGGAGCTGATGCAGCACACCGGCCGCGCGGTGGTGTTCGAGGACTACAACGACATGGCGGCGAGGATCGACCGCGACGACCTGGACGTGGACGCGTCCTGCGTGCTGGTGCTGAAGAACGCCGGGCCGCTCGGCGGCCCCGGCTTCCCCGAATGGGGCATGCTTCCCATGCCGAAGAAGCTGATCAAGCAGGGCGTGAAGGACATGGTGCGCCTCTCCGACGGACGCATGAGCGGCACCAGCTACGGCACCTGCATCCTGCACGTGGCTCCCGAGGCCTATGTCGGGGGTCCGTTGGCGTTCGTTCAGACCGGCGACATGATCGAACTGGATGTCGAAAAGAAGGCGCTCAACCTGAAGATCTCAGGCGCGGAGATGGCCAGGCGCAAAGCTGCGTGGAAACGCCCGCCGCCCAAGTACGAGCGCAGCTACGGCGCCATCTTCTCGCGCCACGTGAAGCAGGCCAACGATGGCTGCGATTTCGATTTCCTCGAGGGCACCGCGCCGACGGCGGAGCCCGAGATCCACTAGCCATGCGCGGCGGCGCAAAGGATCCGAGCGGCACACGCCCGGCTAGCGCAGAAGCGACGTCGTCGTGATCCTGGGGCTCAGAAACGACGTCGACGTCGGCGTCGAAGTCGAAGTAATCACCGGCTGCTGCAATGTCATCGTCGTGGTGAGCGGCGCGCTGAGCGTTGTCATCGTCGTTGTTGTGCTGGTAGTAGCGCTCGTCTGCAGCTTCGTGGCAATGGTATTGAGCGAGGTCGTCCCCGTCGGCGTCGTGATCGGGTACGCCAGGATCAGGGTACTCGCCGGCACGACCGGGGCTTTGGCGATTTGCGTAGTAGCGACCGGCTGGAAAACCAGCGTGTTGGTCATGAAGTCCGTGCCTGACACGGCCTGCCCCGGGGATAGTTGCGTCGTCCTGCTGTACTCCGGTGACACGATCGCAGGCGATAGGGCGATCGGCGTCGTGAACGGCCGGGGCTCGGTTGCCGGCAAATTGAATACCGGGAGGGCGACGATCGGCGCTGCTCTGACCGGTTGGCCCGCGACACCGCCCGGTCCGGCGGGCGCAGGTTCGCGGCGCGGCGTCGGTAGCGCGATGTCGCCGATCGGGACGGCCTTGTCGAGGATCTTGCCACCGACAATGCCCTGGACTGCGTCCTTGGTCATAGGAAGGTCGCCAAGGCGGGCCTCGCCGATGTTCAGCTTGACCAGTGTTGGCGCGGACATGGTGTCCCCGGTTTTCGGCAGCGTCTTCACTTCAATGTCCGCGCTGCGCAAGAGGAAATTGCCCTCCACCGTCTGCAGTTCCACAGGGCGCGTGGCGGGCCGGCCGATCGCTTCGCCGCCGATGACGCGGATGCGGCCCTCGTCGAGAATCACCACGTCGCGGTCGCGCACGCGGAGATCGAAGCGCACGCGTGCGCGCTCTCCGATGCCGCATACGGTGTCCGGCCCGAGCTTGATCTGCGCGTAGGAGTCCGGCCCCGTCTCCAGCCGCTGGCCAGGCGCAAGCTGGGTCCCCTTGGTGACCGGGACCCGGGTTCCCTTTTCGTCGACGCCGAAGCACTGCCCCATGCAGAACAGAACGCGTGGGGGCACGTCCTGTGCCGCGGCAGGCAAAGCAGCCAATGTCAGCACTGCGAGGGGGAGAAGAGCGATTGGATTGCGCATGGCAGGCCTCCTAGTTCGTTTCACGTTGCATCAACGCTTGATGATTGTGCTGGTGGCAGGCGATTGAATCGTCGTGGCGGGCGCCGTCAAGATCGGCGATGTCGTCGTTGGCGCGGGCGCGGTCAGGACAGGCGAGATCGTCGTCGTGGGTGCGGTCAGGATCGGCGAGATCGTCGTCGTGGGTGCAGTCAGGATCGGCGAGATCGTCGTGGTCGTGGGCGCGGTCAGGATCGGCGAGATCGTGGTCGTCGCGGGAGCGATAGTCGCAGGCGCGGTCAGGGTCGGCGAAATCGTGGTCGTCCTTGGCGCGGTCAAGGTGGGCGAAATTGTCGTGGTCGCGGGCGCAATTTCCATCACGCGCGGCGAGTCGATCGGGTTCAGCAGCGGTGCTGTCAAACCCCTGCCGGGTGCAACCGTCGTGGCCGGACCTGCCTCTTTGGCCACCGGCGCGTCCCTGGTCACGCCAGCAGCGGGCTTGCCTCCGTCGGCTTTGCCATCCTCGTCGCGACGCGATTGCGGCGTGAGCACTGGAATCGGCGTCGGCTTGCCGAAGATGCCGGCGGGAGGCACGACCAGCACGGGCGGCAGGTTGCTGGGCAGCGCCACGAAAGCGGTCTGTTCGCGACTCACCAGGATCACGGCGCCGCCCCGATTCTGCATGGTGGTGATGCCGTCATAGACGCGGTTGTAGGTGCCCGCCGCCGTATCGCCCATCGGCTGCGGCACATGCACCACCTCGAAGTGCGTGCCGCGAACTCCCATCGTCGCCGAGGTCGTCGAGATGCGGTAGTTGCTGCGGTTGTTGCTGGCAATCAGGCCGGTGATGGTGCGAAATCCGCCCTTGAGCACAGAGACGAAGAAACTGGCATTGCGGTCCTCGCTGCCGGCGTAGCTGTAGGCGTCGAGCTTCAGTTGGCTGTCCGCGCGCACGGAAACCGCGGCACCGTCGGTCATGCGCAGTTGAGCGAGGCCGTTCGCGCCGGTAAGGATCGACTCCCCCGACCGGAACTCGCCATTGCGCTCCGCGGCCCGCGCGGAGCCATCGAGGGCCAGAACCCGCACTTCGCCCGTGACGACGATGAAGCGTCCCGCGGCAGCACTGCCCTGGGCCGCCGCCGGCCCGGCCGCCGCGATGAGCAGCGCCGCCACGCCAAGCAGCAAACGGATCCCGCTCTTCATGGTCCCGTACATGGATTGTGCCCCCCCATGCCGTTCACAGGTCGAGTCGCAGGTTCAGCGACACGTCAGTGCGGTCATACTCGTACAGCGGCTGATTGCTGCTGTTGTTCATGTAAAGCACTTGCGGCCGCAGGGACCATCCCTTGGCGAAGCCCCAGCTGACTCCCAAGGTGGCGTCGTACAGCGTGTCCTCGCGCTTGGTGCCGAACAGCGGGTTGCTCTGACTGTATTGGCCGTGCTGGGCGCCGGCAAGCAGATAGCTGCCAACACTGTTGCTCAGCGCCCGTTGCAGCGTGATGCGCATGCCGGCGAACGGTTTATCGCCGTCAACGCGGCCGTCTGTCGCGTTCTCGTAGCCCCCAACCAGCGTAATGCCGGCAGCGCCGCGACCGTCGGCGGCAGCGTGCGTCCACCCGAACGAGCCCTGGTAAAGGTCGTAACTGTTGATCTTCAGCGCATCGGGCAGGAACTTGTTGCGCGACGCGCTGACGCCGAGCGTGACCTGATCCTGCCTCCCGGCGAGGTAGCGGTAGTCCAGCGTCGTGCCTGCGCTGTCGCGGGTGTCCAGATCGTCCAGCCAGAAACGGCCACCGGTCAGAGCGAGGCGCACGTTGTGCGCGCCGGAGTTGTAGCCGAGCCCGGCACGCGCGTCGAGCGTGCTCCAGTTCGCGACTTGAAGGTCCCTGTACAGCCGCAGTCGCCCGTCGCCTCCCAGAAAGACGGAAAGCGTATTGGACAGCGCGTGGATCACCTCGCCGCCCGCATTGATCGCCTGGTACTGGTCGCCCTGCTGCAGCGCCGACTGCGGCAATAGCAGCGTGCCACCGCCCGCGAGGCTGATTTCGCTGATGCGGGTCGCCGATTGCGGGTTCGAATCGTAGCCGTAGCCGTACTCGAGGTAGGCGAAGCCCACTGTCTTCTTCCCCGCGGCGTACTCCTCGGCCGCCTTGCCGTAGATCTGTGCCTGCTGACGCAGATCGGGGGGCAGGTTGTCGAAGCGCAGGACCGTTTCGAACTCGAGCTTCGCACGGGCGTAGTCGCCCAGCGCGAGATAGGCGCGCCCCATCTCCAGACGCACGCCGACGAAGTTCGGCTCGGCGGCCAGGATGCGCTCGTAGATGAAGCTCGCCTTGCTGGGCTGCCCGCTTTCCAGGGCGGAACGGGCAAGCAGGTAGTCGAACTTCAGGTCGCCGGCGAGCCGGTCCTCGTGCGGTTCGAGGAGCTTGTAGGCGTCCGCAAACTTGCCGGCCCGGACCAGGGACTCGCCCTGGGCGATGACCTGGGCGTCGGACTGGGCCCAGGACGCAGCCGCAATGGACCATGCGATCGCCACGAAAGCTGCGCGCCAGAACCGACCCACCTTCCCCCCAATTGGAAGCTGAATGAACCCAGGAGATGCTAGACGAGCGCCCTGACCAAAGCAAACCCCGCGGCGCTGCGAACCGTGGAAAATCATGGTCTTCGTGTCATACGTTGTTAGGGTTTCCTGCTGCCGGACCGGGAAGCCCGGCCGGCTGCCCGCGGCCCGGCGTCCGGGGTAGAATCGGCGCGCCCCAGCCGGAATCAACCGCGCAGTTCAAAACCAGGGAGAAAACGCATGCGTTCGTTGCGCACCATGCTCGTCGCCGCCATTGCGGCGTTCGCCGGCGCCGCCGGCGCGCAGACCTACCCGAACAAGCCGATTCGCATCATCGTGCCCTTCACCGCGGGCGGAACCTCGGACATCCTCGCGCGCGCGCTCGGGCCGCACATCAGCGCGGCCTGGGGCCAGCCGGTGATCGTCGAGAACCGCACCGGCGCCAACGGCAACGTCGGCGCGGACTTCGTCGCCAAGTCCGCGCCGGACGGCTACACGATGCTGCTCTCCGACGTCGGCGCGCTCGCGATCAATCCGAGCGTCTACGCCAGCATGCCCTTCGATCCGGTGAAGGATTTCTCGCCTATCGTGATGGTGTCCTACTCGCCGCATGTTCTCGCCGTGCACCCGTCGGTCCCGGTGAGCAGCGTGCAGGAACTCATCGCCTACGCGAAGGCGAACCCGGGAAAGATGAACTTCGCCAACTCCGGCACCGGCGGCGCGCCGCACCTCGCGGGCGTCGAATTCGCGGCGCGCACCGGCGTGCAGTGGACCTATATCCCCTACAAGGGCGGCTCGGCGGCGGTCATTGACGTGATCGCGGGCAATGCCAACGTGCTCTTCAACGGCATGCTCGCCACCTACCCGTCGGTGAAGGGCGGGCGGCTCAAAGGGCTCGCGGTCTCCAGCGCGCAGCGCGTGCCCTCGGCGCCGGAGCTGCCGACGGTGGCAGAATCCGGCCTGCCCGGGTTCGTGACCGGTTCCTACCAGGGCCTGCTCGCCGCCGCCGGCACGCCGCGCGATATCGTCGCGAAACTCAATGCCGAGTTCACTCGCATCCTGAACACCGCCGAGATGAAGGAGATGCTGGCCAAGCAAGGCACCGAGGTGCGCGCCGGCACGCCCGAAGCGCTCGGCACGTTCATCGCCGAGGAGAAGACGCGCTGGGCGAAAGTCGTCCGGGAAGCCGGCATCAAGGCGGAGTAGCACGAAGGACAGTGATGGATCTGCCGCAAAACCACTTCAAGCGCGCCCTCAAGGCGGGCAAACCGCAGATCGGGCTGTGGTCCAGCCTTTCGTCCAGCTACACGGTGGAAGTGATCGCCGGGGCCGGCTTCGACTGGATCCTGCTCGACATGGAGCATTCGCCGAACGACCTGGAGTCGCTGCTCTCGCAGCTGCAGGCCGCGGCGCCTTACGCCTCGCATCCGGTCGTGCGCGTGCCGTGGAACGACATGGTAACCATCAAGCGCGTGCTCGACGCCGGCGCGCAGTCGCTGCTGATTCCCTATGTGCAGAACGCGACGGAAGCCAGGGCGGCTGTGGCCAACACGCGCTACCCGCCCGCCGGCGTGCGCGGCGTGGCCGGCACCACCCGCGCCACGCGCTTCGGCCGGGTCAAGGATTACGCCAAGCGCGCGCACGAGGAGATCTGCGTGCTGGTGCAGCTCGAAACCAAGCCGGCGCTGGACGAGATCGAGAAGGTGGCCGCGGTCGAGGGGGTGGACGGCATCTTCATCGGGCCCGCCGACCTGCATGCCTCGATGGGCTTCACCGGCGAGACGGCGAACCCGGCGGTCATGCCGCTGATCGAAGACAGCATCCGGCGCATCCGCAAGGCGGGCAAGGCGCCGGGCTACCTGTCGCCGGTCGAGGCGGACGCAAAGCGGATGCTCGCTGCCGGCGCGCAGTTCGTCGCCGTGGGCGCCGATGTCGGCCTGCTCGCACGCGGTGCCGAGAACCTGTTGGCCAAATTCAAATCATGAAACCCGAGATCATCGTCACCACAAAGATCTTCCCGCGTACCCAGGAGCGGCTGGACAAGGAGTTCACCTGCCACAAGCTGCACGAGGCCGCCGAGCGCGCCGCGTTCCTGAAGGAACTGGCGCCGCGCGTGCGCGCGCTCGCCACCTTCGGCCCTGCGGGCGCCGATGCGAGGATGATGGACGCGCTGCCCAAGCTCGAGCTGATCTCGAATTTCGGCGTCGGCGTGGATGCCATCGATCTCGCGGCGGCGAAGAAGCGCGGCATCATCGTCACCAACACGCCCGACGTGCTGAACGACTGCGTCGCCGACACGGCGATGGCGCTCACCGTGAACGTGATGCGCAAGTTCCCGCAGTCGGAGGCCTACCTGCGCACGGGCGCTTGGGCGACGCGCGGTGGCTATCCGCTCACCACGTCGCTGGGCGGCAAGACCATGGGCATCCTCGGCCTGGGGCGCATCGGCGAGGCGATCGCGAAGCGCGCGCAGGGTTTCGGCATGAAGATCCGGTACCACAACCGCAAGAAGAAGGACGTCGCCTACCCGTACGACGCGGATGCGGTGGCGCTGGCGAAAAATTCCGACCTGCTGATGGTGGTGACGCCGGGCGGCGCCGAGACCGAGAAGCTGGTCAACGCCAAGGTGCTGGATGCGCTGGGCCCCGAGGGCTACGTGGTCAACATAGCGCGCGGCAGCGTGATCGACGAGCCGGTGCTGCTCAAATACCTGCAGGAGAAGAAGATCGCCGGGGCGGGCCTCGACGTCTATGCCGACGAGCCGCGGGTGCCACCGGAGTTCTTCGCGCTGGACAACGCGGTGCTGTTCCCGCACGTGGGTAGCGCCACGATGGAAACGCGCACTGCGATGGGCAACCTGCAGGTGGATAACCTGCTCGCCCACTTCGCGGGCAAGCCGGTGCTCACGCGGGTGATATAGCGACGGCGATTGCCGCGATGCAACATCCCTTCGCCCGGCACTCGCGCTATCATCGCCACACAGCATAAGAACTTTCCAGGTGTGTAAAACGAAGGAGGAGAAATGAGAATCAGACTGTCCCTGCTCGCCCTCGCGGCGGGCGCCGTCATCGCCGCGCCTGCGGCGGCCCAGCAAGTCACGTTCATGACCGGCCCGCAGGGCGGCTCGTGGATCCCCCTGGGAGGCGCGCTGAAGGGCATGTGGGAGCAATCGATCCCGGGCCTGAACGTCACCGCCACGCCGGGTGCCGGCATCGCGAACGTGCGCGGCGTGGACGAAGGCAAGGCGCAGATCGGCTTCGGCAACTCGAGTACCACGGTGGACGGGCTGGAGGGCCGCGCGCCTTACCCGAAGAAGGTCACCAAGGTATGCCAGCTCGCCAACCTGTACCCCCAGTATTTCCAGGTCGTCGCGCTCGTCGACGCAAAGATCAACACCTTCGCGGACCTCAAGGGCAAGGCCCTGGTGACGCAACCCAAGGGCAATACCGCAGAGGCATTGACGGAGACGGTGCTCAAGCTGAACGGCATGAGCTACCAGTCGCTGTCCAAGGCCAACTTCCAGGCTGCTTATACGGACGCGGTCAGCATGATGAAAGACGGCCACGTGCAGGTGTTCACGCTCGGCACCACCGCGCCGGCCTCCGCGGTCATGGACCTCGCCAGCGCACGCGATGTCCATCTGGTGCCAGCCGACGACCGGACGCTGGCAGAGTTGAACAAGCTCAACCCCGGTTTCTACAAGAAGCTGGTGATCAAGGCCGGGACCTACCCGAAACAAGACAAGGATGTGCCGGTTATCGGCTATTCGACGCACATCATCGTCGCGTGCGATTTGCCTGAAGACACGGTTTACCGGATGACCAAGGTGATGGCGCAGAACGTCGATGCGATGGCTGCAATCGTGAAGTCGATCTCCGGACTGACCCCTAAGGACATGGCGGTCGACATGGGCATCCCGTTCCACAAGGGCGCGGCCAAGTTCTACAAGGAAGCTGGGGCGATATAGCCGGCACGCACGGAAAAGCAGGCAAGACGGGGCGGCCTGGCCGCCCCGTTTCACGTCGAGGGAGCGCGAGTTGGAAGCCACCCCAGTCATTTCCGAGGAAAAGCAGGCCACCGCGCCGACAACCAAGGCGCTGAAATGGCTGATCAGCGCCATCGCCGTGGCGATGTCGCTATACCACATGTACGTCGCCGGTTTCGGCCCGCCGGAAGCGCTGATCTTCCGCGGCACGCACCTGATCTTCGCGCTCACGCTGGTGTTCCTGCTGTATCCGCTGAAACCCGGCGGCGGCGCCGGCTGGCGCCTCGCCGACCTGGCGCTGCTGGCTGCCGGCTGGGGCTTCGTGCTGCACATCTTCCTCAATTACCAGTACTACACCAACCGCATCATCTACATCGACGAGCTGACCCGTTGGGACAAGTTCTACGCAGTGGTGTCAGTGCTGATCGTTCTTGAGGCGACGCGGCGCGTGCTTGGCTGGGCCTTGCCGCTCACCGCCATGGCGTTTCTCGCCTACGCGATGAGCACCCACGTGACGATGCCGATGCTGATGGAGCAGGTGTACCTGTCTACCGAGGGCATCTTCGGCTCGACACTGGGGGTGTCGGCGTCATACGTGATGCTGTTCGTGGTGTTTGGCGCTTTCATGGAGAAGAGCGGCACCGGACAGCTGTTCATGGACTTCGCGCTGTCGATCACCGGCAGCAGCGCCGGCGGTCCGGGCAAGGTGGCGGTGGTAAGTTCGAGCCTGTTCGGTACCGTTTCAGGCAGCGCGGTAGCGAACGTGATGGTCGACGGGCCGATCACCATTCCGCTGATGAAGCGAACCGGCTTCCGGCCGTCGTTTGCCGCCGCGGTCGAAGCGGTCGCCTCCACCGGCGGCCAGTTGATGCCGCCGGTGATGGGCGCGGCCGCGTTTGTGATGGCCGAGTTCCTGGCTGTGCCGTACGCCCAGATCGCAATCTGGGCGGTAGTCCCGGCATTCCTGTATTACCTTTCGGTGTTTTTCGCAGTGCATTTCGAGTCCAAGCGCCACGGCCTCGGGGGCGTGCCCAAGGATCAACTGCCGCACCTGCCGCAGGTGCTGGCGGCTCGCGGCCACCTGTTTGTGCCCATCCTGATCGTCCTGTTCGGGCTGATCCTCGGTTATTCGGCGCCGCTATGCGCGCTGGTGGGCGCGCTTGCATGCCTGCCGCTCGCACTGCTCAGGAAGCTGACGCGCATCGGTATTTCCTGGAGGTCGGTCATCGAGGCGCTCGAGGAAGGCGCGAAGAACACGCTTTCGGTGGCGATGGCCTGCGCCTGCGCCGGTATCGTGATCGGCTGCGTCACGATCACCGGTCTGGGCATCGTATTCACGCAACTGGTGGTCGCGCTGGCGCAGAATTCGCTGATCCTCGCGCTGGTGCTGACCGCGATGGCGGGGATCATCCTCGGCATGGGCATGCCCACCACGCCGGCCTACATCATGATGGTCGCGCTGCTGGTGCCCGCAGTGATCAAGATGGGCGCGGCGACCCCGGCGGCGCACATGTTCGCCTTCTACTTCGCCATCCTTTCGGCGATCACGCCCCCAGTGGCGCTCGCGGTGTTCGCCGCCGCGAGCCTGGCCAAGGCGAACATGTGGACCACTGGTTGGGCCGCCGTGCGCATTGCCGCGCCCGCCTACATCGTGCCGTTCATGTTCGTCTATGAACCGAAGCTGCTTCTGATCGTGGCGGACTGGGGCGCCGACTGGCTCTACGTGGGCTGGTCCGTGGTCTCCGCATCGATCGGCGTGATCGCGCTCGCCGGCGGCTTGTTCGGCTGGCTGCTGGGATTCGCCTCCGCGTGGCAGCGGGGGCTGTTGATCGTCGCCGCGCTTTGCCTGATCAAGCCGGGCCTGTACACGGACATGATCGGGCTTGTGCTGCTTGCGCTGGTAGGGGCTGCGCAGCTCATGGAGCGGCGCCGCGCAGCCGAGTCGGGCGCCCGCCCGGCCTGATTCCGCAGTGGCGCGCTAGCGCGGTTTGTCGTCTAGCCGCCGGGGCTCGCCCTCGACGCGGTACCCACTTACTACCGTTGCTTCCGCGTCCTCCACCGAGGCTGGACGCGATTCGGACGCGCGGATACGTACATTCGTCATGTGTGCGCTTGCGCGGGCTACCGTCAGGGGCTTGTTTCGTGAATGCGCGGGGCTATCGCGTGCCCCCCAGCCCGATGGGTCACACAATCTGGGGATGGCTATGCGCCGTACGCGGACATAGAATTCCGCTCGGAGAATAGCTAATCCCGGGGGGGGCCAGATGACCACGCTGCAAATCGCGTTTGTTTCCGAGAGTGCCGGCTACGAAAACTCCTTCGGCTGGTACAACAGCCGCACCGGCGAAGCCGGAATCATCTTCATCAACACGAATGACGACGGTCCGAAGGCCGGCATCTCCGCCGGCACGACCGCGACCATTGACGTAGCGCAATCGGACATCGATGCCGGGAACATCGGCTTCTTCCTGATCCCCAACGGCGCGGACATTTACGGCACGGGCAAGAAGAGCGCGCTCAACGGGCCGCTCACCTTCGACACGAAGCCAAACGGCGACGGCCAGATCCTCGACGCGCACGGGCACAAGCTGCGCGGCGAGCAGGGCGAGATCGTCTTCACCAATCCGGCCCTCAACAAGCACAACACCGATTACACCTCGGATCACGCGGGCCGCGGCCAGTCGCGCGCCGACCTCGCTGCGGACAACGCCGACGGCATCACCGGCCGCATCGCGTTCGAGGACATGGTCCGCAACGGCGACCGCGATTTCAACGACCTCGTGGTGGACGTGCAAATCGTCAATACCAATCGACCGCCGGTAGTCGTAGACCAGGCGTTCCAGATCGCTGAGAACTCGGCGGCCGGCACGCTCGTCGGCCAGGTCGCGGCGAGCGATCCCGACGCCGGGCAGACCTTGAGTTACGCCATCGTCGCCGGAAACGGGAGCGGCGCCTTCGCCATCAACGCGGCAACCGGCGCGATCATGCTAGCGGATGCGAGCAAGCTCGACTTCGAGGACCCGGAGCTCTCGTCCTACGACCTCACCGTCCAGGTGAAGGACAACGGTACCGGTGCGCTCACCGATACGGCGATCGTGAGCATTGCGGTGACCGACGCGCTGCCGATCGTCGGCACGCCAGGCAACGACAGCTTGTTCGGCACCAGCGGCGACGACGTGCTGATCGGCGATCTGGGCAACGATTTCCTGCACGGCGGCGCCGACAACGACGTGCTCAACGGCGGCGCGGTAGCCGACTTTCAATCCGATGTGGGCTTCAGAGATACTGATCGGGCGGACTACAGCACAGCCCCGAGCGGCGTGAACGTCAATCTGGCGACGGGCATCGCCCAGGACGGTGAGGGGGGCACAGATACGCTGATCGGCATTGAGGCGGTGAACGGCTCGGCCTTCGACGACGTGCTCACCGGCGGCTCGGCAGCGTTTGTCGAGTTCTTCCACGGTGGTCCGGGCAATGACACGATCGACGGGGCGAACTGGAACGATCGCGCGGAATACATGGACGCCACAGGCGGCATCGCGGTCAATCTTGGTGCCCTGGTGCCCAACATGGGAACGGTGACGGGCGACGCATCCGTCGGCACCGATACCCTGATCAACATCGAGATCGTCTACGGCTCGGACTTTGCGGACTCCTACGTCGCCACCGGATTTTCGAGCGCCAGCCAGCCAGGGGGGCTCCTCAGCGCCTTCAACTCCTTCGAGGGGCGCGCCGGCAACGACAGCATCATCGGCAACGGCAGTACGCGCCTCGAGTTCACGGCGGCGACGGCCGGCATCGTGGCGAATCTGGCCAGCGGGATTGCGACCGGCGACGCATCGGTGGGCACGGATGCCTTCACCGGGGTCAATTCGATTCGCGCCACGCAGTTCGCCGACACGCTGCTTGGCGGCAATCTGCTCTTGAACGGCTTCGAGGGCTTCGAGGGGCGCGCGGGCGACGACTATATCGACGGCGGGCAGGGCTTCGATCAAGCCGTGTATGCGTTTGACGGCCCAATCACGACCGGCATCTCGGTCAATCTCGCCGCAGGAACGGTGGTGGGTGACCCGCTGCTGACGGGTACTGACACGTTGCGCGGCATCGAGGGGATCCGCGGCTCGCACCTGAACGACTGGTACGACGCC
>Ga0210380_10000140_pt1 | contig 41629 bp, 57 predicted proteins | sample PLM4_5_coexredo_FD_155476 | JGI IMG/M metagenome (GOLD analysis project Ga0210380, IMG submission 155476) | Groundwater sediment microbial communities from an aquifer in East River, Colorado, USA - PLM4_5_coex redo | ecosystem: Environmental > Terrestrial > Soil > Riparian zone | place: USA... | reverse complement strand
GGGCAGGCTTGGACGGGTGGGGCTTCGGCCTTACCCGACCTTGTCTGGGCCGTCGTCGATACCCTCAAGCCGCAGGCTGTCGGGAACGGGGCCGAGACGGCCCTCTAATCGGTAGCCGCCTTCCGGGTCCAACGTGCCGGTGATCTCGACACGCCAGTTCCAAGAATCCAGAAGAAAACCAACGACAGTTCCCGGCGCATCACCGCGTGTCAGGCGCCCCGTCCAGAGCACGCTTGGATCAGTCTCACCCTCAGTCTTCTCGTTCACGACGAGCTCCGTGATTCAGCAGCAGCAGGTGGCGGATGTCCCGCATCAGCACCGTCAACGCCTCCAATTTGGAGTCGAGAGTGCCGTCCGACTGATGCAGCGACCAGCCGATTATAGTCCCGGCCACGCGTACGCTCTCGTCGAGGCTGGCGTGGTGCTCCGTCAGCGTTGAGTAAACTGCCATGGCCAGCACGTCGTCCCGCTCCAGCCGCTCCATCACCCGGCGGCGGGTCATGGCGCATGCTCCTTCCATCCGCGTCCGTTCAGAACATCACAGATCGTCCAGTAGGATTGCTGAAGCTCAGCAGCTAGAAGCTTGCGACTCGTCCCAGTCGTCGCCTGCGCGCGGATGTAGTCCACCATATCCTGCGTCAGTTTGGTGGATCGGCGGTTCCTGGCCTGCTGCGCCCGTGTCGCCCATCTGACGTTTCCCGGCGCATAGTCGCCTTCGTTGTCGATGCGATCGAGGGTATGGGCGATAGACGGTCGGCGCCCGACATACGCCAGAAATACCTCGTAGCTGTCGCACCATTCGTCGCAGACCCGGATGCCTCTGCCGCCGTAGAGATGGAAGTTCTTTGATCCCTCCAGCAGACACCGCTGCTTCATTGCGCTCCAAATCTTATATTCCGGCGCTAATCGGGACTCCCCATGCGTCATTCCGGCATTTACCCGCCGCATATCCTCCCGATAGCAGCCGCATGATCTGGTTGCGGCCCCCCTTAGGCAGAAAGTTACGACGACCGGTCTGTTGCCGCAGTCGCATTGGCATAGCCATGCCGTATACCTTCCGGTGTTGGGCGCTCGCTCCAGCACCAGAAGACGGCCAAATCGCTGGCCGGTGAGGTCGAGCGCCCTCAACTGAGACGCGCCGACAGAGGGATATTCCACTCGCCCATGATGTGTGGGATGTCGCTGAGTTCGCGGATGACCGCAGTCGGCACGCCGCACACCTCCAGCTTGCGCATCATCTGCATCTGCGTGGCACTCAGCTGGCCCTTGGGCGCCTTGAGCTCGAGGCAGTAGAGGCGCCCGCGATAGACGACGTGAATATCAGCAACCCCCGCACGTACACCGAGGCGGGTCATCCGCGCCGCCTCCTGCTTATGCCGCAGCCCGCCGTTAGGCACCGCCCAGAACGTTGCATCCGCCGGTAGCGCCCACTTCAGCAGCGTGCAGACCGCCGCCTGGAGGTCGTCCTCCAGGTGCTGGCGCTTCCTGTCGTCCGCACCGAACTCGGTGATCAGATCGGCCTTGTACATCACGCCGCCACCTTCGGACGGCGCGGCTGCTGGCGCAGTTGGTATTGCGGGATGTCCAATAGCTTGCTGATCGCCGCGATATGCATGTCGGGAATGCTGTACCACTGCGCTACCGCGGCTTTGGAGATGCCCAATTCACGCGCCAGGAACGTGACCATACCGCGCTGGGTCAGCAGAGGCCCTAGCACCGCGTCCCGCTCGCGCTCCATACGCGGGCTCTTGTAAACGTATCGCACGTTGTTTTCTCCTTGCATTCGCATAAGACTTTACCTAGTTAAGCTCTGCCAAGCCGACCTGCAAGGAGATTTTGATGGCTGACTTTCACGCCGTGACCGCCAGAGCCTACGCGCTGCAAGAGCAGCTGCGCGCCGAGGGCTACGAGGATGACGTCGTCACCGCGGCGATCGAGAGCGAGACCGATCTGTTCCGGGTATTCGACCGGGTTGCGGAGCGCATCGACCAGGACAACCGCTCGGCGGTGATTGCCCGCGAGCGCGCCAAGCGCCTGGAGGCCCGCGCCGACAGGAACACCGAGTTCCTCGACTTCTTGATGCGGACGATCGGCAACCAGACCAAAGTCGAGCGCCCGACTGCAACGGTTTACTATCAGACAAACCCAGCAAAACTTGAGATCGACCCCGACACGCGGCTGGCCGACAGCCTGCTCACCGTGGTGCCCGACAAGCCAGCGATCGTCAAAGCCCTGAAGGCCGGCGAAGACCTGCCCGGCTGCCGGCTGACCCAGAGCCGCAGCCTGCGCGTCAAGACCCTCTGACCACCACACAAGAGACAAGAGACATCTCCCATGAGCAGTGAACTCTCCCCTCTTATGTCGTTCATTGAGCGCGCAGCGCGTGAACCGGAATTTGACCTGAACAAGTTTTCCGAACTCCTGCGCCTGCAACAGGAGGCCGAAGACAAGCAGGCTAAGCGAGCATTCAACGCCGCAATGGCATCCGTAGAAGCGGAGATAGGCCCGGTCCTGCGCGATCGTGTTAACCCTGGCGTTAATCGTAAATACGCCACACTGGAAGCCATCGACGCAGCGGCGAGGCCCATCTACTCAGCGCACGGGCTGTCCATCCGCTTCGGCTGCGATGTGCCGCCAAAAGATGGCTGGATGCGCATCACCTGCACCGTTAGCCATCGCGACGGGTATAGCGAAACGAATTATTTGGATAGCCCTGTCGATATAGCTCAGCGGGCGCGGACCCCGGTGCAAGCGGTGGGAAGCACCATAAGTTATTGCCGCCGCTATTTATTGCAGATGTGCCTGAATATCGTACTGGCCGACGATCCCACCGATGACGACGGCGAAGCCCAGCGCCTTCAGCGTCCGTCACCGCCTAACGTGGATCGCAAGCCCGCCGACGCACCGCCCAACTACCCAGAGATCGTCGCGATGTTCGAGACAGCGGCTGCCCGCATCAAAGACTCGGACGAAGCCCGCAAGCTGCTGGAATGGCGCCCTGGCGTGGCGGCGCTCACCGCCCTGCCGCACGGCGAGGAGCGCCAGCGATACATGCTCATGCGCTCCAGGGTGCAGGCCGACTGGCTGACCAAGGACGACGGCAGCAGCGCCTCAGAAGACGCCGACGTCATAGAGGGTCTGTGATGACCGCCAGGACCGACCGGTTCACCCTGGTGACGCACGTCATCAGGCTGGAAGAGGAGGTGGCTACCCTGAGAGGCGCCATGCTTCAGATGTCATCCAGGATGCTGCGCCTGGAGCTCGCGTTGAGCGTGCTCGACAAGGACGGGTCGCTGACCGCGGCCCTGCGTCCGGAACAGTTTCAACCGGAACAATTCTAGTGGATACCGCCGCACCGAGGTGGCTCCCCGATGCGGCGGTCGCCTGGGCTCAGACGCTCAGGCAGCGGGCGAGGTGGTCACAGGTCCCCCAGACCAGAGTGCCTCGCCCGTACTCTTCATCCCTGACCGCTGCTGCTGACACGCCTCTATCATCTTGAGCAACACGCGTTCGCGCCCCGCGCTAAGCCGGTCCTCAAGGTAGAACAGCCCACCGACGACCACGATGTTCAGCGCCAGTATCGCCAGGAAGCCGGGCGGCAAATGGCCAATCAGCTTCTCAATCACAGGACGACTGCAATGACGCTAGAGTTATGGATAGCTCCTGCCGTATTTGGACTGCTTTACGTGCTGGCGCTTGTGGTTGGGCGTCACCGCGCGAATCATCCACCTGAGCCGGTCACGCGATTTACGCGGCCAGAACGGCGCGCACTGTCCGATGAAGAGCGGAACGACAGGTTCGTAATCATCGGCTATGCCGTCATATTGCTGCCAATCCTCATGATTAGCTTCTGCATCATCGGCGCGTGGCTCCTGCGACACATCCTTTGATGATCGCATGTCATTGCCTCGGTGGGGGTGGCGGCATGTTGCGCGACAAAGCTGCCGTCACCGGATCAAGCGTGAACTGACTCAATCTCTGGCGCAGGGCAGCCTCCATGCTGGCGCCCACCTCAGCCGCCGTCTGTCCTCCGACAAACGCGCCCGCAGGACCGCCAACAGCACCACCAAGCGTGCCACCAGCCGCACCAAAGGTCGGTTTGACAAACGACAGGGCAAAATTGGTCAGCTTGCCGATCTGCCCGCTCTTCAGTTGCGTCTCCAGCGCCGTACGCTCATCGTCCGACCAACCGCGCATCTTTTTGTCATTGCGCAGTAGCGCGGTGACTCGCTGCCTGCGGTAAGCATCGCGCTTGTCTTCCGACAGCAACCCGGCGTCATACTCGATGTCCTCAAGCTGCCGCTGCTTCATCGTCTGGTTCCACCCCTTGCGGGCATTTGGCAGATTGGCCAGCGCACCGGCGTCGCCGGTGGTATCTCTCTCTCCAAGATCTTGCATGCGGTCCCGCAGCTTGTCCTGAGCCTCGCCGATTCGCCGCGCTAGATCATTGTTGCGGGCATTCAGCGCCGCCTGCCGCTCCGTGGTCAGTCTGGTGTCCCACTCCATGGCCGTGGCGAAGGACATCGGTTGTCCCTTGTAGGGTTCTGCATCTTTGGCCAACTGAACCAGTGCCGTATTGCCACGCGCCGTCGCCTCCTCTGGGTCCGATGGCAATGCATCAGTGATATGCTTGCGCAAGCCATCCGCCGCGTCGCCCTTTATGAGGGCCCCCCGTGCCGCCTGTTCGTCAGCCGGGCTGTACCACCCGCGCGATTCACGGGCCATCTGATCGGATACCATCTCGTCAGTTGGTTTGCGGGCGAACCCGGTCCCAGGCGGGGGCGGTGTCGGCGTCCTCTCGGGCGGCGGTTGGAACGGAGGGCCACGCCACCCACCGGGCGGCGTAGGCACCCCACCTGATGCCGCCGGGGCGTTGCGCCGTAGCAACTCGATGGCTGCCGCAGTGGTGGGGTCTGGTGGTATCTGCCGCCGCTGCTCCTTCCAGACATCGACCACGGATGGCGTGGGTGGTTGGTTCAGTTCGCGGGCCTGCTCGACCTGATCGAGAATCGCCTTACGATCGCCCTGGTGCATACGGGGTCTGGTCGGCTCCCCAACACGCCTTAAGCCTTCCAGGTTGAGGTCGCGTATCAGCGTCTCGGGAAGCCCGATCGTCCGCAACGTTTCGTTGCCCAGCGTCAGCGCCGCGTTGCCGACACCGCCGAGACCGGCCAGGGCGGTGCCTGCGGTATCGCCCACCACATTGGCCGCCGACCCTAACCAACTCTTATTCAGGTTCTTCTGCACCTCGGGGTAAAATAACGAACGTTGGCCGGGCCGCGTGACGCTGGCCGGGGCGGCGTCGTAAACTTCGCCAAAGGCGCCGCGAATCTTCTCGACGTTAGCCGGTTTCGAGCCCCACTCTTCGGCGCCTACGGTGCGCCACGCGGTGCCGGTCAGCGATTTCGGTTGTGACTGGTCAACGATGTCAGGCTGCCGCACGTCGTTGGCGTGAATGTCCGGTGTGGCGCTGCTGATCGTCTGATCAAATATGATGTCCGCCACCGCTGCCTCCTACTCGCCGAGACTGACCGGGCGCATCGTGCCGTCCGGCAGACGCACCAGTCCGCCCTTCGGAACATTATCCCGAATCCAGGCCTGACGCGCCTTGGCATTATCGGCTGCCGGGCCGGGTATGCTGGGGTCTCGCCCAGGCAAGCGGTAACCCGGCATCAACTCCTTCGGCACGGTCGGCACGACAAACTCGGGAATTTCCTTGCGCGCCTGTGCCACTGCTTTGGACCACGCCATGCCACCAGCCGAGGCGCCGCCGCCGTAAAGCTCGTTGACCCGCTCGATATACTGCGCCTTGCGGTTCGCCGCCGTGACCAGATGCCCAAGGATAGCTGCGCGCGTCTCGGGGTTCTGCATCGCCTGTGGCCCCATGTTCTGAATGAAGCTCAGGTCGCGATCAGACAACTGCCCCATCTGAACGCCCTTGCGTAGCTCAATCACAGTGCGAGCTAATGCTGATTCAAACGCCTGCACTCGCGCACTCTCGCTGTTCAAACCCTCCGGGGTGAAACCGAAGCGAACCAGAAAGTTGCGAACATCTGGCGAGAGAGTCGCCTGACCAGGAATGGCATCGGACAGTTGGCGCAGTGTCTGCAGGCTATCTACCTGATCGTATGCGCCCTGCTGGCTGTCGCCGAACTTCTTTTTCTGGTCAGTGACGAATTGCCCTTCCTGCTCTGCCTCTTTCAAAGCCAACGCTCGAGTGTGATCCGCCTGCGCCTTGGTCTCAGCGGTGCTCCCCTCGAGCAATTTGCCGTAAAGCTCCTTCAGGCGCCCCCGTTCGCCTTCGTACCACTTGGCCTTGCGGTCATCGCCAACCTTCAGCGCCTCGCGCTGTTTCTGTGCCAGCGCAGCTTCCGCGTCGCTGTAGGCCTTCTGGGCACCGTGGTAGGCGCTCTCCGAGTCTTTCGATCCGGCTGCATTATAGGAAGCCCTCGCTGCATCCACCGAGCTTTGCAGGCGCTTCATCCCGTCGCGCAGATTCTTCTCTTCCTCCGGGTTCATCGGCGTGCGCCATGACGCCTCTTCCTCGGGCGTCGGCTTGGCGATGTTCTGCGCCACGAAGTCGTCGATCTTCGGCAACCCGGCCAACGGCCCGGTGGTGGGCGGCGCTGCGACTGGCGCGGGTGGCGTAGTTCCAGGTGCTGCTGGCGGTGTGGCCCCTGGTGCGCCGGCTACAGCGGGTGTGGCAGCGGGGGCGCCAGTCGGCGGCGGTGGTGTCGTGCCGGTGGTGGCCACTTTGTAGGGCGGCGGCGTAGACGCGCTGCTTCCTGTGGCGCCGGTCTTGACCAGATCGTAGCCGCCCGAGGCATTCTTGACCCAGTTCTGCCCCCACTTGGACGGGTCCCACGGTGCCGTGCTGCGCGCCTTGTAGACCGCGGTAAAGACGTCGTCCTGCACCGCCGTGGGTGCCGAGGCTGCGGTGGGATACTTCGCTGGGTCCCCGCCGATCATCTTGAGGCCTTCTTGCCACGTGCTGTCGACGAAGCCGTAGAGGCCCGACGCTGTGGCGCCTCTCGCTCTGGCAGACGGGTCGGCTTTGGCAACGTAGTTCAGCGCTGTGGGATCGCCGCCCGACTCCCATCCTTTGATCAGCTGGCGGTCCTTCTCCAGGTCACCGGTAAACTGCCGAGCCGCTGTGCCCGCACCACCACCCGCCCCACCACCACCCGTCCCGGCGGTGCTGACGCTACCATCGGCATTGATCACCGGACGATTCTGCAACTGCAGCAACGACAGCCCCGCCTTCATCCGCTCGATCCGATCGCGGTTCTGTTCGACGCCGAGCTTCGCCAGGTCCATCCGCTGCTGGTAATCCTGCTGCGCCACCGCAGCCGCCCGCCGCTGGTCCAGATCCATCGACTGCTGCGCGCCCTGTATGCCGGAGGCAAAGACACTGCCCAGGTCAGGCCTCACGCGCGCCGGTCCCGAGGCCTGCAGCATGTTCAGGCCGAAGTTGAGCAACGCCCGGCTGCCCGCCGCGTCTTCCTCCCGGCCTCGCAGGCGGTAGATCGGCGACTGCCCGCCAGCCAGCACCGAACCGATCCGTCCCAGCAAGCCAGGACTGGTGCCGTCGTCCGGCGAACCGCGCGGCAGCGTCGGCAGCACCGGGGCCTGCTGAGCATTCAGCGACTCGTTCAGGGCGGCGATCTGCTCCTCAAGCGTCGGCATGGCGGTCCCCTTTGCTTACCGCGCCTTATGAGGCGCCGCCTTATTCACCCCAGCAACCCGCGTGGCCGATACGCGACCGGAGTGCCGTATTGCGCCCCGGTGTAGGCGTCCCGGCGTTTCAGCAGCGCCTCGACCACCTGTGCCAGCGTCTGCTCGCCGCCCATCGGCTTGCCGGTGCTGCCCGGTTTGATCGTGGTCTTGGGGCCAGCCGACGTGCCGGTGGGCGTCGCCGCCTTGGCCGCGGTACTGGCACCAGACAGCAATGTGCCGCCCGCCTTCAGCTTCTCGCCCAGCGTCGCCTTGTCCCACCACGTCGCCGCCTTATCGAGCAGGCCAGGCACCTCCTTCGGCCCGAACGCCTCGGTGCCGACCTGGACACCACTCGGCGTGACGGTTGGGACGCCTTCCGGGGCCGCGGCAGGCCCCAGCAACGACGCATCCGTAACCGTGCCGCCCTGCGCGGCCTGGCCCAGCAGCCCGCCAGTGACCGGCTGGCTTTGGGTGGAAAACAGCGAGATCGGTGCCTCGGTCGCCACCGTGGGCGCAAGCGTCGCCGCCGCCTCGGCTGCCGTCGTGGGTATCGCTAACCCGAGCGTGGGCACCGCAGCCGCCGCTATCTCCGGCGCCACAGCGGCTGTCCCAGCGAGTGCCCCAGCTGCACCGATCGCCTCCGGTGCCATCGCCGCCAGCGCCGCCGCCGTCGTCGCTGCCGTGGTCCCTGCCGCTACAGTGCCGCCGATCACCTCCGGAGCCACCGCAGCGATCAGAGCCGCCTCGCCTACGCCAGCGTCTGCCATCTACGCGCCCCCCGCGTTTATCTGGTCGATAAGCTCGCCGCCCAACCCTAAGACTGTCGCCGCCCCTCCGATGCCTTGTCCTATCGGGTTCGAATAGTACGGGTTCATCTCCTGCGCGAAGCCCGTATTGGATGTGCTGTAGGGGATGCCCGACACCGCGCCGAGCAACGTCTGCAACTGCTGATACGGGAATGCCTGTTGCTGTGCGAAAGCTCCCTGCTGCGCATTCAGCAACTGCTGCTGATACTGCTGCTGCAGCGTGCCAGCCTGGTTCAGCGCATTGGACTGGCCCAGCATCATGTTCTGCAGCGACGTCAGGCTTTGCGGCAGGTTCTGCGCCGCGCCGAGGCCCTGGCTGAGGTTGGACGACATGATGTCGGCGCCGAGCCTCTGGTTGGCCCCGTAGCCACCCTGTAGCAGGTTGGCCAGCGCGGTATTGGAGGCGAGACCCTGCTGCCCGGCCTGCAACGCCACGTCCCGACTGATGCCGGTGGCCTGATTCCACTGGTTGTTGAGCAGGTCGCCGAGATACTTCTCCGACCCTAGCGCCGCCTGTGATTGCGCGATGCCCTCTTGCACGCCCTGCCTGCTGCCACCGAACGCACCCGCCTGATTCGCCCCGGCACCGATCGCGTTGAGGTTGCTGCGCAACTGCTGCTGCATCAGCTGGTTCGCCGGGTCGACCACCGACTGGGTGTAGGGCGACATCAGTTGGTTGGCGCCAGCCGCCACGCCCTGCGCCGTCGCCGGACCCTGCGATGCATAGTTGCCGAGCAAGCCCTGCGACGGTCCGTAGACCTGGCCCATGAAGCCTTGCTGCAACTGGTTGGCGTTGGCGTTGATGCCGCCAGCCGTGAGTGGCGAGACCTGCCCGGCAAGATTTGCCTGAGCATTGATGCCGGTGGCCGCGGCGCCGGTCCCCAGGCCCTGCATGCCCGCGACCTGGTTGTAGGCCTGCTGCTGCGCCGGATCCATGCCCGCAACGGTCTGGCCACCGTACGGTTGATACGCATTCAGGGATAGCGCGTTGGCGCGGTCTACCGCGTCCTTTGAATAGCCCTCCAGCCACGGTGGTATATACGCGTTGGTGTTCTGAACTGTGTTGGTTGATGACCCGCTGCCGCCGCCACCGCTCATGGGCGTAGCTCCTTCAGATATTTAATGCCGGCAGCGTGCCACCCTTCGCCGATCGGCGTCTGACTCAGCCTGAGCCATCCCATGCGGCCCGTGGCCGTGGCAACGCTGCAGCCCTCACTGACCGCCCACGCGTCGATGTCAGGCTGTAGCGCAGCACACTCCTGCAGCTTGCCACTCACTACCCAGTAGTTCACCGCACGCAGCCTGGGGAACACGAGGACTTCGGTGACCACGACCGAATCACCGTTGGTCCAGCAACACGCCTTGTTCTGCTCGATCCGCTGCATGACGTCGGCAATGGTGTGAGTGTTGCCAGCTTGCGCCAGCGCCTTCTCGAACCGCCGTACCTTCTGTTCGTTCGTCATGTGCGCGGCACCACGGTCGTGTGCATCACGCCGGCATCATCGATCTCGATGCGATACGTGGTGCCGTTTGGCGAGATCAGCGCCATGAACTGCTGCGCGGTGCCCTGGATGCCCTGGTCCTGCTTGCGCGAGATCGCCGCTGCCATAACCGCCAGGCGCTCATCGATGCTGCCCGCAGTAGGCGCGCTGAACGGTGGCGCTGGATGATACGGACGCGGCATTACCTGCGTCCCCCTTTCCTAATCACCAGCTTTGGCCGACCGACCGCGAACGGCTCATCCGCCAACGCCTCCATCCGCATCCGCACGTGCCGACCAGAGAACCGCAGGTCCATCAGGCCACCGCGGGTCACGGTATGAAGCCCGGTGTCGTACTCCTCGCCCTGCGGCTGTTCACGCACCAGGAACCGGTAGCCGAGTCCGCCATCCGAGGCGGCATCCAGCACCAGCTGCCTGACGTGGAACCGTGCATCGCCCTCGCCCATGACGATGTTGCCGGACTCGGCATACACCATCCCCGCCGGGGCGCGTGGCGCGCCGTTCTCTGAGTAGCCAAATTCGTGGAGGTAGAGCGCGCCGTAATCCACCCCGAGTGCGGGGTCATGCGTCGGGCCGCCGATGATCGGATTGTCCATCGCCCCGCTCATGTCAGCGCATGTTCTGGTGCGAACGCCGATCGTCCACGGCTTTCCCGCGTCGCTGTAATTGAGCGCCACATAGCGGTTGCATTCGAGCGAGCCCTCGTCCGGGAAATCCCACCAGAGCTCGCCAAACGCCGGGTTGGGACTACCGAACACCCGACCAGCCATCTGCCGGTTCACCAGTGAGAAAAACCAATCTCCGACATCACATGGCACCGGCTGCACGTTGCCGGCATAACCCCAGAACGATTGCTGTCCCGGCCACATGACGGTGTTGCCGACCGCCGCCACGGCACGCAGCGAGAGCGGCCCGCAGCCCGAGGCGATCCCCACAATCCCATAGGCATACGGGGCGCCGACGTAGGTCATTTTATGCACGTCATTCGCCGTGAAGATCAGGATACCGTCGCTGACCTTCATCGCCGTCATGGCGTAGCTCTGGGTCTGCAGTTGCTTGTCCCCGGCCAGATTGACTGCGGTTGGCGTCCAGACGGTCGGGTCTTCCTGATCGCTCCAGGCGACATTCCGCGGATCACCGGCGGCACCGAGCAGCACGACATGCCGCTGGTCGGTCACTATGACGCCGCGGTTCTGGTCCGGCGCACCGGCCACCAGCACGGGCAGTGTTGTCGGGGTGTTGGGGTCCCATTCAAACAGGTGGCCGTCCTGGGTTGGCACGATCAGCAGACGCTCGCCGAAGGTATCCATCGACCAGCGGTCGCCCATCGTCGCCGCGATATCCTGGATGCCGACGTTGCTGGATTCGCGCGCGGTGCCGTAGGTCTCCTCGCCGTAGTCACCCAGCCCATACCCGACCAGCGCGCCGGGTGGATCGAGCGGCCCGACACCTGCCGGCGTCAGATCGTAAATGGTGTCGGTGTCGAACCTGTAGGCGAACAGCCGGCTGTCAGTGCCGAACGCAGCCCAGCGGATGCGCGCATTGTCGTGCCACGTAATCAGATCACGCGGCAGGCCGGCACTGGCCCCGACGATCGACCCTGGCAGCACCGCGCTGCCACCGATCGGTTGCAACTGGCCACCTCTGAAGCGGATCAGATTCGTATCCCACCATCTTCCGATGGTTGCCTCTGGCGTCGCGTTCCGCACCACACCTGGGGGAGGCGCTTGCGGGATGCGCGGCATGTCAGTGAGTCCCGCGCATCGGCGCTGACATCAGCCGACGCACCAGCGGCACTGCAGCGGTCGCAGCGGCGGGTGCCGCCTGCGCCCCGGCGTAGATGATCTTGGAGACGACCATGACCGGCTGCACCATATCGAACGGCGTGCCTGATCCGCCGGACCAGATGGTGTGTGCGTGGTTGCCGTCGGTGTTGATGCTGTGCTGGTGATTGGCAACCAGGGTGGTGGTGTGCGCGTGACTGCCATCCCAATACAGATTGTGAGCATGGGCGCCCGTGGTGTTGGTGGTGATGGAATGGATGTGCGCGCCGTTGACGCTGGTGGTGTAGGATGCGCCGCCGAACGCGTCGCTGACGATGCCCGTCGCGCCGGGCGCAGCCCCCGTGCCGAGGTTCCAAAGCCCAACGGTATGGGTGTGGTTGCCCTGCGCGTCAGTCCCCCCAGCGTGCATGTGGTCGCCAGCCGATGTCGTCCCGAACCCGGTGCCGCCCGTGTCGTGGTTGTGTACGCCTTGCACGTCAGTGGTGTGTGCGTGACTGCCGGAAGCGCCCGAGACGCCACCGTGGCTGTGGTCGCCGGTCGGGTCGCTGTAAAGCGTGAAATTCGGCAGGTTCACCTGTTTCAGCGTGTAGGTCAGCGTGCCGGTGCGGCTGGCGAACGTGTAGGCGCGACTGACGCCGTTGCTATCGGTGACGGTGCCGGCGCCGATCGCCGCGCGACCGTTGGCCGGCGGAAGATTGAACGTGGTGGAGCCGTCCCCATTGCCCCACGCCCCGCCAATTGACGCAAACAGTTCGCTGTAGGTAGTCCTCGAGACTGCGCGTCCATCGCAGCTCAACCACCCAGGGGGCGGGTTTGGTCCCGCATAATCGATAATCGCTCCAACTGGCATGGCCATCTGGATAAATTCATCAACCACATCCCAGTTGGAATTAGTTTTACTTCCCCAACTATCTCTTGAGGCCCCCACCTCTGGTTTCACTAGCGAAAGGTTCTGCGTGTAGCTGTCGGCCATTGGCTGTTCCTATGCTAGTGTCGGGGCGACAGCGGTGTGTCTAGCACCTATGTCGCCCCTAACCCCGACCCTTTCACAGAAGGACCGAGGCTGATGCCACTTAAAGACCCAGAAGCACGGCGACGCTACCTTGCCGAGAACAAGGATAGGATCGCTGCTGTAGCCCGCGCCTATCGTATGCGGAACAAGGAACGGATGCGGGACTACAGCCGCATTTACGAGGCGACGCACAAGGAAGAGCGTCGAGCCATCGACAAACGGAAAGACCCAGCAAAACAGAAAGCGAGGTATCGCCGCTATCGGGTCGAGAACAAGGACCAGGTAGCCGCGAAACTGAAGGCGTATTGCACTCGGCCCGAGATAAAGGCACGCAAGGCTGAACAGAGCCGGAAGCGGCACGCGCTTGATCCGCTTCGAAAGCGTGAGCAGTGGCGTAAGCACCGCGAAAGACGCCAGCAAGAGGCCGCCGGTCGGCCAAAGCCTGACAGATGCGATATCTGCAGCAAGACGAACAGAAAGATTATGTGGGACCATTGCCATCAAAAGGGGCACTTCCGAGGCTGGATCTGCCAACCCTGCAACATAGCTCTTGGCATGGTGAACGACGACGTGCCGCACCTGCTGAAACTGATCGCATATATCAAGCGCAACCGAGAGCACACCGCGCCGCAGCTAGTGCTCTCGGGCATCTGACGCATCCTCTACCCCATTGCCGCGCCGTGGGGGCGGCTGGAGGCGGGCGATCTCGGCGTTGGCCTGCGCCTCGATCGTGCTGATGAGCGGCCCCACGACCCTGTAGGGGCCGTTGGTGAGCAACTCCAGCACCGACCGCCACTGCGCCACTGTCAGCGTCACGGCAATCGGATGTTCCGGCGTAATGGGTGGCGCGTCGCTCATGATCATGTGTCCGCGGTATCATCATTCGTCTTCACATAATTCCCATCTTTCGCGACAGGCAGGCGAAATCGGAATCCATTCGGCCCGAGTCCGGTCCAGCCATACTTGGTGCCGACGCGGCGCCGCCAGTCGCGGTGATCACCGAACCCTGGCGCGGGAGCGGCGCGCGGCAGCACCTGGATGCCGCCCAACTTATTATCGCCGACGTAGACCGTGCCGCCGTCGCACGCCCGCCAATCCGGGTTACCGGTGGATGATGCGCGGATGGTGCCTGCGAGAACTGTCATGTCTGTCTCCTATGGTCCGGTTAGGTCAGCACCACACCGCGCCATGAGGTGCCGTTGTGTATCCACAGCTTGTTCGCCGTCGTGTCGTAGCGCATGGCACAACGCCCGATCGCCGCTTGCGGGGGCGCCCCGATAGGGGTGCCGGGGCATGATGTTATGTAAAGGAAACCCCTGGTCGAATTGGTTGGCTCTGCGGTGCCATTGTAGCCAACGATGAGATCGACGCAGCCGAATCCGCCAGCGCCGGGGTTATAGCCGGGGTAAAGATACGTCCCGGTCCTGGTCACATAAAACGACCCGTCAGCACTCATGTCCACCGCGATCCCGTTTGAGAACGGGACATTGGCACCGCCAGCGCAGTTTATGTGCAGCGCGTATGTCGGCGCAGTGGTTCCAATACCGATCGGCGCGCTGAAATAGGCGCCATATTCATGCGTCGCAGCGGATGAAGCCTCTTGGTAGAGAAAATAATGGTCGGTGATAGTCCCGCCGCCGGTCTTGAAGTTAGCGTGGCCGAAAACATCGACGCCACGATCAAGCGTTCCAGGACCGCCATTCCCCGAGACGAACATGCCGCCATTAAGCTGCGCGCACCGGCTTGCCGCGTTCCCGTCGTTATCCAGATAAGCGTTGGCATAGATGGCGCATGTGTGCCCCGACAGCATGACCTGATGCCCGTTAGGGCGCATGACCATGTAGCTTATGAGCGCCAGATTATCGCCGCCTGTGGCGTTGGCGGTGTAATTAACAATGCTGGAGAAGGTGTTGAATGCGTAGTCAGCAGCGGTGTCGGTCTTGCTGGTGCTTACCATCAGTGCCGGGATGCCCGGGCCAGTGGTGACAGATAACGCGCCGTCGAGAGTAAGGGCGCCGGTCAGATGCCCACCTCCGGTCAGTGGCAACCACGGTCCGTCGGCAAGCGCGCTGTCCAGCGTGGTGGTGTTGAAATTCAGATGATCGCCCCAGGCATCATCATCCTCACCGGGAACCGGCAGGTAGAGGCCAAGATTGGGCGTGGTGGTGTATTCGCTCATGGCGTCACGCTTCCGGTGATGGTGCCCGCGGCGCGGATGTTTCCGCTGGCGTCGATGCTGAACTTGTCCACGCCGCCCACGACGTAATAGAGCTTGTTCGTGGCTACGCGGTATTGCAGGTAAGACGTGCCCGCCTTCTGCAACGCAATGCGATGATCGTTGCCGAGCCATATCGCGTTGGCGCTGGCGCCCTGCACGGCATACTCGGTGGATATCGCCGCCTTGCTGAATGCACCTGTCGCTGCAAAGTGCCGGCCAAATGTGCAGTTGGTGCCAGAGCCGACACGCACGCCCCAACCCATCGTGGCATCCACGCCGCCGCCGATGTTCTTCGATGTGACAACATCGACAACGACACGGATGCCCTGGCTTGGATCGGTTATGGCGCCAATGGCAGCACCACCGTCATCGACATCGTTGGCTGAGATGTCGAACTCTACGCCGACGATCGAACCACTGACGGTCGACCTGTTGCCTGTCTTGTCCGAGGCGAGGATGTTAGCGCCGAAGATGCCGCTCAATGCCCCGCCCACATTGCGATCGGTGGATGCAAACAGTGCAACGACATTGCCGCCGCCTGTTTTGGTGCTAACTGCAAGACTAGTAAACCCGAACACTGCTTCGTTGAACGTGCCAGACGCATTGTGATTAAGTTGCAGCGTTTGGACGGTGTTTCCGCTCGTGCCGCCTGTATGATTGTATCTGCCATCGACACGCAGCACTGGACCGGTGGCGGCGGCTGAGTTGCCGCGACCGTAGAACTTGGTGCCGTTGAAGAAGTTCTCGATGATATCGGTGCCCATCACGGTCACCGGGTTGGTGCCTGTCGGCCCGGTTACCACACCATCGTATTGCCACAGCACGGGCGTCGCGGGACCGGCAGTCGGCGCTACCAACACATTCTGTCGCCCGCGCGGCACGATGACCGTGCCATTGATGGAAGCGGCAGCGCGCGCATTGCTCCATGCAGTGGTGTCGTTGACGGTGCCATCCAGCACAGCGCCGAAATCCCGCACGTTCGGCTGCGCGCCCCACCGGTCCTGTATCGAGCGGGATGTGGTTGAGCCGGTCGCGACAATGTAAGTCGGCCCCGAGAGGACGCCACCGGTCAGCGGCAGAAACGCGCCATCCATCGCGTCGATTGCGTCGGCATGCTCGTTCAGCGTCGCGTCCAGCACGTCGGCGTTTGCGTTCCAGTGCAGCCCCCAATTCCCCACGTCGGCGCCAGCGATCGGCTTGTAGAGCGCGAGGTAGGGCGTAATGGTGAAGTCAGTTCCGCTCATGCCGTTTCCAGTTCTGGCAGGCGCTGCTTCGTCCACGTCCCGGTGTTGCACACGTCGATCGGCTGCCACGGCGGGGCCACGCCACCGGGCCACGGTCCGGCGCTGTAGGCACCATCGCTGTAGCCGCGCGTGTCTGGCGACGCGCCGCCGCAGGGCGCTGTGGGCGTCCACAGGCCGGCGCCAATGGCGGGCAGGCGCGCCCAGGCGAGCGCCGCAGCGCCGTGTGCGTCGAACGAGAGCACAGCGATGCCGCCCACCTCGATGAGGGCACCGCCGCGCGCGTATCGTCCGGCGCCGTAGGGACCGCGACCGAAGGGGCGGGGTGCGGGCATCAGGCGGTGCTGCTGTCGGTGATGAGGCCGGTCGCGGCCAGTGCGGTCAGCAGCGAGGCGAGGGCAGCATTGCCGGCGCGTGAACCGCTCACGGTTGGCTTGCCCACCGGGTTCGTGTTGTTGAACCCGACCGGCTGGGCAAAGCGCACACTGCCATCGGCCCGCGCCCATATCGCCTCGACAGGAACATAGGTTCCGCCTGCCGTTCCGGTTGCGCCGGTCCACAACACCGCCCCGCCGGCACTCGGATGCCCCGCCAGATACCAGCCATAGTCAGCGCCGATATACTTCCAGCCACCGCTAAAAATAACGTTGGACGCCAGATACCCCGCATGACTGCCGAGGTTGACGTAGCCGGCGCCGGTTGTGGCGCTGGCGCCCATGTTGGGCAGCAGCGTGCTAGTCAGCGCGCCTATGACGGACAGGCTGCTGTTGAAGTTGGTGGCGCCTGGGGTCGCCCCGATGATACGTGCGGGCTGGTTGAAGGCGGCCGTTGCGTAGGGCGCACTTCCTGCCGTCGCGCCGGCCGTTGTGCTGTATGAGATGTTCGACACATTCACGTAGCCACTTGTGTCTGTCTCGATCAGATACTTTGACCGATTTGGGCTATTGGCCGTCCAGTTAAACCAGAGATTGGCAAGCAGCACCGAGGAGCCGGCCCCGCCTATGCCGCTAATGTATATGGCGGAATAGGTGTTGTTGGCGGCTACCCCGTTATCCTTGAGTTGCAAATTACTGATCGACAGGTGGCTGTTCACCGCGCCGGCTGGGTTATGATACAACCCATATTGGCTGTTGTAGTCGAGCTGCACATTCTCAAACACCATGAAGCCGCCGCAGCTATTCAGCACCAGCCCGGCATTCTGGCAGGACCAAATGGCAAGGTTGGTGAACTGCAGGCCGGCGCACAGATACGCCTTCACGCCTTCTTGCTGACAGTTGCCAATGCCGATGTTCGTGCAATACCAGTCATAGCAACTGAAGAATTGCAGACCGGTGCCGCCGGCATAGGCGATGCGGACGTTGGTGATCATCCCGTAGTTGCGATTAGTCCCGATGTAGATGCCGCTACTGAGCGTGCCTACGGTGTTGATGTCGTCGATGTCCACGGCACTGCCGTAGCGCGTGGCGAGTGGGTAACTCGACGCGACCACCTCGATGCCGTGCGATGTGCCGGCCTGATTGTTGCTGTTGCCGTCGATGCAGAAACCGGACAGGCGCCCGTGATTGCGGTTAAGCCACGGCAACGGATTAGACGACGGATCTTCCAGCACTCTGACGACTGACCGATTGGCGTTAGCGCGCAAGGCGATTGTGGTCTGTAGCTGTCCGGCGCCCGTGAGCGAAATGCCGCACGGCAGGTCGATGCCGTCAGTCATGTAGCAGCCAGGGGGGAACACGACCGCTGCGGTATATTGCGGGTTCCAGTAGGTCGTGTGCAGGGTTGCCGATGCGGCGGTGATAGCTGCGTTGATTGCTGCGGTGTCGTTCGCCACGCCATCGCCGACTGCGCCGTAGTTCTTAACATTCGCACCAAAGCCGACGCCGCCAAGCGGCGCGGCAACCTCGGCCACCTGAATCGCCAAGTCGCCGACCGAAAAACGCAGGATGTCACCTGACGCCATATCCAGCGTCAGCGGCGTGGCGGGATCGGACGGGTCCACCAACGGCCCCCAGTAGAGCCGCTCGCCGCCGGTCTGCGCCGACCACAGTTCGAAATAACCAACCGTGCCCCACGAACTCGTGGCGGGCGCGAACTCAACCACCCCGACATTGGCCGCGGCGTTGGCAGGGGACGCCATCAGGGCGAACGTGGCGGGCACCCTGGCATAGCCACCACCGGACAGTTCAGCGCCGCCACCGGTCTCTGTAGGCGCCGGCATGATCTGGCACAGGGCGACATAGACGCGCGCCGGGGCTGTCATGGGGGCGAAGCCCAGGGTGTGCCCGAGGATGCCCCGCTCTAAGCTGATGCTGGCACTGCCGCTCACGTCGTCACCGTCTGCAGCTCGGCGGCAGATAGCGCGCGCGACCAATAGGAAACGCGTCGGAATGCCACGCTATGCGCCCCGGTTGCGCCGGTCGCATTGCAGCCCAGGTGCAACGTGGTCACAGCAGGTAATGTTGCCGCAAGGTCCACCGTTGCCAGCGCACCATTGATGCAATAACTGATATTGTTCAGTGCCATGGATAGGCCGGCCTTTTTGACGGTGCCGTATGGCGTCGAGCCAGTCGGGCCGGCAATGCCCCACTGATTGACCCCGCCAGCAGTGCCCTCTGCATGGGTGAAGCCGGTGGCCTTGTTTATGATAATTGCGGCATTGTTGGCTGTGCCATCGTCAAGAGAGGCCAAAACCGGGAAAGCCCCGCCATTGGTCCCGCCATATATCACCTCGACAGCCAGCGATCCGGCCGTTGGGTTATACCATCCACTGGCTGGCATCGACATGAACTCAGCCGCCCGCGCAACCGCCGCCGAGGTGGTGGGGATGTAGCTGCTGGCGAACGCGCCGACCTCGATTTGACCGCCCCAGACCCATGTGCCCGACACGTTGTTGCCCGTGTTGGACGTGATGAACCCGCCGACCGGCATCGGGGCCAGTTCAGCGATATAGGTAGCGCCTGCCGTTGCATTGGATGTCGCCGTGACAGCACACCGATACCAGCCGTTGCCGACCGACTGGATTCGGGCGCTGGTGCCAGACTGCGAGTCTATGACCCCCGTGGACAGATTGAACGACGCCCACTGCTCGACCCCGGAAAAGCCGGTGTTGTCGAGCCGTATCCAGAAGAAGTTGAGGCCCGCCGCCTTGGCAAAAACCGACAGCGTGTAAGTCGTGTTTACCGCCCCGGTGAAGGTCGAATATTGCCAGTGAAGTGCGTTGAATGCGCCTGGGATGAACGCCATCGCATCATTGGCGCCAGATGGACTGACCCCGACATTTTGCACCACGCCCTCCACCGAACTGCTGGCGGTGGCGTTGGCCTTCCAGTTCGTGCTGGGGAACGCCAGATTGGTCCTCGCGTCCTCGAGCAGCAGCCCGCGCAGGGCCAGCGTCACCGGGTCATAGTCCCAGCGCGGCGTGTTCGTGGTGGCGGTGCGCAGGATGCCCGCACTGTCGAAATACGTGGCGGTAGACGCGCGGGTGAAGGTGATGCGCGGATCGAGCACGCCGGGCACCATGAAGTCGAGGCCGAGCGATGGGCCGCCGCCGCTGTTGAACGACGACGCATCGGCGATCAGCCCACGCATCTCACGCGAGAACAGCCGGCACCAGCCGCGGGGCGAGATGTCGCCCAGCACGCGCGCACAGCGCCCGCCACGGCGTGGGGAAAAGTGACGGCAAAGGCTACAGTGTTCCTTGCCGCCTGCCCCGGTGTAGCGCGCCGCCGCCTTGCTGATCAGGGGCGGGGACATCAGTAGATCGCCCCAGACATCTCCTCGGCGTAAGGCGCTCCGCTGTAAGTGGATTGTTGCGTGTTCAGGTTGGCCCGCGTCACCGCCTGCTGATACTTGGCGTCCCATTGCGGGGCCATCGGCTCGTCCTGCTCTGCCAGCGTCGCATGGGCCAGAATGCCATACAGATAGATCGAATAGAGTTGCTCCAGCACCGGGTTGGTGTCGGACGGCAGGAGCAGCGTCTTGGGCTTGGCATACCACGTCATGATGACGGTCTGCGGCACCCACAGCGGGTCGGGCGGGTCCGGAATGATTGGCCAAGGCAGGAACTCGATGCAATCGGCCACGATCCGGTAGGCGGTAGAGTAGCCACCGTTCCAGCTGGGGTAGGTCCAGTGGCCGGACCACTCGTCCTTGAGCACCAGATTCTCGCCCGAGGCCGCGTCGCGGATGCTGGCCATGGTGCAAAAATCTGGCGGCAAGGTGATGTGGTGGTTGTCGATCGCCTGGGTTGCACTGACCTCCATGCATCTGTGGCGCAGGGTCTGCTGGATCTCCGTCTCTACCAACTGCACCCAGGACGGTATGCGTGCTGCGGCATCCCGGCGATCGAGATACCACAGCACGTCGTCCTGGAGTTGCTGGTAGGTCGCCATGGTTACTTCTTGTCGTGGTCTCGCTTGTCGTGCTGCTCTGCCTCGTGGTGCGCCTCACGGGCCGGTGGAGGCGGCTTGGGCGCGGGCTTGTCCTGCTGCTCTTCCTGCGCCTGTAGCTCAGCCTGCTGCGACGAGATCGACGCGGCTGCCATCTCCATCACCTGTGCGCCCACGGCGTAGGCCTTGGCGCGGAGCTCGTCGGTGCTGTTGACGTCCGGGTAGCAGCGCATCAGCAGCACCCGGTCGAACTCTTCCGGCAGGAACGGCTTCTCGACGTCCTGCGTGCCCGCCCAGCCGGGCGGCGGCATCGGGTTCCCCGTTGGTGCGGGCGCCATCTGTGCGTTGCGGTTGGGTTGGTCCGTGGTTCCCATGGGCATGTGATAGCCTCCTAGAGACGTCGTCCGTCGTCCGTCCTGAACACTCTGTTGTCCCGCTGGTTCAGCCACACGTTCATCGCCTTCTCGTCGTACCAGATGCCGGTCTGCATCAGCCGCTGCACCACCACGTTTGGAATGCTGGCCACGCGGGTGAAGCCGGTCTTGCTGGTGCCGGTGAAGTTGCTGGCCGCCCGCTTGCATGCCTCGACGATCGGCTTGGTATCCTGAGTAAAAGTAATGATCGGCAGCCCAGTCTCCGAGTCGGTGACGATCTCGGTGTAACGCGTGGTGACCGGGTCGTAGCGTTCATAGAGCGTGGGCATGGGCTACTGGTTCAACCCGAAGATTGCGGCATGCGCCTTGGGTGCAGTGACGCGGATCGTGCCCTCAAAGACGATGCCGCCCTGCGTATTGTCGCCCGTTTTGGCGTACGCCTGTTCCACCATATTTCTTTCTGGCAGCGGCGCCAATTCCACGTAATCGCGGGTGATCAGCAGCATCATGTTGGGTGGCATGAACCTGTCAGGCGCCAGATCGAGCGTGCCGAAATTGGTGCGGTAAACGTCCACCGCGCCCATGATGGTAACTTCCTGGGATGCAGTCGTGGACTGGATATTCTGCGACACGATCGGATTGCCGGTGCCGCCCTGTGACAGGGTGCTGAAGTAGTTTTTAATGTTACCAGACATGAGCCCGATGGTCGGCTTGCCGCCCTGGTTCCACGCCTGCTGCATGGCGTCGTTGACGATCGTGAGTGTCAGGTCCCTAGCCGTGCCCGGCACTGCCGCGGCGCTACCGTCGCCGACCGGCATGGTGCCGCCAGCGCCGACACTGCCGTTGGTGCAGAACGTCGGCATGCCGGCCATGTGCCGCGGGTCGGTCGCCGCCTTGGGAATGTTGGAGGTGGAGACCAATTCCACGTCGCGCTTGAGCTCGATGCCCCGCATCACAAGCTGGCGGTTGTACTCATCTTCACCGCCGATCGAATCCACCACTCTGAGTGTTCCCGACACCCCGACCGTGCGTGCGAAGATCTGACAGACATTCGACATGCGGACTGGTTTCACAGACGGGCTGATCACCGCCGTGAAGCCCTCGGGCTGCGGCACGTCTGCGGCGCTATTCAGGGTCTGGGTGAGCCACTCGGTCAAAATCTGCTTTGAGCCGACCTGCGGCAGCGCCGAGACGAACGGGGTCTCCTCCGGGTCGATTCTATAAATAACGTCGCTGACGTCTTCGTGGACCGTGCCGGATGCAAGCTGCTGGGTGTAGGTGTTAGCCGGCGCGGACGCCATCGTTGGCGGTGAGGCCATGGATTCGCTCCTAGAACAGGACAAGCCCCTTGCGGGGCGGGTTCTGCATCTGGAGCGACTGGTCCTGCGGAGGCCGTGCCGAGTGGGTGCAAGCACTCCCGGTCGGTGGTCCTCAGAACGGCATCAGCCTCGATGCCGGCACGTCACGGCGCCGCTGGGTGCGAGCACTGCCATCGCCGTCGATGTAAATACTAAGACGGTTGGTGCGTTTCCTGCAAGCTCACGCTAAAACAAAGACGGCGTGGCTAGGCGTGGCATGACAGGGCGGGGCAGGGCCCGTCGTGGCTCGGCAGGCAAGGTGGGGACTGGGGCAATCCAGTCCCCGTGCCGTCTAGCTGCGGCGGCGATACTGCACCATGCCGAGGCCCAGCATGCCGAGGCCAAGGATACCCAGGGAGGCCGGTTCGGGCACGGCAGCCGTGGTCACCATCGACTGATTGAAGCCGGTGATCGAGCCGCCCGTGATCAGCGCCAGCGCCGCGCCTTCGGTCATGGAGAACGGCCCGCCCGCGGCGAACAGCGCGACATTGCTGCCAGCGAAAGAGTCCGGGTTAGTGGTCGCGGCTCCCGTCACGGTCTCCAGCAAGGTGCCAGGCGTGTTGGTCGGGTTGGCGCCCTGCACGTTCGCCGCGTCCGCCCAGAACTTCAGCGTGCTGTCGGTCGCGCCCACGTTGTTGTTGAACGTGAGCGAGCCACTGTTGCTGATCGCGGAGACCGGCCCGAGGAAGTCCGTCTGGCTCGCCAGCAGGGTGACGACGATCGGTGCGTCGCTCTGGTTCTCGATGTTGCTGGACGACATCTGGAGCGAATTGACCGTCCCGGCGACGCTCTGCACGAGGGTGATCTGCACGAAGGCGCCGCCCACCAACGTGTTGACCGTCAGCAAGTTGTTGGCGCCGCCTGACAGGTCACAGCCCAACTGACCGTCCGCACAGGTGAAGGTCGAGCCATTGGCGCCGATGCTCAGTTGCAGTGTCGCATTGGCTGACGGCACGAAGGCAAGAGCGGCGATCGCTGTGGCGGCAAGCAATACGTGTCTCATGTGCGTTCCCCCAGGAATGTTGCCAGTGTGACAGGCTACCATTGGGTGTGTCCATTGCCGCGTGGTGCCCGCCGGGCACCGATCAAAGCGGCAGCGTTGGCCACGGTGGGCCGCTGCTCGAACGTCTCGGTCGCCTCCCTGACCCGCGCGGCAGGCGGCGGCGGGGGGGCGGTGCCGCGCGGCGCATGCCCCACAGCAGGCTGCGTCGCCTGGGGCTTAATGCGGGCCTGGTAGCGGTCATAGAGCGAGGCCTTGAAAAGTGTTTCAAGATATTTTGCCGAGGTCAGGCCGTGCAGTTCCTGATCGGTGTAGCCCTGCGTTCTGGCCCAGCTGATGATATCCTGCTGGATCTCCCGCCTTTGCTGCGGGTCCGACCAGAACGGATACTTCTGGGCTAGTTCGTGGTTCGCCTGATCGACAGCCTGGGCGACCGCTGCCTCGCGGGCCTGGGCTTGGTGCGTCTGGATCGCCAAGACGCGCTGGTGCTCGATCTGCGCGTCCTGCCAAGTCGCCAGCTGGTCCCAATACGCCGCCGGATCGGTCTGGCGTAGCTGCGGGTCGGGGCGCGGCGCCTCGGCAAGCCGGCGTTGCAGCGCCTCAATCTCGGGCTGGATCAGCGGCAGGGCGGCTGCCAGGGCCTGCTGCTGCGCCTGTAGCTGGCGTGCCTGGGCGGATAGCTGCTGGGTCTTCTGGGTGTAGTCCTGCGCCTGACGCACTGCGGCAGCCAACTCGGCCTGCGTGTAGCGCCGGCCCTCCAGTTCGATCTCTGCCGGGATTTGGGCAGGCGTACTGCCGGGTGTTTCATGTGGGACGTCAGGATTGTCAGAGTCGGGCTGGAGCCCTAAGGCGCGTTCCAGCGCAGACATGCCACCGGGTTGGGCTGGTGTTTGCGGTGGTTGCGGCGCCGCCTCGCCGGAATTGTGCCCGAAGCCGGCAGGCTGCTCCACGTTGGGTAGCCCTTGCTGCGGCGCTGGCTGGGCGCGCCTGGCGTTCCGCAGCATCCTCGCCGCGTCGCTGACACTAAGCTCTGGCCGGGTGTCTGGTGCGGGCGCAAAGTCGCTGCTGCTGGTGTCGGCAGTGGGCGCGGCTGGCGGGGCCGGCCCGGTTGTTTCAGACATATGGTCCCCCTTACAGGCGATTATCCTCCGGTAACCACCACGGTTCCGGCCTTGGCTTGTGATGCGCGCGGTGGCACGGCGCACAAAGCCACTCGACGTGATACGAGTTGCTGTAGTCTGGATGATGCCTCTGCGCCGGCTCGGCGCCGCAGGTCTGGCACGGCTCAGGGGCCAGCTTGCCCCGTTTCACCAGCGTCCTGCTGTATGATCGGCATGCGTCCTTCCTGCGATCCTCCTCGCTGAGAGAGTGAGTTTGCCGCCACGCGCGCATGTAGGCTGCGTGGCACTCACGGCACCATCGCTGCCCTGGTTTGCGCTCCCGCTCGCCGCATTTGTTGCATATGCTCATTCGTGTACCGTGGCCTGTTCCTGGTCCTCGGCGTCCTGCACCGGGCGGCGCGCCGCCTCCTGAAGCCGGGCCTTGAGCTCGGCAATGGTCAGCACCTTCACACGTGCGGCGTCCCGAACCTCGAGTTTGTCATCGAAAAGCGCGGTATTTGATGCTGCATGCTGCATTTGGTCGAGGAAATCGACGAAAACCGCGTCATTCAGCACCCGTTGGGCCATGGAAGCCTCCTGACGGGCCTCCATGATGCTTTTTGGCTCGGCGTTGAGGTCCAACGTCCAGTTCATAGCGTTTTCCGCTTCACTAAAGGGTCCATCTCGCGGGTTCTGAGGTCTTTGCGGGTCAAAATGGCCTTGGAAAGCACCGAACTGATGGTTCCGAGGGGTCTTTGGGTCAATTCGGCCAATTCCGGATAGGTTTTGCCCTGGATTCGGAGGGTTATGATCAGATCCCGCTCAGTTTCCGACATCGGGCGCTTGGTGCGGTCACCCATGGTCCCTGCTCATGGCACTTCCACCTCCGCTATCAGCCGGTGCTCGATCAGCCTGAGCACACCCAGCACCAGCGGGAACGGCAGACCGGTGCCGCGCCTGCGGATTACGTTGAGGATCGCCGTCTCCAGCGCTTCGGCCCGCTTGTCGCCGCCGCCAAAGAGCGGGATCACCTGCTCGCTCATGCGCCCGGCCTGACCGAAGGCCCGCCCATGCCGGCGATGCTACCGGCCACCGCACGATCGGCGATCTGACCGTAATTCGTCGGTAAGTTACCGGTGGCGAGCGCCTGGCGAACCATATGAGCGGTGTCGGGCGGGGTGGAGCCTACCGGCGGAGCCAGCGGCGCCTGCGGACGCTGGGCCCCCAGGCCTCCGCCCTGTCCCGGCGCCATCCCCATCATCGGCGAGGCTGGCCCCGGCTTGGGCTGCTGCGGCCCCTGCATGCCGGTCGCCGGCTGCTGCGGGGACGTGGGCGGCGGCAGGTCGCCGATGAGGCCCAGGTTGGGCTGGTCGGGCTGCATCGCCGCGCGTAGCTCGTCGAGCGATGGCACGGGCGTGCCGAACTGCGCGCCGATCTTCCAGAGCTCCACCCATGCGTCCAGCGCCGCCTTATCCCGCTCGCGATCGTCGTCCGACAGCGCCTTGGACCGATCGGTCTGCGCCTTGGCGCGATCCGTCTCCAGGTCCGCGGCGGTCTTCTGCTGCTGCACCATGGCCAGCACCTGTTCCGGGGTTGGCCCCTGGCTGGGCGGCGGCGGCTGCCAGTCGTCGGGCAGCTCTTTGAAGTAGTTGCTGACGTCGGCGATGTTGGCGGTCTCCAGCATGCGCGCGAGGGTATTCCTGTACTCGGGCACGCCAACCAGCGGATTGTGCAACCCGTAGTTGGTGATGATCTGTTCCTGCTTGCCGGCGATCTGGGCGAGCATGGCCAATCGCTCCATCGGCATGCCTTTGCCGCCGACCTCGACCGCGGCTTCCCACATCGTGCCCAGCGCTCTGGGATCGATCGATATCCACTCGCCCCGGATGCGGATCACGTTGGGCCGGTCCTGCTGCTTGGCGAGCATGCGCAGCAGACCGCTGTATAGCGGCGCCAGACCGGTCTCGGCCAAGGTGCGCGCCATCATGTCCAGCCGGTCCTGCGCGGCGGATGTCTGCTGGCTTACGGCGATCGGTGCGGTGCTCTGGAGCTCGTCGACGGTCAGGCCCTGAGAGGCGCGGGTGATGCCGGTGCGGCTCTCCCTGACGCCCTCCAGCAACTGCATGATCGGCAGCGCCGCTGCCCCGGCGAACGGCTTCACGAGCTCCTGCACGGCGCCCTGCTGCGCGACGCGGATGATCGAGCCGATAGCGGTCTGGCGCACGTCGGACATGTTCACCTGACCGAGGGTGATCACCGTCCTCGGATACATCGCCTGACCCAGGCTATCGAGGGTCGCCCTCATGACCCTGGACTGCAGGCGTTGCAGGTCCATCACCATGTCGGACACAGACGACCCGATGATCCTCCCCGGCTCGCGATACGGGGTGAAGCAACTCAGCGGGATTTCGTCGGTGCGCTCCCACTGCACCAGCCGGCAGTCGTCGCCCAGGCTGTGGGTGTGCAGCAACTCGGCCTTGTGGTCGTTGTCGGCGTCGCACCTGATCCAGCCTTCGATGTAGCGGATCATGCCCATGGAGCGGTCGTTAGGTGGCCCGCCGTGCATGTGGTGCCCGGACGCGCTGTCCCTGGCGATCGCCTCGCGCCGCCACTGCGTCGTGGGCGCTGAACCGCCGGCCCGCAGCACCGCGTGCTCATCCAACCCCATCTCGATCAGGTCGGAGGCCGATACGTCCCTGACGTGGAACACACCGCGCGCCTCTTTGACGGTGGACGCGTCAGACACCACCCACACGCACTCGGACGGCACCGATTCAACCACCGGCCACGCCTGCTGCACGCTGCGTGTGATGGTAGCGCTCCAGTATTCCGGAGGCCCACCCTGCCCCAGATACATCTGGCCCTCGGGCGTCCTGGCCATCGCTTCCTGCTCGGCCCTGGTCATCGGGCGGCGCACGATGCGTTGCGCCTCGATGCCCGGCTCGGCGAGCAGCATCTGCAGTTGCGGCAGGATGAGGCCCTCGGCCACCTCAGTGCGGATCTGCTGCTTCTTACCCCACGACCAACGCACCCAGCCGGCCTTGCGGGTCAGCGCGTCCAACAGGGCATCATGCAGGATCGACCATCCTGGATTAGCCACGAACAGCGCCCAGCGGGCGTAGTCTGTCGCCTGGCGGGATAACATAGTTGCCAGCTTGTCGTTGCCGGATATCTCCGATGATATCGGCTCGAAATGCACCGGGTCCTCGACGCCCGTGAACACGCGCAGGAGGCTCGGGAGGGTGCTGCGGATGGTGTCCCTAACAACAGTCATCACCAACTGAGAACGACCCTTCAGCGCCGGCTCGTCGCCGAAGCCCTTGCCGTTGTAATATTCCGACGCCGTAACTCTCTGGTTACTCAACTCCTCGTCATAGTTTCGCGCGATACCAAAGTAGTATCGGTTGATCTCGCTGATCTCGCTGTCCTCTTTGCCGAGTCGAGCGTAAACGACCTCCTGCACCCACGGGGTCGAGGATGGCTGCACGCTCGGGCGCAGGCCCAGCGCGTAAGGCCGGATCTCCGGTGGCAGATCGTCGGTAGGGTCGTCCGGGATGTCCTCGTCCTTGCGCCTAGGCAACAAGGTGGCGATGACCTGATGGTCGGTGGGTCGCTGGCCCATCGGTCGCACCAGACCCTCGATCGGCGGCAGCGGCGGTGCCCCGTAGCTCTGTGTGTTGGGCGCCAGCAGACCCTGTTGCGGCGGGTTCATGCCTTGCTGGCCCACCTGCGGCGCCATCGGGTTAACACCCTGGCGCAGGCCGGGCGGTGCGCCGGGTGGCAGGATGCCGCTCATCCGATGCGTCCCATCAGCAGCAATATCAGCAACACGATGACGATCACTCCCACGATGCCGATGCCGTAGCTGCCGTATCCACTGCCGCCGTAGTAGCCGCCGCGGTAGCCGTAGAATCCTCCTCCTAGAAGGAGCACCAGCAGCACGACGATCAGGATGATTGCGAGCGGGCTCATGTCTGGAACTCGGGGAAGTCCGACTGCTGGCTTGTGCCTCCGGTCACCCCGGCAGGACGGTCGGGGCATGCGGCGTCGGTGGCGGCGCGCATGATGGCGTCGGCGATGCTGGTCGGCATGCCGCTTTCCAGCAGCCGGTGACGCAACCTGAGCCGGTCAGCGCCATCCTGGATGCGCCGGGTGATGTGCTCGATCAGATCCACCTTGCTCGCCTGGGCGCGCACGTTGGCGGCGACCACCTGCTCAGCTGCCTTGGCCCGTGCCGCCAGCAGGAAGCCCAGGCGCTCGTCGTCGGAGGTGGCAGAGACGCGCTCGATGTGGATCAACTGCATCGGTCACTCCATGCCGGGAATGCTGCTAATCACCGGCTGCGTATCATATAACCAACTCTGGTTCGCTGACGTTACCATCAGCCCTTGTTGCGCGAGCGTTAACATTAACGCATCGGCGCTGTCGGGACTGGGCAGTCCTCTACGCCGCATACTCTCTTTGCTCTCGATAGTCAGCTTGCCCGTAGAGCTGAACGTGTATTTCGGCGCCACAAGATCGGCGCGGAGCAGGTCGTCGCGGGGCAAACGCACGGTGCGTGTCGCCAGCCATTCCCGTGTTCTTCCCCAGAGCTCGTCCCTAAGGCGCATGTAGTTGGTCTGGTTGGCCGGCGACTCGGCGACGTTCACACCCAGCACCGGCAGCGCCTGCTCTTGGAGGCGATCGACCACGCCAGCGCCGATGCCGATCGAATCCACCACGATCAGCATGGGGCGCGCGGTGTTGGCCAGATCGTATTCGTGCTTGATGGCGCCTGCGAGCACCATGAGGTCCACGTTGCGCCAGCGCCGCGGTGGCTCGGTCACGCAACTGCCCTGGCGCTTGATCAGCACGGAAGCATCGGCACCAAACCTGGCGACGTCGATTCCCCAGATGATCGGTGCGCCGACATCGAGGGCCATGTCGCGGTTCATCGCGCTGTCGACCAGTTCGCCGGGGATGAACACGTCGTCGGAGCCGGACGGGAACTGGCCCAGCACCCGAACCCTGAACGCGTTGCTCTCGCTGCCGTAGCGCTCGGACATCTCGGTGATGTAGCTCGGGTCGACACGCGTGCTCTCGGCACTGGACACGGTCATGCAGCGCCAGCGATCGCGCTCCAGCGTGTGCGTGCGCCAGAAGAACCCAGAGTCTCGTGTCGGATTGCCAATGAGTAACGTAATGGCTCCGGAACTACTCATTGAGCCGCTGGCAGCCTCGTAGACCTTCTCGTCGATGCCGGATGCCTCGTCTGCCACCAGCAGGATGTTGCGAGAGTGCAATCCTGCCATCGCCTCGGGCGTTTCAGGCCTCGATGTCCTGGCGGTGACGAAGCACTCCTTGTCCGATTTGAGGGTGATGTGGTCTGTGGTCACGTCCCACAGCGCCTGCCACTGCTCGGGCATGCGGCCCATCCACTTGAGGAGCTCGGGCCATAAGACGTCGAACAGCTGCGGCGCCGATGGCGCGGTCAGCGCACACTTGAACGGTGCGCGGGTGCAGATGAACCACAGCACCACCCAGGCAGCCAAGCATGAGTTGTGCGTGACGATGAAGTCATTCGCGAGATAGAGGCCATCCGGCGCGTCAACTGTAACGCACATCGCCTCCTCTTCACCGTCCATCTCAATCGCCTCGATCCACCGCGCCAGGTAGCGCGGCTCACAGGGCTGCACGCGGTTGGCTTTGTGCGGCAGGGTAAACAGCGGCATGTCCGGTGGCAGGCGCACTGTCACGTCGTAGTGGTCCTGCACGCGCACCAGCGCACCGTCAGAGTCGCGGTAGTGGCTTCGCTGCGCGGCGCCCATGTGAGCCTTGCCGCCGAGCGATCGCACCAGCCATGCGACATCCTCGGCTAGTTGTTGCGAGACGCTGGTGTAAACAGCGATACCGCGAGCGTCGCAGTAACCGTCAGTGTCCATCAGGCCTTGCAGCACGGCGAGACGGACGGCTGGAGTGTTCTCCTTGTAGATCAGCGGGACGAACTTCGAGCCTGACAACTTGCCGCCCAACCCAAGTTCGTTGAGCGTTGCGCTTATGCCGCGAAGCCGGACTACCCATCGATCTCCATCACCATGAGGCGTGCTGTGGCTGATACCGAGCGCGGCACATGTCTCGATAAGAGCCTGGGTCTTTGCCTCACTGCCGCTGAACTGCACCCCAGATTTGTTCAGCATGCCGTCGCCCAGATAGAACCCGAGCAGATAAGGCGCGAGCGACACATGCTGCGCCGGATACTGCGCTGGGCCATGGGGTGGTAGCTCCCACTGACGCGCCAGCGTTGCACCGTTGGCTCGCTTTACCCCACGGCGAAGGATCTCGGCGGTAGTGAGGGTGATGAAGTCGCCGGTCTTTCCGCCAGCCCGATCAGTCCGCCGCTGCGCGCGACCGCGCACGGTCCACAGATGCTCGCCGTCAACGCGGCAGCTCGTGCCGTCATCGAACGTCACCCGGTAGATTGGCCGCACGCCCTGGTCATGGCGCGCTACGATGTGCGTCGGCTCGCCATCACGGCCAAACAGCCGGTCACCGGGTTGCAGATCACCCCATCGTCTCTGCCCATCCGGCGTTGGAACTAGTTCCGATAACGTAAGTGCTTTGCCGACACCGTGACCACTTTTGATGCTGTGCCGGGTGAAGCCGCGGGCGAAGCCCCTGAGCGCCTCGATCTGCCACGCGTCGGGCTCCTGAAGGAGGACCTCCTTCACGAAGGCTATGGGGGCGCGATTGTAGCGCTGGAGGGCGAAGTCGAAGGCGGAAAAGTCGGGCGGCTTGTCGTTGGGGGACGCGCCGCCCGCAGGTGGTGGTGAATCGCTCGTATCTGGCGCCAGTATATCAGGTTGCAGGTGCAGCGTCATGGGGCCACCTCAGTCGGCAGCCAGGGGCGCGAACAGGTCGCGGATGCGCTGCTCCTGCGGGTCCACCGGCACTGGCGCATGCACGAACAGATCGCGCTGCCGCTGTGCCTGCTCGATCCGGCGACACGCTATGTCGAAGTAGCGCGGCTCGATCTCGATACCGATGAACGAGCGACCCAGGCGCGCGCAGGCAACGCCCGTTGTGCCGCTGCCCATGAATGGGTCGAGGACAACGCCACGCGTCATCTCGACGCACCACATCATCAGCTCAACCGGCTTCTGTGTTGGGTGCTCGCGCCTGACACCAGCACCCTTCTGACAAAGCCCCTTCCACAGATGCGAGAAGATGCGGTCGGCCTTTCGCTTGTTGTGCCATGCGAACTCGACATCGCAGAAGTCATCCCACGGCATCAGATCACCGAGCTTATTCCAGGCGAGCCATCGTCCATGCGGCAGTTTCTGTGCGTAATGGTTGGCACCCCACAGGATCACGTCGTCAGCAGCACTGGTCCACATCGTAGGATCAAACGGCACATCGTCGCCCGTTACCGGCGATAAATCGCGCGCATCCAACCCAAACTTCCGCCCGCTGTGAACACTGTTGTGGTTGTTGCTCCCTCGCTGGTAGCCGATGCCATACGGCGGGTCGGTCACCACGGCATCCACGCCCGCCAGCCCCGGCAGCACGTCCCTGCAGTCGGCCAAATACAGCGTCGCGTCGCCGATGTGCTCGGTTCTCATCTCGCCAGGGTTCCATAGTCGCGCTCACGCACGTAGCGGATCAGCGACCATCCGACGCCCACCTCAGCGGCAATGCTGTGGTCTGACGCACCCTCGGCGTACTTCCCGTCATCCCAGTCGAACGAGGACTCCAGTTGCTCGCGGATCGCCCGCTTCTGCGCGTAGCTAAGCTCGCGGTAACGCACCTCGTGCGTGTGCGGCATCGACATCATCGACATAGCGGGTGGCTCCCCCTGTGGGTAACATGCCACTACCGGCGGATTCTCGCCAACTGGAACGCCAATGCCCAAGGAACACTCTTCGTTACGCACCGCCGGGTTCGTCCTGACCATCGAGCATATCCGCGTCACGCTGTGTGAGGACCCCGATATGATCGCCCTGGACCGGGATGGTGAGGGCGGTGAGTTCTCGCTGCGAGAGTTCGCAGATATGCTGCACCGGTTCATCAGTGATCGGTTGTGAATATGCCCAAGCCCACGGACGATCCACAGCTGGAACAGCGTGTCGCTGCTCTAGAGGAGCATGCCGGCGCCACCGATGCGGCGATCGCCGCCCTGGACGCCCGTGTGCTGGCGCTGGAGAACGCGGTCACCACGCCCACACCACCGACGCCAGAGCCGCCTGACGGCACGTGGGGCGGCGTGGCACCGCCGTTCATCGATAATATCCTACCGACAGCCCCGCCGGTCATCGACAACACCCTGCCGACACCTGAACCGCCCAAGCCGGAGCCAATCGGGGAGGGGCTGGCCGTTGTCATCCGCACACCATCCGGCGAGACGGATTACGAGCAGGTCCGGGCCGAGGACATGGGGGACTACGTCGACCCCGAAGGCCAGTTCACCCAGCACTGCTACCGCGCGCCCAGACAGGACGGCACGCTGCCCGGCCTCACCGTATGGTTCCGCCCCGACGCGGACGGTGGGCGGCAAGAGGTCGTCTTCGAGCTCGGCGTGCCCCTGGTCGCATCGCTGACGCCAGCCAATCTTGGCGCCTACACCGCTGAGATCTGGGACGGCGACATGCTGATCGCCACGATCGAGGTGCCCAGCCATCCGTGGTATGCCCGCTGGCGCTGGCAGTCGGCGCCCAGGCCGGTGCGTGTTTCACGCGAGCAACTGATCGCCGAGGGCAAGGTGCCGCACTATGACGGCACGATCCTCGCCCAGTTCATCACCGATCTGGCTCCGCAAACGTATAGCGTGATGGGGTTCAGCGGCATGGTCACCGGCATGGGCTGGACCGGCGATCGACCCGACATCGGCATCCTGACCGGCTGGTCCGCACAATGGCTGTGCAAAGGGAACAACACCGAGACGGTCATCGCCCAGGGCGAGGCGTCGGGCACGATGTCCATGCATCTCAGGGACTATGTGACCAGCGCGCCTCTCGATCTCATCCGGGATTACCCGACGCTGACCAGCTACCCGAAGGGCGGCGATCCGATCGTGCCGATGACCAAGGGCATCGTTGCCTATGACTGCGGACATTCGCCCGCATGTAGCTACCTGCCGTGGTTGCTGACCGGGGACGTGTATTACCTAGAGGCGTTGCAGTTCCAGGCCAACATCGAAATTCTGGACGAGCCGGCGTCTGGTCGCTACACCTGGGCCGGGCGGTATGGCGCATGGCCGTTGCGCAACAAGCTGTATGCGGCAGTCGCCTCGCCGGACGACCCGCCACGCTGGCTGCTGGCCCGCTCGGTGTTCCACCAGCACATGGAAGGGGTCCGCGCCGAGGCGCTGAAGGACATGGCCAACGAGGACCCGATCCTGGCGGTGTTCCGCGCCCGGCAATTCGGTGGATCGCAGGGCACCCCGGCGCATCCGTCCGGAACCTACGCGGTGTTCTGGCAGTGTGCGTTTGAGTCGCTGGTCTACGGCATGTGCGTGCAACTCGGGTTCGACGAGTGGTCGGAACCGTTGGTCTGGAAGATCGATTCCGAGGTTCAGCGCACCAACGGGGAGGCGTGGCCACGCTCCGCGCCCTGCCCATACAACACCGGCCTTGTATATACGTGCAGCCTCACCGCGGCGATCACCGATGCGGACACGTTTGTCCCGGTCGATCACTACAGCGGCGGGCCGTGGCCGGTGCCACCGTTCCCGGTCAAGTGCCAGAACGAGACGATGACGGTCGTCGATAAGTCGGACGAGGCGCTGTGGGAGGTCACGCGCGGCGCTCCGGTGGCGCATGCGGCTGGTCAGGTGCTGGTCGGGCCGAAGTACCTGTCCTGGCTGGAGGCGGGCATGCGCGCCGTAGCGATGCACCCGGAAGACGTGCCGCACATGCCGAACGACCCAAGCGGCATGAACGAGCTATACAACGAGACGTCGGGCAGCGTGGGATACGCGCAGTATGTGCGTGCGGCATTGGCTGTGGCGGTGCGCAATGGCGTGGCGGAAGCGGCGTCGAGCTATGCCTGGATCGACGATGAGTTCCACCGGCACAACAGGAGCTCATGGCATCCGGCGTGGGGCTGGTGCATCACCTGATGGCGCAGCGGCGTCTCCCTGTGTGTGCAAGGCGCCGCTGGCGATGCGGCGCACGCCGGTCAGCACATGCCGCATCACGTCGGCAGACAGCCGGTCCAGCGTCATGCCGTGCTCAGTGAGCGCCGTGTGCGCCCGCTTGGCGTAGTCCTCGTCCACCTCTGGAAACACGGCGAACGGATATGCGTCAGCCCATTCGATGATGCGGGTCAGCGCTGCCTCTAGCTCCTCGATGCGGTCGTCTCCACCGTAGGCGGCAGGGGTCAGACAGTATCTACAACATCTCACGGGGCGTCTCCCTGTGTGATCACCTGATGGCCCCTGCCAGCCAGAACACGTAGCCGCCAAACCAGAGCGCGCCCAGGTAGAAGGCTAATAGCAGCAGCAGCCGGGCTGCCGCTGCCATCATCGGTTGATCAGGTGCAGGCAGGCCCAGCAGGTGAGCCCGACGACCAGGAAGATGGCAATGAGGCCGATCATCGCACCACCAGGGTTTGGAACAGGAACAGCAGCGCCAGGATGATGGCGACGCCGACGACCACCACCAGGATGGCCGTCGCGGCTGACGGCAGGTCAGTGCGGTCATCCATCGTATCCCACCTCCCTCGGGTCGATACCGTAGATGCGGCATAGCTCGCGCTGCTCATCGTGGCCGATCTCGCCATCGTCGAGCAGGCGCTCGATGAGGTCCATGATCGCTGCCTTGGCGGATGAGCCGCGGCCCTCGCGGTTGTTGCCGTCCTCGCAGCCATCGAACGTATCGTGATCGATAGCGTACCAGCGCTCGGCCTTTGGCGCGTAGCCCGTGCCGTCCTCGTGTGCCTGGATGTCCATGGTCTGTGTCCTTGTGTTGCTCGACACCCGATACATACGATTGCCCCTTGCTTGTGTCAAGGCTTGTGTCTATGTTCCTCCTTGTCGAGCGAACACAAGGAGACTTCCAATGCTTAAGCCCATGCGCGTTTTTCGTTGCCACTATATCTGCGACGAGTGCCCCAACGAATTTGCTGATGAGATGCTGGTGATTGGACCAAGCTGGTGCCCCTCATGTGACAAAGAGTGTGAACCCTACTCCTCGGAGGACCTGTTCGATGTCGAGGCATACGACGACGAAGAGGAGATCGCGTGATGATCAGCATGCGTTTCATCGCCAAGAACGGCGAGGACATCACCGGCACCGAGGCCGTAGACGGCCTCACCTTCGCCGACTTCTTCAGCAGCGATCTGACTGAACTGGAGGCCGAGGCCAAAGGCGACGCTGAGACGCTGACCCAATGGCTGCGGTCTGCCTACCTCGGCCCCGACATCGACGGCATTATGGTCGCCTGGGAGGTCGCGTGATGCGTGACATGCGCGACCTGGAGGCGATCGCCGCCAAGCTGGAGCAGGCGATGGCGAGCCTGCGGCTGGTCAGCTATGGCGCCATCAGCGCGGTGGGTTACGGTCTCGTGCTGGATGCGCGCTGCCTGCTGGCCGAGGCTCTGGGCCGGCTGGACAGCGTGCGGAAGCAGCAGGCGGCATGAGGGCGGCTGGGGCGGCGGCAGGATGCCGCCCCTGTGCCATGTCATGCCTGCCCTGCCCTGACGAGCCCGGCCGGGCCTGTACGGGACAGGCCCCGTCGTGCCACGCCGCGTTTGTTCTAACGACTATTCCAGGGCAGGAACACTATAATCGACCACAGGCTTGGAGGAGTCGCCCGATTCGTTCTCGGTTTTCCCCTCCGCCACGGCTTGCAACGTTTCGGCAACACGCCGCGCCGCAATCAAATGCAACAACGTCAAACTGGTCCCCTCGGTCTCGTCGACGATCGGGGTAATTGGTCGACCCCAACCACGATCCAGCAGCTGCTGGATGGCTGCCAGAGCGCGCCCGTCGTCCTCGGCACGCATGATCTGCACCAGCCGCCTGACGGCCTCAGCAGTGTGCTCACGACAGAGCGCAGGCAGATCGTAGGGCGAGCGAGGCCTGCCCTTCGGGTTTCCGCTCTGGCCTTTTTGCCACAACTGACCCGGCCTACGGGCAACTGAAGTGCTAGCACGCGCATCGGGAACAGTTTCGCCCATCAGCGCGCAACTTTATTCCACGTCAGCCGACCGTCAAGGTCGTCCATTCGCCTGCTCCAGGCTCCAGGCGAGGCGCTGGGACGTTGGGATCATCATAGGGCGATTCGCGAAGGTGCCATTTGCGCGACGCCTCGGCATGTCTCAGTCGGGCGCGCATTGCATCGTCGTTATGCAACCACGCTCGCGCCGCGCCGTGCAGCACGTAGGCGCGGAACGCTTCCGGCTCATACAGCATCTGCGGATGGGTGTTGGATATGTCGATCTCGATCGCTGCCAACCCGTCAGCCTGGATTAGTGCCCGTTTGGCCATGTTCACTGCGTGACGATAGCGCACCTCGATGCCCAGACGACGACCGCTCTCCTGCACCAGGACATCGACCACGTAGCCGAATGGCTGACGTGCCTCTCTCACTGGGTCGCTGTAATCCGCTACCCAGGTCTGCGCCTGCGGCGCGTAGCGGGCTGGCATAGTCAGCTGACGGGCATCCAGCAGGATCTGCTGGGCGTAGGCGTGAGCGTCGCTCATCAGCCCGCCACCGCAGGTCAGCCCCACGACATGGTGAGCGAAGTGCCACACATTGTGCTCGCCCTGACGGGCGACGAACGGTTGGCCGCAGGTAAGGCAGACGACGTTGGAGGCGAGGCCGCGCTGTGCGTCTCGCACATGGACCAACCGACCTGACGGTTCGCGTCCGACAGGGTGCGGCACACCGGTAGGTTGTGGGTTCGACATCTCACATAATCCTTGGGCTTCCGGTCTGATAATATGTCAGTTACGTTCCAACCGACACTCAGTCACTTCTCGGTTAGTCTCCGGTTAGTCCTCCATCCCGTTGATATACCTATATAACTAACTGAATAACTGAATAACTGATATATACCATAGAATGGTAACAGCCCCCCTCCCCCCGCGCTACTCGACCCCCTAGTTATTCAGTTCAGTTTGTTAGGGGCCAAGGCCTGGGATAGATTTTTCCGACCAGACTCTCGCCTTCCCGTTGTGCTTGTCCTCCCATCCCAGCAAGCGCAGGGCGTTGGCGATGCGGCGGGAGATCTCCTGATTGTAGCGGTCCTCGGTGCCCTTCAGGCAGTCGAGCCAGATCTGCTTCAGCGCCAGGGGTTGGGCTGGCCTGCTGGTCCCGTGCAGCCACGGTTCGATTATCTCGACCCAGGCCTCGACCTCGCGTCTGTCCTCCTGCACCGGCCTGATGTGCGCTTCCTCCATCGTGCCATCAGGCCACCAGGGTTCACCTACGTCGAACAGGGCCAGCGCCTCGGCGAACAGTTGCTCACGCATACCCGCGAGGCGTGCCGGGTCGATCTCGCCCACGCTCACCGGCCAGAAGCGCCGGGCGCCGGACAGGTCCTGGTAGCTGAACCGCCCGTTCTGCGTGCCAATGAACAGGCACTGGCGCGGCTCCACCACGACCGAGCGGGAATACTTCGGGGTGTAGTGCTCGACCCGGCGGGTGACGAAGGCCTTGAGCATGTCCATGCTCTTGCCCTTGAAGGCGTCCATCTCGGACACCTCCAGCAGCCACTTGCCGCGGAGCGCCATGGACGTCCGCACCGGGTCATCGAGGCGCAGGTTGTCGTCGAATGACTCCTCACCGGCCAGGACCCGGCAGGCGCGGCTCTTCTGGATGCCCTGCGCGCCCTCCAGCACGAGCATGTAGTCCGCCTGGCAGCCGGGGCGCATGATCCTGGCCACCATGGCGATAAGGAACATGCGGCCAATGGCACGCACGTAGAGGCTGTCGTCGCAGCCGAAGCAGTCCACCAGCCAGTGATCCACCCGTCCCAGCTGGTCCCACTTGCCCTTGAGCCCGACCAGCCAGTCGCGGATCGGGTGATAGGTGATCTCGCCTGCAACCAGGGTCAGCGCGTCGCGCACCGTCTCCTTCTTGGCCTGGAAGAACCCGTCGTGTTGCAGGCGTTCCTGCGCCTGGAGGACGTGCATGTCATCGATCGGCTCCAGCACGTCGTGCCCGTTGAGGATCTCGGGGCGGGCGTGGAACTCGTTGAATTGCAGGCGGTCCTTCCATCCCTGGTCGGTCCGCAGGTGTCCGGCGATCGATGACAGCGTGCTTGGCAGAGGCTGCCGCGAGGCGCGGAATGATGGCCGGCTACCCCTGGCCATTGCTGTGGTCCCCCTGGTCGGTTTGATCCGTGACGTGGCTCAGGCTCGCCCAGAGGCGCAGTGCGGCGCTTGGCGAGAGCACGCCGGGGGGCGGGTCGTCGTCGAGGATACTCGCTGACAGTTCAGTGACCAGCCAGTCGCGCAGTTCGTCCTGCACCGGAGCCGGCAGATACCCGGCACCCAGCTTCCAGGCGCGCGCCCAGATCAGCGCCAGCGCCTCACCGAACGTGTAGGCGTCGCACGCCACGAGATTCCCCCACACGCGGCACATCGCGGCGAGTCGCGGGGTCACTTCCCGGTCAAAATGTTCTGGGAACCGCGCGGGGGCGCTTGCCTTTTTATCCACAGGCCGCTTATTGACCATCGGTGGTCCTTTCGTTCTGGGTTGGACACACACTCTCCAGGTCGGCTTGGCGGCTACCTGGGATCGAACAAAGGGCCGGTGGGGATTGCCAGCCACCGGCCCTTCGCTCATATAACACCAGTCTCTTGTGTGTATGCTTTCCGCGGCCCGGTGCGCTCGACACGTCCGGGCCGCACCTATGTCCGGGCTACGGTGCGTCGTCGTCTTTCGCCGGTAGCTCCTCCACGATCGACTGCGGCGGCGGCTGGTTGTTCCACGACGGACCGATGTCATGCACGCCGACGCTGACGCCGGGCGGCAGCTGATCCACGATGATGCTGGTGCCGAGGGTTTGGTTGGTAATGCGGTAGGTCATCTCTGTCTCCTTGTGTGCGCCCTCCTTGTGCCCCTCTACCTTGACGCTGTCAAGCTAGATGTAGACGTTGACACCGTTCAGTGAGAAATATTAGGGTGCGGGTCGCGACAGCAGCTTCCGACCGCTGCCGCGACCCTGACCACAGTGTCTGATTGGAGCAAACACCATGGCTGCACCGAAGCGTATCCCACCTGTCCGCAAACAGGCCAGCACCCAAACCACCGAGATAAACAAGCCCGCCGCACCCGCAGTGCCGGCACTCAAGATCACGCCACCCAACCTCGGCGTGGCGAGATTCAACATCCGGGGCCTCAGCCCCTATGTCCAACATGCATTCAGTGCCAAACAGCAACGGATCATGGAGGCCACCCAGCGCGCCGGACAGCAGAGCCGTGGCCGCAAGGTGCGCCAGCCGAAGGATTTCGAGCAGCTGTATCGGGACGCTATGCACATCTCCACCGAGGGCTGGTGCGGCATCCCGGCACCCAGCTTTCGCAACGCCATCATCGACGCCTGCCGCCTCGTCGGCTTCAGGATGACCCACGCAAAACTGTCGGTATTCGTCATCGCCGACGGCACCGACAGCGAGGATGGCAGCCAGTTGGTGAAGATCATCGGCACGCCGCAGCCCTACAAAGCACCAGTTAGAAATGACAGCGGCGTGGCCGACATCCGTTGGCGCCCGATGTGGCGTGAGTGGTCGGCCCAGGTGTCGATCGAATGGGACGTCGATCAGTTCTCGGCAATCGATTTGCTCAATTTGATGGCCCGCGCCGGCAAGCAGGTCGGCATCGGCGAAGGCCGGCCCAACTCCCCCAACTCCAACGGCCTTGGGTTTGGTCGTTTCGAGGTGGTGACCGACGAACTAATGGAGATCAGGAGCGTATGAACAAGGAGAACGTCGCCAGCGAGCTGTTGCGGCTGGAGCGCGGCGGCCTGATCCAACCGAAGGCTGCGGTGGAGTGGGCGCGCGCGCATCCCAGTTCGGCGCTGTATGCCGAGTTGGAATGGGACGACTCGATTGCAGCCGAGGCCTACCGCATCCAGCAGGTCCGCCAGCTGGTGGCGATTTTCGTCAATCCCCAGACCCTCACGCGGCAATACGTCAGCTTGTCGGTCGATCGGGTGGAGGGTGGCGGGTATCGCCGGATCGAATCGGTAATGAACACGCCTGATCTGCGCACGGTTTTGTTGCAGGACGCGCTGCACGAACTGGAGCGAATGCAGGCGAAGTACGAGGAGCTTCAAGAGCTTGACCGCGTCTGGGTCGCCGTGACCCAGGTACGGGAGGAGCCGCCGCCCGCCCCCAGGCGCAAGCCTGGGCGTCCCAAGGGCGGCGGGAAGACACCGCCCAAGCGGTGACATGGCAGGCTTGGCATGGCAGGGCCCGGCTTGGCCGGGCTCGGCAGGGCCTGGCAGGGCAGGCACGGCGAGGCGCGGCGAGGCGAGACGGGGCAGGGCCAGACCTGGCATGGCAGGCCCGGCTTGGCCCGGCACGGTTGGGCTCGGCGCGGCAAGGCAGGGCAGGGCAGGCGTGGCCCGGTTAGGCACGGCGCGGCGGGGCGGGGGCAGCCTGGGCGCGGCACGGCAGGCGAGGCGGGGCTGGGCTTGGTCCGGATAGGCGCGTCACGGCAAGGCTGGGCAGGCGCGGCGGGGCTGGGCGGGGCCAGTTCTGGCGAGGTGGGGCAAGGCCGGGCAGGGCAGGCGTGGCAGGGGTTGGCTCGGCATGGCGCGGCATGGCATGGCGGGGCAGGCAAGGCGTGGCAGGACGGGGCCGGGCACGGCCTGTCGAGGCACGGCTTGGCTTGGCAGGCAAGACGAGGCATGGACCGGCGCGGCCCGGCTGGGCATGGCGAGGCAGGCGTGGCCCGGCGTGGCTTGGCCGGGCTTGGCATGGCCGGACGAGGCGAGGCATGGCAGGCGAGGCGGGGCAGGCATGACGTGGCACGGCTAGTCCTGGCGCGCCAGGGCGAGTCCTGACGGGGCAGGCTTGGACGGGTGGGGCTTCGGCCTTACCCGACCTTGTCTGGGCCGTCGTCGATACCCTCAAGCCGCAGGCTGTCGGGAACGGGGCCGAGACGGCCCTCTAATCGGTAGCCGCCTTCCGGTCCAACGTGCC
>Ga0210380_10000139_pt1 | contig 41640 bp, 32 predicted proteins | sample PLM4_5_coexredo_FD_155476 | JGI IMG/M metagenome (GOLD analysis project Ga0210380, IMG submission 155476) | Groundwater sediment microbial communities from an aquifer in East River, Colorado, USA - PLM4_5_coex redo | ecosystem: Environmental > Terrestrial > Soil > Riparian zone | place: USA... | reverse complement strand
GTGGCGACGATGACCGAGAAGATGCTGACCTACGCGCTCGGACGCGGCCTCGAACCGTACGACATGCCGGCGGTTCGGACGATTGTGCGCGACGCCGCCCGGGCCGACTATCGCTTCACGGCGCTCGTCCTCGGCGTGGTCAAGAGCGTGCCGTTCCAGATGCGGGCACGGGCTATTGGAGAATCATGATGTTCATCACCAGACAATCACTGCCGCGCCGGGCGTTTCTCCAAGGCATGGGCGCCTCCCTGGCGCTCCCGCTGCTCGACGCCATGGTGCCGGCCATGACCGCCCAGTCGCGGACCGCCGCCGCACCGGTACGCCGCTTTGGCGCCGTCTACGTGCCGCACGGCAAGATCATCACTCAGTGGACCCCGGCGGCCGAAGGCACCGGGTTCGAGTTCACGCCGATCCTGAAGCCACTCGAGCGCTTCCGCGACCACCTGTGCGTCGTCAGCGGCCTCGACGGCCCCAAGGATCCGGCGGCGGGCGGCCATGCGACCGCGCCGGCGATGTGGCTGACCGGCATCTCGCCCAAGAAGACGGAAGGCGTGGACGTTCGGAACGAGACGACGATCGACCAGATGATCGCCAAGGCGATCGGCCAGGAGACGGCGTTCCCGTCTCTCGAGGTCGCCACCGAGGACTTCACCGGATTCGTCGGCGCCTGCGACGTGGGCTACAGCTGCACCTACATGAACACCATTTCCTGGCAGGGCCCGACGACGCCGCTGCCGATGGAGATCAACCCGCGCGTCGTGTTCGAGCGCATGTTTGGCGGCACCGGCACGGTGGACGAACGGCTCGCGCGCATGCGCACTCGCCGCAGCATCCTGGATTCGGTGTCGAAGTCGGCCGCGCGGCTCCAGCAGGGTCTCGGGCCGCGTGACCAGTCGCGGCTGAGTGACTACCTTGACCACGTGCGCGAAATCGAGCGGCGCATCGTGCGCTCCGAGCAACAGACTGGTGCCGATCTGAAGGTTCCCGAAGCGCCCGTCGGCGCTCCCGAGGTCTTCGAAGCACATGTCGGCCTCATGTTTGACCTGATGGCACTGGCATTTCAGGCCGACATTACGCGCGTCTTCACCTTTATGATGGCGCGCGACCTGCACAATGGCACCTATCCGCAGGTCGGGGTGGACGAGCCTCACCACGGCTTGTCGCACCATCAGAACAAGCCGGATAAGATCGTCCGCTTCGCCAAGGTCAACGCCTATCATGTGGACCTGTTCGGCCGCTTCCTCAAGACGTTGCAGGAAACGACGGACGGCGACGGATCCATGCTCGATCACTCGGTGATCCTGTATGGCAGCGGCATGGGCAACGCGAACGTGCACAGCCACGTGGCGCTGCCGTATGTCGTTGCCGGCACCGGCACCGGCGCCATCAAGAGCGGTCGCCACATCAAAGCTCGCGAGCACGATCCGAGCGGCAACCTGCTGCTCAGCATCGTAGACAAGTTCGGAATTCAGCGAGACAGCGTCGGCTACAGCAGCGGGCGAGTGGACCTATGAATGCACGGCTCGGAATCCACGTCTTCGCCGTCTTCGCCGCCGCCACGAGCGTGGCCCATGCCGCAGATGAGCGGGTGGTAGGGGCGGCGCGAAACGGCGATGCGGTCACGGTGCGGGCGCTCATCCAGCAGCGGGCCGACGTCAACGCGGCCGAAAAGGACGGCACGACGGCACTGCACTGGGCGGCGCGGGCCGGCGACGCCGACCTCGTCACGGCGCTGCTGCGCGCGGGCGCTACCGCATCCGCGACGAACCGCTACGGCTTGACGCCTCTGCTCGTGGCCTCGGCCAACGGCCATGCAGCCATCGTGGACGCGCTGCTCAAAAGCGGCGCGCGCGCCGACGTGTCCGGACCCGAAGGCGAGACGCCGCTGATGCTGGCGGCGCGGGCCGGCAGCGTCGCGGCGGTGAACCTGCTGCTCGAAGCGGGCGCGGCGGTCGGAGCCAAGGAGCAGTGGCAGGGACAGACGGCGCTGATGTGGGCCGCCGCCGAGAACCATGGCGCGGTCGTGACGGCGCTTGCGTCGCACGGTGCGGACGTCAACGTCCGGTCGACGGTGATCGAGCCGCCCAAACGCGATCTCCTGGACTTCCGCACCGACAAGAACGGCCAGGCGCTGCAGACGCTGCTCACCACGTTTCCGCGGGGCGGCTTGACGCCGCTGCTCTTCGCGGCCCGTCAGGGTTCGATCGATGCCGCCCGGGCGCTGATCGAGGTCGGGGCGGACGTCAATCTGGCAGACCCCGACGGCATCAGCCCGACGGTACTGGCCATCCGCAACGGCCACTACGACGTGGCGGCCTTGCTGGTCGAAAAAGGAGCGCGCGTCGACGCGGGCGACCGCGTCAATCGTACGCCGCTGTACCAGGCGGTGGACATGCACTCGCTCGATTGGATTCAGAACCGTCCTGCCCCCAGAGCCGAGGGCGCGTTCGACAGCCTTGATCTCGTCCGCCTGCTGCTCGACAAGGGCGCCAACCCCAACGTGCAGCTTTCCGCCGCGCCGCCAGGATGGAAGGGCGACGCCATCGCCGCCCAGAACACGTTCGGGAACGTCCTCGGTCCCGGCACCACGCCCTTCGTGCGCGCTGCGAAGAACGCCGACGTGGCCGTGATGCGCCTGCTGCTGGCAAAGGGCGCCAACCCGAACCTCCCGACGCGGAACGGCACCACGGCGCTGATGGCGCTCGTGGGCGGGCTGGGCCGCAGGTATGGCGCCGACCTGAAAGTGTCGCCCGCCGAGGAGAAGACCGCGCTTGAAGCCGCCCGGATCGTCCTGGACCTCGGCGCCGACGTCAACGCCGCCAATGAGGCCGGGCAGGCACCGCTGCATGCGGCGGCCGCAATTGGCGCCAACGGCGTCGTCCGGTTTCTGGTCGAGCGCGGCGCCCGGCTCGATGCCAAAACGCGCCAGGGCCGCACGCCCCTCGACGAGGCGCTGCGCGGCGTCGCGAACATCGACGGCGCGCCGGGCGAGGGTCACGTGGACACGGCCGCGCTGCTGCGTGAGCTGATGGTGCAGCGCGGCATCGCCGTGCCGGCGGTGCGCGCGGCGGCCATCGCGGCTCCGGCGGAACCCTGAGCGTGTGGCGGGCGGCGCTGACAGCCGCGGGCGTTGTCTGCGCGGTGGCATCGGCAGCGGAATCGCCACAGCCGCGCCCGATTGCCCTTGACGCCGGCGTCTACAGCGCGGAGCAGGCGGTGCGAGGCCAGGCGCATTACAACGCGTTCTGCGCGCCTTGCCACGCCGGCGATCTGGGCGGCACGCTGGCGGCCGATACTGGGGCTCCTCCGCTGCGCGGCGCGCCGTTTGTCGCCTCGATCGAGAAGAAAGGGGTCGCCGCCGTGTTCGACTACGTCAAGACGACCATGCCCGCTGATGATCCGGCGTCGCTGAAGGACAGCGAATACCTGGAGATTCTGGCGTTCCTGATCCACGCGAACGGATTCCCGGCGGGGCCGCGCGAGCTGACTGCCGCTGACCTGCCGCGCCTGCGCATGCGGCGCCCCGCCGCGCCCTAGCGTCACGCCCGGACCGCGCGATCCCTGCAGAAGGAGCTGACCGATGGCCGACCTCCGTACGATCGGACGACGTGTCGACGTACTCGTCATTGCGCCGGCGCCGAAAGGTGCCCTCTTTGACCATCGGCTTCTTGGCTTCCAGATCCATCTGCCCGAACGCCTCGTTGCTGCGCGACGCGGCCGTTGCGCGCCACGAGCGTCACGGCGCCCGAGAAGTTGCCGACGGCGATGTGACGCTGCACCAGTTCGCCGACCCGCTTGAGCCGTTCCGACGACAGCCCCACGTCTTCGGGCTTGCCGGCTGGGTCCGCCGCGGTGAGCGACCCCAGCGGCAGAAGCGAACAGAACATGACGAAAAGACCGACGACGCGCGGATTCCTCGCTGCATGTAGCCCCCTTGTGCGCCCGAGCGCACATTGCGCCCGGATACCGCCCAACCCCGGCGGGAGAGTCAATCGCGATGTCGTTATTCCGCAATGGAATAAGCACTATCCTTCTTGAACGCCTCGGGCCTTCGTGCGACCCTCGCGCTGATGCGGAGGTGGGTGCCGGCGGCGCTCGTGGTGATCTGGGCGCTTTCGACGAGCGCGTTGAGTGGACAGTCCACGCCCGCCCTGACGCCGCCATCGGTGGCCGAGACGACAGCCCAGCGCGCGGTGGTCGACAAGTACTGTGTCACGTGCCACAACGATCGGGTGAAGACGGCGAACCTCTCACTGGAGGGCACTGATCTCACGCACGTGGCAGACCACGCCGAGCTCTGGGAGAAGGTGATCCGCAAGATGCGCGCGGGCGTCATGCCGCCGCCGGACATGCCGCGGCCACCGCAACTCGAGTACGAAGGGCTGCGCGACTGGCTCGAGGGCGAGATCGATCGCGTCGCGGCCACGCGGACGTCGCCCGGATCGGTGGTGTTGCACCGGTTGAACCGCACCGAGTATGCGAACGCCGTGCGCGACCTGCTCGATCTGCAGATCGACGTCGCAGCGCTCTTGCCGCCCGACGACTCGGCCAACGGCTTCGACAATATCGCTGGTTCGCTCACGCTCTCGCCGACGCTGCTCGAGTCGTACGCCACGGCGGCCGCGCGCGTCGCGCGCATGGCGGTCGGTTACTGGAAGTCGCCGACCGAAGCCACCTACCTGGCGTCCAACGATGCCTCCCAGAATCACCGCCTCGACGGCATGCCCTTCGGCACCCGTGGCGGCATCGTGGCCCGCCACGACTTTCCGGCCGACGGCGAGTACACGTTCTCGATCCAGAACTTCGGGATTGGCAGTTTCGTGCCCGGCGAGCAGCTGGCGCTCATCATCGATGGTGAACGTGCGCACGTGTGGTCATACCGCGGCGTCGGGCTCGCCATAGGCATGACGGCCGACACGGACGGCACCCTCGAGGTCACGGTGCCGGTGCGCGCCGGTTCGCGGCTGGTCGGCGCGACGTTTCTGGCCACGAACTACCGCCCCAGCCTCGACATCATCCGGCAGTACGATCGGAAGTCGCTCGAGAACAACACCATCCCGCAGATCGAGTACTACCCGGCGATCGGCTTCGTCCGCATTCAGGGTCCGTTCAACGCGCAGCGTCCCGCCGATTCCGCCAGCCGCCGCAAGATCTTCACCTGCCGCCCGGGAGTTGGTCGCGGTGGGCAGCCGGCGTTGAGCGAAAGCGCGTGTGCGCGGCAGACACTCACCACGCTGGCACGCCGCGCCTACCGCCGGACGCCGACGGCCGACGAGATCACGGGGCTGCTGGCGTTCTTCGATCAGGGACGCAAGGGCGGCACCTTCGACGACGGGATCGAGTTCGCGCTGCGCCTCATTCTCGCCAGCCCCCACTTCCTCGTGCGAGCCGAACAGGAACCGGTGACGCTGCACGCGGGCCAGCCGTACCGCATCCGGAATATCGAGCTGGCCTCGCGGCTGTCGTTCTTCCTGTGGAGCAGCATTCCCGACGACCAGCTGCTCACGCTCGCCACGCAGGGGCGTCTCAGTCAGCCTCGCGTGCTGGACCAGCAGGTGCGGCGCATGCTGGCCGACCCGCGGTCGGAGGCGCTGGTCTCCAACTTCGCGCAGCAGCTGCTGTATCTGCGCAACCTGCCGGCGACCTCGCCCGACGGCATTTTCTACCCGAACTGGGACGACGAGCTGCGACAGAGCTTCAAGCGCGAGTCCGAGCTCTTCTTCGACAGCGTGATTCGCGAAGACCGCAACGTCGTGGACCTGCTCACGGCCGACTACACCTTTGTGAACGAGCGCCTGGCACGGCACTACGGGATCCCTAACATCTACGGGTCACGGTTCCGGCGCGTCACGCTGCCGCCGGAGCTCGACTACCGCCGCGGCTTGCTGGGAAAGGGTAGCTTCCTGGCCGTCACGTGGACCCAGAACTTCCGCAGCTCGCCGGTGAAGCGCGGCGTGTGGGTGCTGGAAAACGTCCTCGGGACGCCACCGCCCGAGCCGCCGCCGAACGTGCCGGCGCTCGAAGACACCAAGGGCGAGAGCGGCAAGGCGCTCAGCCTGCGCGAGCAGATGACGCTGCACCGTGCCAGCCCCACCTGCGCCGGGTGCCACAAGATCATGGACCCGATCGGGTTCGCACTGGAGAACTTCGACGCTGACGCGAGCTGGCGCACGAAGCAAGGCGGTGATGGCGGGGTGCCGATCGACGTCAAGGTGAGGCTGTTCGATGGCCAGGAGGTCGAGGGACCGGCCGGCCTCCGGGCGGCGCTGGTGCGGTATTCCCCGCAATTCGTGCGGATGTTCGTCGAAAAGACGATGACTTACGCGCTGGGGCGCGGGCTCGACTACAGCGACATGCCGACCGTGCGGGCCATCGTCCGCGAGGCGGCCAAGGACAACAATCGCTTCTCGTCCATCGTGCTCGGAGTGGTGCGGAGTCCCCAATTCCGGATGCGCGAGAAGACCGCCAGCGCGGTGGTGAGCACGCACTGATCCACTCGGAGCCGGCAGGTCTTCAGACGTGTCCGAACAGGAGCTGCGACGATGTATCTGACCAGGCGGCACATTCCCAGGCGGACGTTCCTTCGCGGGGCCGGCGTGACCCTGGCGCTGCCGCTCCTGGACTCGATGATGCCGGCGCTGACGCCGGCGCGGCTGACGGCCGCGGCGCCAGTGCGGCGCTTCGTTGGCATCTGGCACCCTCACGGCGCCTCGCCCGGCTACTGGAGCCCGCTCCAGGCCGGGTCGAACTTCGAGTTCTCGTTCATCACCAAGCCGCTCGAGCCGTTCCGCAACCGCGTCGTCCTGATCAGCGGGCTCGACATGCCGGAGGCGATGGCGACCACGGATGAACCTGGCGGCGACCACGCCCGCGGCGCGGTGCTGCTCTCGGGCGCGCGGCCGCGGCGCAACGCCGTGAGCCCGTTCCTCGGCACCACGGTCGACCAGATGATCGCGGCGAAGTACGGTCAGGACACCATCCTGTCGTCGCTACAGCTCGGCGTCGAGGACACCGGCAACTTCGGCAACTGCAACTGGGGGTACAGCTGCGCCTACACGAACTCGATCTCGTGGACGTCGCCGACGCAGCCGCTTCCCACCCAGGTCAATCCGCGCGTCGTCTTCGAGCGGCTGTTCGGCGACGGCACCAGCATTGAAGAACGCCGGCTCGACCGGCAGCGCAATGCGAGCATCCTCGACGCCGTGGTCGGGCAGCTCGGCACGTTCAAGCGCAACCTGGGCGCCGACGACAAGATTCGCGTCGACACCTACGTCGACAACATTCGCGAGCTCGAACGCCGCATCAAGATCGCGATGGACAACTCGGTGAAGGAGCCGTCGGCCGACGTGCCGTTCGGCCTCCCCGAAAGCAAGCATCTGCATTTCCGCCTGATGTACGACTTGATGGCGCTGGCGCTCGAAGGCGACATCACTCGCTCGATCACATTCATGCTCGGCCGCGACTTGAGCGGCGCCAGCTTCCCCGAATCGGGCTACACGGGCGGCTGGCACGGCACGTCCCACCACGGCGACAAGCCGGAGAACATCGCGAATTATGCCAAGGTGAATCGCTACCACGTGCAGAACCTGGCGTATTTCTGCGAGAAGCTGCAGGCGATTCCCGACGGCGACGGCTCGTTGCTCGACCACGTGCTGATCTACAAGGGCAGCAACATGGGCAACTCGCACCGGCACGCGCACGAGAAGGTGCCGGTCGTTCTCGTCGGCGGCATCGACGGCACCTTCAAGGGCAACCGCCATCTCGCCTTTCCCGACAACACCCAGCGGACGTCGAACATGCTGCTGAGCGTCCTGCATCTGTTCGGCGTCGAGGCGGACAAGGTCGGAACGAGCACGGGTCCGCTGCAGCCGCTCGAAATGGCCTGAGGCGATATGACCATGCCTCGGACCGCTCGAGCGGGATGGTTCGCAGCCGCGGCGGTGGCGCTGGCCGGCGTTGTGTCGCTTTCGGCGCAGGGGCGTGCCACGCGGCCGCAGGTGGTGCCGCCGCAGGGACCAGTGCGGCAGGTCATCTTCAAGCACTGCACGAACTGCCACGGCATCGACGACTACGCCTACAACGCGCTTGACCGGGCGAAGTGGGACGCGTTGCTCACGGCAAAGCACCGGGGCCTTGACGTGCCGCTGCCGGCGGAGTCGCGAGCCGTCCTGCTCGACTGGCTCGAGGTGCGGTTCGGCCCGAACACCAAGCCGTTCCCGCGCGCCTACGTCGCGCAGGAGGTCACGGGGTTCTTTGCCGACGCCGAGGCCGAAGCCTTGCTCAAGCGCGCTTGCACGTCGTGCCATGGCATCGAACGGGTGAACGCCGCGCGCTTCAGTCCCGAACGGTGGCGCGTCGTGACCGTCGACATGCGGGAGCGTGGTGCCACGCTCGACGACGAAGAGCTCGAGCCGCTGGTGGAATGGCTCGGGCGCACCAAGGGGACGAACGACAGTGACAGGCAGTAGCAGTGACGGCTTCCGGCTCCCGGCTCCCGGCTCCCGGACAATCCTGCCTGGCGTCGCCACGGCCATCGCCTTGGTGCTGTCGATCGCTGTTGCCGCGGCCTCGGGTGAGGAGACGGTCCTCAACCTGCGTGCGAAGGTCGTCTCGGCGGCGACGGGCGGCGCGCTGACGATCACCCTCCTCCGCTGGTCGACGGATGCCGAGCGCTCCCCGCTGGTGGCTGCGCTGTCGGCGCCGCCGCCGGCTCCTGCGCCGGCCGCGGGCGGTCGAGCCGCCGGGCGCGGCGGCCGTGGCGCCGCGCCGCCGACGCCGGCCCAACGGCTGGCGACGGCTGTCAGGGCCGCGCCCACGCTCGGCTTCATCTGGGGCGAGGGCGTGACCGGCTACTCGATCAAGTACGCGTGGCGGTCGCCGTCGACGGATCGCGTCATCTTCGTCATCGATCGCCGGCTTGGCGCGCACGCGCCTGAGTGGGGCCTCGAGGCGAGTACTGCGCCCGAGCCGGACTTCACGGTGATCGAGCTGCACCTTGACGGAGCTGGCGGAGGCGAGGGCAAGAGTTCGCTCTCGGCCGCCGTGATCGTCGATCCCGCTGAACCGACGCTCGCCCTCGATCGCTTTGCCGCGGCGCCGGCACTGTTCAAGGTGTCCCGATGAAGCCTATCCCGCAACTACGTACCGCACTGTGCCTCGGACTGATTCTGCTCGCTGCGGCGGCGGCCCACGCGGCCACCGCGGAGGTCGCGGACGCCGCCAGCCGCGGTGATCGCGAGGCGGTTCGCGCCGCACTCGACCGTAAGGCCGATGTCAATCTGCCGCAGCCCGATGGCACCACCGCGCTGCACTGGGCGGTTGAGCGCGAGGATCTCGAATTGACGGATCTGCTGCTTCGTGCCGGCGCGCGCGTAACGGTGCGGACGCGAGAGGGTGTGACGCCGCTGCAGCTCGCCGCGATCAACGGCAGCGCGCCGATGATCGACCGCCTGGTGAAGTCGGGGGCGGATCCGAAGGTCGCTCTCACCCAGAGCGGCGACACCGCCTTGATGATGGCGGCCCGCACCGGTAAGACCGAGGCGCTGCGCGTGCTGCTCGAGGCCGGCTCGCAGGTCAATGCGCAGGAAAGCTGGGGTGGGACGACGGCGCTGATGTGGGCGGTCGCCGAGGGGCACGCCGACGCGGCGCGGATGCTTCTCGCGGCCGGCGGCGACGTCAACGCGCGGTCGGCCTACGTGGCCGCGGCCAACGGCCGCGGGTTCGAGGGCCGCACGCCGATCGCCAACCGGACCGAAGCGAAGTCCGAGGAGTTCGCCAGCGGTTGGTTGACGCCGCTCATGTTCGCGGCGCGCGACGGCAACGTGGAGCTGGCGCGCATCCTGGCCGGTGCCGGCGCCGACGTGGACGCCGTGGCCGGCGACGGCAAGACCGCGCTGGCCCTGGCCATCATCAACGGCAACTACGAGGTGGCCTCGCTGCTCGTCGACCGGAAGGCCGACGTCAACAGGGCTGATGCCCAGCGCTTCACCCCGCTCTTCTGGGCCGTCGATCGCCGCAACATGGAGACGGCGCCGAACTTTCCCTGGACGGTCACGGCGGATCCGATGCCGCTCATCCGGAAGCTCCTCGACGCTGGCGCCGAGGCCAATGCCCTGGTCAACAACACGCCGCGGGCGCGCATGCGCGAAGGCTCACCGCGCATCGTGTTCGCCACGGCGCTGATGCGTGCGGCATTTGCCGCCGATCTCGAGCTGGTAAAACTGCTGCTTGCGCGCGGCGCCGACCCGACGATCATCTCGAGAGACGGCGAGACGATGGTCTCGGCCGCGGCCGGACTGGCCTTCATCCATGGCTACCATCGCGCCAAGTCGCCCGAGGAGCGGCTGCAGGTCGTAAAGCTGTTCGTCGAGCTGGGGAACGACGTCAACCAGGCCGACGACTACGGGATCACGCCGTTGATGGCGGCAGGCAACTACGGCAACGTCCCGATCATCCAGTACCTGATCGACGCCGGCGCGGATCTGTCCGCCCACGATCTGGGGAAGAAGAACGACGGGCAGTTCGGTTCCAGCAACGAGCCGCTGATGCCGATCGATTACGCCATCGGCGTCGGTACTTTCGTGCCCAACAACGCCGTGATCATCCACGAGGACGCCGTGGGGCTCATGGCCAGGGTGATGAAGGAGCGCGGCATCGTGCACACGACTTCCGAGTGCACACTGCGAGGCTTCTCGTGCTCCCAGGCCAGAGTCGATCCCAAAGTGGCGACGCCGGCGGAGATCATGCGCGCTCGGAAGCTGGCAGTCGGCCATCAGATCGAGGGGCTCACCGGAGGCCTGGAAGCGAAGTAGCCGACAGGTATTCCACGCACGCATGTCGGATATTCACATTTGACAAGCCCGCGCGACGACGCCGTGCACGTGGGCTCAGATGGTGGGCGCACCCTTGACGTACCCGCACCACGGGCTGCTAGGCTTCGACAATTGATGCGCGGAACTTCTCGCGTAGCTGTTCCCATCGTCTTCGACAGGTGCCGATGACGTCGGTGGACGTGAGAATGATTGGTATGCGGCTGACACTCGTCGCACTCCTGGCAGGCGCGTTCTTTCAGACGGGCGCGGCAGGTCAGCGCTCGGGTGACCAGTCCGTGGTTGCCGCGATCAAGGCAGAAGGGATGACGCGTTCCGAGGCGCCGCGCCTGTTTCACACGCTGGCGGACGCGATCGGACCGCGCCTGTCAGGATCGCCCGGCCATCTCACTGCGGCCCGATGGGCGGTCGACCAGCTGAAGGGATGGGGCCTCACGAACGCGCGTCTCGACCCGTTCGAGTTCGGTCGTGGGTGGACCCTGGAAAAGCTGACCGTCGAGATGACGACGCCGCGCTATGCGCCGCTACTTGCGTACGCGGAGGCATGGTCGCCGGCAACGCAGGGTGTATTGAGCGGGACGCCGGTGTATGTCGGGGCCATGTCCGCAGATGAGATTGACCGGCTTGGCTCCAGCCTGCGCGGCGCGATCGTCCTCGCGTACAAGCCGCAGTCGGAGTTCTTGCGGGCGGACCGGACGGACCCATCGGTCGGATCACCAGTGAAGACCGGCAATCCTCCGTATCCAGACGCGTCGAGCGCGACTCCCGCGGCGACGCTGCTGGCGCGCCTTCGTGCGCTCGGAGCGGGCGTCGTGTTGCGACCCGGAGCGATGGAGCATGGGACCGTCAGGGTTCAGGGGAACCGCGCGACGCCTTCAGACGCGGTACCAACGGTGGTCGTCGCAGCAGAGCAGTACAACATGCTCGTCCGGCTGGCACAGGCGGCCACGCCGGTGCAACTGCGCATCGAAGTCGGCGCGCGGTTTCAGGCCGGTCCCGAGAGCTTCAACGTGATTGCGGATCTGCCTGGAACCGATCCGGCGCTGCGCGACGAGGTTGTATTCGTGGGGGCGCACCTAGATTCCTGGCATACGGCAACCGGGGCAACCGACAACGCCGATGGGGTGGCGGCCACGATGGAGGCCATCCGTATTCTGACCCGGGTCAACGCGAGGCCGGGCCGTACGATTCGCGTCGCATTGTGGAGTGGCGAAGAACAGGGGATGCTGGGCTCGTACGCTCACGTTGCCAAGTATCTCGGCAACGAAGAACAGCGGGGTCGGATCAGCGTCTACATCAACGATGACCCAGGGACCGGTCCGACGTACGGGTTCTACATGCAGGGGAACGAAGCCGCTAAGCGGGTCTTCGACAGTTGGCTGGAGCCGCTGCGCGACCTGGGCGTGCGGCGGAACGTGATTGAAGGCATCAACGCGACCGACCACCTTGCTTTCGACGAAGTGGGCATTCCGGCGTTCACTGTCATCAAGGACTTCAAGAACTATGACACTCGTACGCGGCATACCAACGCGGATTTCGCGGACGCCGTCAACGACGACGATCTGAAACAGTCGGCAACCGTCCTGGCCGCCTTCGTGTGGCAGGCCGCAACGCGAGCCGACAAGATGCCGCGTCGCGGCCAACCACCGAAGTAGGCGGGGCGGCGCCTGCCGGCGGCTCTCAATTGTCGTTAATTGTCGTGGGCTCGGCCCACCACTTCCAAAGCGAGTAGAGTCGCCGCCATGAAGACACAGATTCGTGGAGTTCTCGTTCTGGCAATGACGTTCGTGGCGGGGTTTGTCGCGAGAGGCGCGCTCACCGGCGAGGACGTCGCCCACGCGCAAGCCAAGCCCCGAGTTTATGAGTTGCGAACCTACACCGCCGTAGACGGAAAGCTCGATGAGCTCCACGGTCGTTTCAGAGAGCACGTTCTCAGGTTCTTCCAAAAGCACGGCATGACCGACGTTGTGAACTTCAAGCCGATTGATGCGCCGCTCTCGCAGACCACGCTGATCTATTTGCTCTCGCACGAGAGCCGCGAAGCGGCTGCGAAGAGCTGGGCAGCGTTTCGCGCCGATCCTGAGTGGAGGAAGGTGTCGGCCGGTGGGCCGCCGTTGACCTCAAAGGTCGAATCCGTCTTTCTCGAGCCGACGGATTACTCGCCGATGAAATAACGCCTGAGGCTGAGGCTGAGTCAGCTACCTTTCGGGCCAGCGACGCTTCAACCGTGTCTCGGGCCCGGACGCCAACTCCTGCGGCGGGTTGTCACGATGCACCGTACGCGTTCGCCGGTGGGGCGGTGATTCTTGCCGCGGTCACATTTGCGATGGCGGACTGCTTCGACTTTGTCATCCTCAGCATCGTGTATCATCCGGGCCGTCGACTGAATGGCGGCGGACTCTTGTTGAACCGTAAACCCGATGTCCACGTCCGCGGGTTACACCAAGGTAGCCAGGGAGGGCGCGTCATGAAGGGTTGTTGGTTCCACGCTGCAGTCAGTCGGTTGGCCGCGATTGCGATGGCGTTAGCCGTCTTGCCGTCGGTTGCCCATGCTCAGGCCACGGCATCGATTACTGGGGTGGTCACCGACGCCTCCGGCGCCGTCCTGCCCGGCGTCACCGTCGAGGCGTCGAGCCCGGCGCTGATCGAAAAGGTCCGGTCGGTGGTCACTGACGGTTCTGGGCAATACCGGCTCGAGCAACTGCGTGGCGGCGTCTACGCCGTCACCTTCACACTGCCCGGGTTCAACACCATCAAGCGAGAGGGCCTCGAACTGGCCGGGTCGTTTGCGGCGTCAGTCAACGCCGAGATGCGGGTGGGCTCCGTCGAGGAGACCGTCACGGTTACGGGCGAGACGCCGATCGTGGATATTCAGAGCACCAACCGTCAGCGGGTGATCAACCAGGAACTGCTGGAAGCGATTCCGACCGGCCGCACGCCCCAAGTGGCGGCGTTCATGATTCCCGGCGTCAATCTCAATAACGTGGACGTCGGCGGCACCAACATCATCAACACCACGGGCGGTTCGATGTCCATCCACGGTGGCAGCGTCGGCGACACCCGGATACTCATCGACGGCATCACCACCGCCAACGCCGAGGGGACGGGGTGGGCGGCCAACATGCTCCCCAACATGAGCAGCACGCAGGAAGTGGCCGTGGACTACTCGTCGGCGAGCGCCGAGAGCATCACGGGCGGACTGCTGATCAACATGATCCCCAAGACCGGCGGCAACCGCTTCGCCGGCTCGCTCTTCGCCACCGCCGTCAACTCCTCGTTCCAGGGCTCGAATAACACCGACGAGCTGCGCATTCGCGGCCTGCGGACGCCCAACAGCCTGAAGCTTCAGTACGACATCAACCCCGGGCTGGGCGGCCCGATTCGGGCCGACAAGCTATGGTTCTACACCTCGGCCCGGTTCACGCGGCAGGCCAACTACATCGGCGGCCTGTTCCAGAACAAGAACGCCTTCGACATCACCAAGTGGGCCTACGAGCCGGACGAGAGCAAGCCGGCCTTCTCCGACGCCACCGAGGAGAGCGTGAACCTGCGCCTGACCTGGCAAGCCACTCAGGCGAACAAGTTCAGCTTCTTTTACGACACACATTGGCGCTGCCAATGTGCGTTCACCGGCACCACCATCGCGCAGGAGGCCGCCCATCTTCTCGAGTACCCCATTCAGGACCTGTTCTCCGTGTCCTACACGGCCGCGCTATCGAGCCGCATCCTTGTCGAGGCCCGTTCCGGCGTCAGGCGTGAGGAGTTTGCGTATACGCCGAACAATCCGGAAGACCCCAATCGGTTGCTGATTCCCGTCATCGAGCAGGGTGGCCTCATCCCGGGCCTCCTCTATCGGGGCCGCGGTCTCGCCAACGCCACTCAGCCCTACCAGCGCACGCTCGGCGTCGTGATTCCCTGGTCGGCGTCGATGTCCTACGTCACCGGCAGTCATTCGGCCAAGTTCGGCGTCTACAACGTCACTGCCAATCGCGACTCAAAGGTGCCCGACAATTTCGACAAGCTGACATATCGGTTCAACAATGGCGTCCCCAACCAGTTGACGCAGCGGGCGACGCCGCTGGACCGGGCGGAGAGGCAGAGGTTCGACCTGGGTCTCTACGCCCAGGACAAGTGGACGCTCAACCGCCTGACGCTCAGTGGCGGGATTCGTTTCGACTTGTTCCAGAGCTACTTCCCCGAGCAGACGCTTGGACCGGCGCCCCTCGTGCCCAATCGGAACGTCACGTTCCCGAAGACCGACATGGCCAACTGGAAGGATCTGGTGCCGCGGATGGGCGCCTCCTACGACGTGTTTGGCAGCGGCCGCACGGCCTTGAAGGTGTCACTCAACAAATACGTGACCGCCCAGGGGCTGCAGGGCACGTATGGCGATACGGCGAATCCGGTGAACCGCCTGGCCAATATCGTCACCCGCACGTGGACCGACGCCGACCGCGATTACGTGGCCGACTGCGACCTGACCAACGTGCTGGCCCAGGACCTGCGCGCGTCGGGCGGAGACTTCTGCGGCGTGGTGTCGGACACGAACTTCGGGCAGCCGACGCTCAGCCTGGCGTACGACCCCGACGCGCTCAACGGCTGGGGCACTCGACCCTTCCAGTGGGAGTTTTCGACCAGCGTGCAGCACCAGCTCGTGCCAAGAGTGTCGGTTGACGTGGGTTACTTTCGCCGCTGGTATGGCAATTTCGGTGTGACCGACAACTTGGCCGTGAGCCCATCGGATTACGGCACCTACGGCATCGCGATTCCGGCCGACCCGCGGCTGCCTGATGGCGGCAGCACGGTGTCCGGCTTCAAGGACATCAATCCGGACAAGGCGGCGCTGGCCCCGAACAACTACTTCACGCTGGCCCGGAATTACGGCAAGCAAATCGATCACTGGAACGGCATGGACCTGACCCTGAATGCGCGAATCCGGGCGGGCATGACGGTGCAGGGCGGGATCAGCACTGGTCGCCGGGTGACCGACAGCTGCGACATCGTCGATGACGTACCCGAGTCGGCGCTACTGACGGGGCCCTATTGCCTGCAGGAGGAGAACTTCCTGACCGACGGCAAGCTGATCTGGACCTACGCCATTCCGAAGATCGGCGTGAGCGTGAGCGGACTGTTCATCAGCCGCCCGGGGCCGGTTGTGTCCGCGAACCGCGTCGTTCCCAACGCCGAAATCGCCCCGTCGCTCGGCCGCAGCCTTTCGAACAATGCCCCCAATGCGACGATCAACATGGTGTACCCGGGCACGCTGTTCGGCGATCGCCGCAATCAGCTCGACCTGCGCTTCACCAAGCCACTGCGCATCGGCGGTACTCGGCTGGGCGTCAATTTCGAACTCTACAACGCCTTCAATACCAACGCGGTGCTGACCGAGAATCCGACCTACAGCAACGCAAGCGTCTCGGGATGGCGCGTCCCCACCAGCATCGTGCCGCCGCGGTTCGTGAAGTTCAGTGTCCAGATGGATTTCTAACAAGAGGGCCGCCGGCGACCGGAGACTGAAGGCGGCGCCAGAGCAATCGCGACGGGATCGGGGCGCGCGTACGGGCCACGGTTGGCGCCCATGTGCAGGTGCGGGAGGTGAAAGCGGGGTCCGGCTACCTCGGCCAGGGCGACTCCCGCGAAGCATGGCGAAACCGCCCGTCGAATTTGCACCAAATTGTCGCGAAGGGGGATACGGGAGGGGGGATTTCGGCTAAAGTCCGCTCAAGAGGACATTTATGGGCCTCGGCCTTTCGCTGCGAGCGTTGGGTTACTCGTTGTGGGGCGTGACTGTGATCCGATACGAGACGAAGGGTGCGTGCGTCGTCGCGCTGGTGGTGTGGGCCTGCTCGGTCGGCCTAGTGGTTCCGCGCGCGGCCGAGCCGCAAGCCGCGTCCGCGCGAGCCCGTGCCCAGGCTCCGGCGGCCGCGCCGGCGCGCGCTCAAGCTGCGCCCGCTGCCGCACCTGCAGCGTCTTCGCCCTCGATAGTGGCCGCGACGGTCAAGGACTATTGCGCTGCCTGCCACAACGAGGGCACCAAGACCGGCGGCCTGGTGCTGACCAACCTCGATCCGGCGAACATTCCGGCCGATGCCGAGGTGTGGGAAAAGGTCATTCGCAAGGTTCGCACCGGGATGATGCCGCCGTTCGGCGTGCGCCACCCGGATCCGACGACGCGCGCCACGTTCGTCTCGCAGCTATCGACCACGCTCGATCGCGCGGCGGCTGCCAAGCCCAATCCCGGACGTCCGGCGCTCTATCGCCTGAATCGCACCGAATACGCCAACGCGATCAGCGACCTGCTCGATCTCGAGGTGGATGCGGTCTCGCTGCTCCCGCCCGACGATTCAGCCTACGGTTTCGACAACGTCGCCGACGTGCTCGGCATCTCGTCCACGCTGATGCAGCAGTACGTGAACGCCGCCGGCAAGGTGGCGTCACTGGCGGTCGGTAGCCCCGACATCAGTCCTGGCTCGCAGGTGTTCAACCTGCGCCAGGACGCGTCGCAGGATCGCCACATCGAGGGTCTGCCGTTCGGCACGGTCGGCGGGTTGCTGGCCCGGCCGGTGATTCAGGTCGAGGGCGACTACACCCTGTCGGCGAAGTTCTTCCGCACCAATCTCGGCGTGATGCGCGGCCTCGAGTACGAGCACTACATGGAGTACTCGGTGGACGGCAAGCGCGTCCACTTGTTCAAGGTCGGAGGCGCCGACGACTGGGCGGCGAACCTGTTGAACAACACGGTGATTGGCGACCAGGTCGACGAGCGATCGCGCGTCAAGGTACGCCTGACGCCTGGCCCGCACGACATCACGGTGGGGTGGCTCGACCGGGGCGCGGTCACGGATCCCTATCGCGTGTCCCCTCCGATCCGCAGCTCGCACGATCCGCGCGATCCGCTTGGCATCCCGCACATGTTGACGTTCACCGTCACCGGCCCGTACAACCCCGGCGGCAGCGGCGACACGCCGAGCCGGCAGCGGATCTTCAGCTGTCGCCCAGCTGCGAACGCGACTCCGCAGGTTGAGGAGGCATGCGCCACCCGCATCCTCTCCGGGCTCGCCCGCCGCGCCTATCGTGGCCAGGCGACCGATGCGGATACGCAGCGGTTGATGACGTTCTACCGCGGGGCGCGCCAGCAAGGTGGATTCGAGGCCGGCGTCGAAGCCGGCGTCCAACGCATCCTGGCCAGTCCGAAGTTCGTCTTCCGAGTGGAGCGCGATCCTCAGACCGTGAAGGTCGGCGAGGCGTACGCGCTCACCGACTACGAGCTGGCCTCGCGGCTGGCCTTCTTCCTCTGGAGCAGCATTCCCGACGATCAACTGCTGCAGGTGGCGAGCCAGGGACGCCTGCGGGCGCCCGGCGTCCTCGAGCGCCAGGTCAGTCGGATGCTGGCTGACCCGAAGGCCGAGCGGCTGAGCACCAATTTTGCGGGCCAGTGGCTGTTCCTGCGCAACCTGAAGACCCAGCAGCCGAACTCGATGGAGTTCCCGGATTTCGACGACAACCTGCGCGCCGGCCTCGAGCACGAGGCGTGGATGTTCTTCGACAGCATCCGGCGCGAGGATCGCAATGTCATGGACCTCATGAACGCCGACTACACGTTCGTCAACGAGCGCGTGGCCAAGCATTACGGCATCCCCGACGTCTACGGCAGCCGCTGGCGGAAGGTGACGCTGACCGACGAGGCGCGGCGCGGTTTGCTGGGCAAGGCGGCGATTCTCACCGTGACCTCGAACGCCGACCGGACGTCGCCGGTGAAGCGCGGCAAGTGGGTGCTGGACAACATCCTCAACGCACCGCCCCCGCCGCCACCGCCGGTGGTACCGCCGTTCCCCGAGGACGCCACGCGCGGCGGCCGGGTGCTGCCGGTGCGTGAACGGCTCGAGGAACACCGCAAGAACCCGGTGTGCGCCAATTGCCACAAGCTGTTCGACCCGATTGGGCTGGCGCTCGAGAACTTCGACGCGACCGGTCAGTGGCGGTCGGTCGAGGGTGGCACCGGGGGTGCGCCGATCGACGCCTCGGGCGAGCTGTCGGACGGCACCAAGGTCGACGGCGTCGTCTCGTTGCGTCGCGCGCTCACCAAGGAGCCGCAGCTGTTCGTGTCCACCGTCGTCGAAAAGCTGATGACCTACGGACTCGGTCGCGGAGTCACGGCACACGACATGCCGACGGTGCGTGCCATCGTCCGGCAGACGGCGGCCTCGGACTACAGGTTCTCGTCGATTGTGATCGGCATCGTCAGAAGCCCGCAGTTCACCATGCGGCTGAAGGCGGTGCCGGCGGCCACCACCGTGGCGGCGCGCTAGGGCTACAGGTTCGGACCCTCTCGGGGAGCGGAAGGCAAAGGAGCGAAAACGTCATGTTCATCACCAAGAAGGGCTTGAGTCGGCGGACGATTCTGCGGGGCATGGGGGCCGGTCTCGCCCTGCCGCTGCTCGATGCGATGGTACCTGCGCTCACGCCGATCGCGTTGTCTGCCGCCAATCCCACACGACGTCTCGGCGTCGTGTTCACCCCGCTGGGCTGGCTGAACGGGCACTGGGTGCCTTCCACGACGGGTGCCAACTTCGAGTACACCCCTATCTTGAAGCCGCTCGAAAGCTTGCGCGAGCACGTGACGCTCGTGACGGGGCTCAACAATCCGTCCGACGGCCACGCCATCAGCGTGTCGGCGTGGTTGAGCGGTGCACTGCCCAAGAAGACCTTCGCCGAGGACGTGTACAGCGGCGAGACGGTGGACCAGGTGGTCGCGAAGAAGATCGGGCAGGAGACGGCGCTCCCGTCGCTCGAGCTCGCCACCGAGGACTTCACCGGCTACATCGGCGGCTGCGACACCCAGTATGCCTGCGCCTACATGAACACGATCTCGTGGTCGTCAGCCACGACGCCGGTGCCGATGGAGATCAACCCGCGGGTCGTGTTCGAACGCCTGTTCGGGCGGCCGGGCACCGTGGACCAGCGCAAACGCCGTATGCAGCGGGACAAGAGCATCCTCGACTCGCTGACCGACGACGTCAGCGACTTGAAGCGCGACCTCGGCGGCAAGGACTCGACCCGCCTCAGCGAGTACCTGGACCACGTGCGCGAGGTCGAACGCCGCATCCAGGTGGCCGAGAAGCGCTCCGAGTCGTCGATCACCGCGGACGCGCCGGTGGGCATCCCGGAGCAGTGGGAAGAGCACGCCCGGCTGCAGTACGAGCTGATGCTGCTGGCGTATGCGTCGGACGCCACCCGCGTCATCACCTTCATGAAGGCGAAGGACGCCAGCATGCTGTCCTACCTGAACCTGGGCATCGCCGAGCCGCACCACGGTATGACCCACAACCTCCAGGTGGAAGGGAACGCCGCCAACCTGGTGAAGATCAACACCTTCCACGTGAGCCTGTTCGCCGAGTTCCTGGAGCGGATGAAGAAGACGCCGGATGGCGACGGGTCGCTGCTGGATCACACGATGCTGCTCTACGGCAGCGGCATGAGCCACGCCCCCGACCATTCGCGGCTGAACCTTCCGACGCTCCTGGTCGGCGGCTCCACGTATGGCCTGAAGGGCAACCGCCACGTGGCGGCGCCGAAGGACACGCCGTTTGCCAACATGCTGTTGACGATTGCGAACAAGTTCGACTGCAATCTCAATGCCTTCGGCACGTTGAGCAAAGGCGAAGTCGAGATCGCGTAGCAAGGATGCGGGCGGTTTCTTGATCGCCCGCGCGTGCGCGCGGCAGTTGTCGCGGCTGGGTGTGGAGGAGATGATGCGAACTCGTCGAATGGCTGGTGCGTGGCTCTGTGCCGCGGCCGTCGTCGCCCTGAGCAGCGGTACGGTACGGGGTGCCGGCGTGCGGATTATCGACGCCGTGAAGAGCGGCAGCACGCAGGCTGTCAGCGCCCTGCTGAAACAGAAGACCGACGTCAACGCCGCGGAGGCCGATGGCACGACGGCGTTGCATCACGCCGCGTACGCCAACAACCTCGAGCTGACGCGGATGTTGCTCCGGGCTGGGGCCAACGCCAACGCCGTGAACCGTTACGGCGTGGGGCCGTTGCGTCTGGCCGTCGAGACCGGCAACGCCGCGGTTGTCGAGGCCCTGCTGAAGGCCGGCGCCGATGCCAACGCCACGTTGCCCAAAGGCGAATCGGTCCTGATGACCGCGGCGCGCACCGGCGATCCCGCCACCGTGAGGCAACTCCTCGTGGCGGGCGCCAAGGTCAACATCGCGGAGGAGACGCAGGGCCAGACGCCCCTGATGTACGCCGCGCTCGAGAACCACGCGGCGGCGGTGAAAGTACTGATTGAAGCCGGTGCCGACGTCAATGCCAAGTCGAAGCCGCTCGAGTGGCCGGAGTTCAAGTTCAACACCGGGGGCATGATCTACACGCTGCAGCCGGTCGGCGGCTGGACGGCCGCGATGTATGCCGCGCGCGAGGGCTCCATCGATGCCGTGCGTGCGCTGGCCGACGCCAAGGCGGATCTGAATCTGGCCGATCCCGATGGCACCACGCCGCTCATCCTGGCTATCGTCAACGCCAAGTTCGATACCGCGGTCGCGCTGCTCGACAAAGGCGCCAACCCGAACGCGGTCGATCAAAACGGCATGTCTGCGCTGTACGCCGCCGTGGACATGCACACGCTGTCGCCGATGATGGGCCGCCCGGCGCCGCCGATGCGCGACTCGATTGGTGCAGTAGAAATGGCGCAGACACTCCTCCGCAAGGGTGCAAACCCCAACCTGCAGCTGAAGAAGCCGATCATCGGCCGCCACACCTCATTCCAGGGCGATGGCCAGCTGGGCGAAGGGACCACCGCGCTGGCGCGCGCGGCCAAGAGCGCAGATGCGATGATGATAAAGGTGCTGCTCGATGGTGGCGCCGACCCGCGGCTGACGCAGAAGGATGGCACCACGGTGGCGATGATCGCCACCAACGCACGCGGCCAGCGGGTCTACGCCGCCGCCGCCTCGGTGGGGACGCCGGCCACGGAGGCCGACGTGCTCGGGGCGCTGACGCTGCTCCTCGCCACGCCGGTCGACGTCAACGCCGCCAACGCCAATGGCCAGACCGCGCTGCACAACGCGGCTGGGCGTGGCTCCGATCCGATCGTCAAGCTGCTGCTCGAAAAGGGCGCCAAGCTGGACGCCAAGGATCGACTGGGCCGGCTACCCATCGACATGGCACGCGGTGCGGCGGGCGGCGGGGGACGCGGACGCGCCAACGCCGGCGCCGGCCAGGTGCACGAGAGCACCACCGCGCTCCTGGCCGAAGCGATGACGAGCCGCGGTATCGCCATACCGCCGCCGCCAGCCCGACAGGCCGCGCCGGAGCCTGAACCGGCGCAGCAGTAGCGATGCGGCCCGCACTCGTGGGGCTCGCCTGCCTCTGGCTCACCGCCGGGGCAGGCGCAGCCGCCTTGTCCGGGCGGCGGCCTGCACAGGCTTCGACAGCAACATCAACAATCTGGAGCGGTGTCTATAGCTCAGCGCAAGCCAAGCGCGGGCTGCTGGAGTACGCCCGTTCGTGTGAGCATTGTCACGGTTCGAACCTGATCGGCAACCCCACGGACGAAGTGCCGTCGCTCGTGGCCGACGGGTTCATGTTCCACTGGAAGGGACGCACGGTCCAGGACCTCTACGCGCGCCTCAGCAAGTCGATGCCGTCGGATGCGCCCGGCAGCCTGGACGCGGGCACGTACCTGGATCTGGTCGCCTACCTGCTCGAAGCCAACGGGTTCCCGTCCGGGCAGCAGGATCTCGATCGCGATCGATTGAGCGCGTTGGTGATCGAGAAGTCCCCGCCTCGGCCATGAACCGGCACCTCCTCCTCGCGTGCATGATCCTCGGAGCGGTCCTCGCAGGCCGATCTGCCGTCGGCGCGGCGGGGAAGACGGTGTGGGACGGCGTGTACGTCTCCGCGCAGGCGGAACGTGGCCAGGATCTCTACGCCCAGTACTGCAGCGCCTGTCACGGAGACTTCCTGGACGGGGACGGTGCCAGCGGGCGCGTCGTCGCGCTGTCCGGCGACGCGTTTGCCGACAACTGGGAATCGGCGAGCCTGAACGATCTCTTCGCCAAGATCGCGAAGACGATGCCGCGCGGCGCTCCGGGGACGCTGAAAAGCGCCGAGACGCTGGACCTGATCGCGTTCGTGCTGCAGTTCAACGGCTATCCGTCCGGCACCACGGCGCTTGCAGAAACGCCCGACCTGGCGCTCGTCGACATCGTCGGCAAGGAAGGGCCCCGTGCCCTTCGCGTGGGATCCGGCGTGCGAACCGTCGGATGCCTGACCCCCGGTACGGGCGACGCGTGGACGCTCACGCGCGCCAGCGCGCCCGTGCGGACCAAGAACCCCACAGTGTCCACCGGGCCCGACGCCGATCGCGCGCGCGGGACACCGCTGGGCTCGAAGACGATCCGGCTGACCAACGCGAAGCTGGATCCGCAGCAGAAGCCCGGCACGAAGGTCGAGGTAAAGGGCGCGCTGTCGGTGGTGGGGGCCGAGGACGGGATCACGGTGATGTCCCTGCAAGTCGTCGCTCCCGCGTGCGAGTGATGACCGGCACGCGCCGAGCACTGGTCGCTGGTGCGATCGCCGCCCTTGCGATATCGGGCTGCGCCACTGAAGAGGCGCCACAGCCGCCACGCCGCTCGCTCGTCTTCTACATCCTGCCGGTTCAGGCTCCGGTGCTGACCGCCACCCTGGCGAAGGCGTTGTCGACCGTGCTGCCCGATGTGGACGTCCGTTTCGTCGATCGCGACCGTGGCGAGTTCGTGACGGCGCTGCAGCAGGGCGACGTCGACGTCACCATTCTTTTCGCGGACGTCGCCTACCTGGCGTTCGTCGGCCAACTGGGCGGCCAGCCATACGACCGGCTCCGCGGCATTGCCACGCTCAACCCCAACCCGCTGTACCTGGTCGTCCGGCGCGGGTCGGCCATCCACAAGCTCGAGGATCTACAGGGCCGGCGCGTGGGTATCGGCCGTGCTGGCGCCAGCACCGCCCTCACCGCGTCAGCCGTCCTCGAGACGCTGGCCCTCCACGTGCAGGCGTCGCACGCAGCGGTCGGCGAGGCGCTGATTGCGCTGTCCGCGGGCGAGCTGGACGCGCTCTTCGTCGGTGGTGTGTCCCCGACGGACCAGATTCGCAGCGCAGTTGGCAAGAACGTCGACGTGCTGTCCTTCTCCCCGGCCACGATTGCCCGACTGCAGCGGCGGAACCCATTCCTGCGCGGCATGGTGATCCCTCGCGATCTCGCCAACGGCGCACCAGGGCTGACGATCGGCCTCGACGGCCTTCTGGTGTGCCGGAGCGGGTTGGACCCCGACATGGTGTACGGCGTCACCAAGGCGTTCTTCCAGGCCCTGCCCGAACTGTCGGCCTTCGATGCGCCGCCGCTGCGCCAGATGAATCCTGAGGATGCGTCGGCCACGCCGATCCCGTTGCACGAAGGCGCCGCCCGGTACTATCGGGAGCAGGGGGCGATGTAGCGCGTGCCGCCGCAGAGTGCGGGAGCCGTGGAGGCGGTGTGATTCGGCTGGAGCGCGTCCTGCTGCGGCGGTGGGCGGTGAGCGCGCTGGCCGCCGTGGCCTGTTCCCTGGTCGTGCTGCTGGTGTGGCTGGGTTGGTTCGCGGTCCGCCAGTGGCAACAGAGTCTGCGGTTGCTGGCCGAGCGCCAGGTTGATGACGCCAGCGAGCGCTTTCTGGTCGAACTGACGCGCGACATGCAGGCCGTCCAGCGCCTCGTGCTGCTGTCTCCGGCGCTCGATGCGTTCACCAGCCGCGAGCCGGGACCGGACCCGACCTACGGGGCCGTCAACCTTGTGGCCAGCGCATTTGCGCGCTACGGGTATCCCGAGGCGTTCTTCCTGTGGACCCGCGAGCGGGGCGGCACGGAGCCGGTGTTCTTCTATCGGCGCGACCGTCCGGTCCCGTGGAACGCGGCCGCCGACCCCGAGCCGTTTCCCGTGATCGTCGACGAGCACGCGTCGGTGGGCTCGACGCTCCTGCGGCGAATCCAGGAGGATGCCACGGAAGGGCGGCGCTTCATCGTCTTCGAGACGCCGTTGGAGGGCACGCCGTACCAGGTGGTCGTGCGCCTGCTCTACCGCGACGTCTTTCGCCAGAATCTGGAGACGGTCATCGGATTCGTGGTGAACCTGGACTGGGCGCGTCAGCACTACTTCCCGGCCCTGCTCGACGAGGCGGTGGTGGCCGATCGGGCGGGCGAGGGCGTGGCGATCGCGATCGCCGACGATCGGGGCCGGCCCGTGGCCGGCGTCGACGCCGGGGTCGGGTCCGGCGCGCCCACCAGTGACCGCACGTTCCCCCTGATGTTCTTCAACCCGGTGATTGCGGCTGCCGATTCGCCCGCCAGGCTGCAGCGGCGCTCGTGGACGATTAGGGCGACAACGCGCGGCGATTCGTCGGTGCTGGCGGCCTTGGCCGACGCGAACCGCATGCGGGCGCTTGGCCTGGTGGCGGCTGCGACTTTGGCCGTCGGCATTGCGCTGAGCGTGCGCGCAGCCCGGACCCGCTTGCGCTTGGCGGAGCTTCGGTCCGATTTCGTCGCCAGCGTGACCCACGAGTTCAAGACGCCGATCGCGACCATCCGTGCGGCCGGCGAAACGCTGGTGGCCGACCGGCTGGACAGCGCTGCGGCGCGGCAGGACTATGCCGGTTACATCGTGCAGGAATCGAGGCGCCTGAACCGCCTGGTGGACAACCTGCTGGCCTTCACACGGGTGACCGATACGCCGGAGGTCAGACCGCCGCTGGAGGCGGTGGTCCTGGCGGACGTGGTGGCGGAGTCGCTCGATCGCTTCGCCGTCCAGCTGGCCGCCGGCGCGTTTCGTGTCGAAGTTGCGGTGGCGCCGACGCCCCCGGTCCAGGGCGATCGGACGGGGCTGGCGCTGATGCTCGACAATCTCGTCGACAATGCCATTCGTCACTCCAGGGGCGAACACCGGATAGCGGTCCGCGCGAAAGACGAGGGTCGCATCGTCGTCCTGGAGGTCAGCGACCGTGGCGGCGGGATTCCGCCGGACGAAGTCCAGCATGTGACCCGGAAGTTCTATCGCGGGCGCTTGGCCGGACACGGCGGCACCGGGCTTGGCTTGGCGATTGCCGCGCGCATCGTGGACGACCACCACGGCACGCTGACGATCCAAAGCGAATCAGGGGTGGGCACCACCGTGCGTATCGCCATTCCCGTTGAGCCGGCGCCGGCAGTGTCGACGCCTCAGCCTCCTGCCCCACCTGCCGCCAGGGACGGCTCGTCGTGAACCCGCGTATTCTCGTCGTCGAGGACGATCAACTCCTGGCCAAGGTCATCTGCGACAACCTGTCGTTCGACGGTTTCGAAGTGACGCGGGCCGCCACCGCGCACGCCGCGGTCAACCTTCTTCGGGAGTTCGGGCCCGATCTCATCGTTCTCGACGTCATGCTGCCCGATCGGTCCGGCTTCGACGTGTTCGAGACGCTGCACCAGGGGGGACGCACGCCCATCATCTTTCTCACGGCTCGCGGAGAGACCGTCGACAGACTGCGTGGCTTGAGGCTGGGCGCCGACGACTACGTCATCAAGCCGTTCGACCTTGCCGAACTCCTCGCTCGCGTGCACGCGGTGTTACGCCGCGCCCGCGGGGTGACTGATCGACTCACCCTGGGCGACGTATCGATCGACTTCAAGAGCCAGACCGCCATGCGCGGGGGACAGGCGCTGCACCTCACCCATCGGGAGTTCGAGCTGCTGCGGTTCCTGGCGGCGCGCGCCGGCCGCGTCGTCCATCGCGGCGAGCTGTTGCGCGGTGTGTGGGGCTATCCCGACGATTCCGCGACGACCCGGTCGGTAGACCATGCCATTGCCCGCCTGCGGCGCAAGATCGAGCCCCAGTCCGATCAACCCCGCTTCATCCACACGGTGCACGGCGACGGTTATTCGCTGACACCGGGAACGCGTGGTGATGACTGATCAGCTCGGACGGAGCGCCCGCCAGGTCGAGATGACGTTCGCCGGACTATTCCTCCTCCTCGAGCGCATAGACCGCCGCCACGAGGGCCTCGGCGTCAGCTGCCGACACCTTCATCCGATAGGCGACGTACTCGGCTGGGGAGAGGCTTGCCCGCTCCATGCCCGCCTCGTCTTCCATCCAGCGCTTCGCCGCCAACACCTGGTTCCGTGCAATCGTCTCTGCCATCTGTGCGTTCCCCCTGCCGGGTCGTTCAGTGAAGGACGGGGGCCCCGATCGGTCGCCGCCGATGTTGCTGATGCACCGCTAATGCTTGCGGAGGTACCCCATCCCGCGGAAATACTTGCGCCGCCGATTATGGACAGGCCTGGACGCGAACAGCGCCTCAACACCATCGTCTGCGCGGAATTCGGCTATTCTCTTCGGGGTTCGAGAGTCTTGGACAGCACGTTTGCCTGATGTTGCTGGGCGCCGGATTGATCGCGCCATGCGTTGCCGCCGCGCGGTTCTTGGTCATCTTCCAGTACGGGGGAGGTTAATTCCTTGAGTAAGCAACATCGCTCGTTCCTTCTTGCTTCGCTCCTTCCAGCATTCCTGCTCGGCAGCGTGTTCGCTGTCGTTCAGGCTCAGAACGCCGGAGCGCCGTCAGTCAGACAGACGCGCTGGTCTGATCCTGCCACCTGGCCGGACGGGAAGGTGCCAGCCGCTGGCGACAAGGTCACCATTGCAAGAGACAAGAATGTGCTCCTCGACGTCAGTCCGCCGTCGCTGGGCAGTCTGACTATCGACGGCAGACTCAGCTTCGCAAACAATGCTGACCTTGAACTGACCACCGAGTGGATCATGTTGCACGGGGAACTGGAAATCGGCACCGAAGCCAGGCCCCATACACGCACGGCGACCATCACCCTCACCAACAACGTCAAAGACGAAGATATAACCGGCACGGGTGGAACGACTGACCGCAGTGACCGCGGGATCATGCTCATGGGCGGAACCCTGAACCTGCACGGCGATCGGCAGAACACCTGGAGCAAGCTGGCCAGGACCGCTGAAGCAGGCAGCAACTCGATTGAAGTCCTGAACGCCGCTGGCTGGCGAGTCGGCGACGAGATTGTCCTCGCGTCCACGGATTTCGATCCCAGGCAGGCAGAGCGCCGAACCATTGCCGCCATCAGGGGGAATTCGATCACGCTCGACAAGAAGCTGGACTTCATGCACTTCGGCAAGATCACCTTCGACGTGGATGAACGTGGCGAAGTCGGCATGCTGACGCGCAATATCCGTATCCAGGCATCGGCCGACGCGGAACAGTCGTTCTACGGCGGGCACGTGATGGCGATGGGCGCGAGCAAGATGTTTGTCGAGGGCGTCGAGTTCCAGCGAATGGGCCAGAACCTGACGCTTGCCCGATATCCGATCCACTGGCATTTGATCGGCGATGCCAAAGGGCAGTACATCAGGAACGCCGCGATCCACGATACCTACAACCGCTGTGTGACCGTGCATGGCACGAATTTCCTGCGCGTGGAGAACAACGTGACCTACAACACCGTGGGTCACTGCTTCTTCCTCGAGGACGGCATCGAGCACGGCAACGAGTACGTTCACAACCTGGCGATCCAGACCAAGTGTCATACGTCCAAGCCGTGCGTCCCGACCAACCTCGCCGCGGCCGGCGAGGGAGCTCGAACGAATGGCCAGGCCTCCAAGGATGTCCTGCTGCCCTCGGACAACACGGCGGCGAGTTTCTGGATCACCAATCCGGACAATACGTACCGCGACAACGTGGCCGCGGGCTCCGACTCGAACGGCTTCTGGATGTCATTGCCGGAGCACCCGAACGGTAAATTCGAAGGCTCGGAGATCAGTGCGAAGACCTGGCCGCGTCGAACGCCATTCCGCGAGTTCAAGGGCAACGTCGCCCACTCGAACTACGACGCGTTCATGTTCGACCGAAACATTGCGCCCAATAACACGTTCGGTGTGACCGGCAGCTCGCATACCGGCCTTGAAAATCCCGCTGACCCGGACAGCAGGGCGCTGGAATCGGTCTTCGAGGATCTCACCGCCTACAAGAACCGCAATGGCGGCATCTGGGGCCGCGGTGAGATGCACGTGTTCAGGAACGTGAAACTGGCCGACAACGCCATGGGCTTTACGCACGCGTCTGGCGCCTTCGGTCGTTATGCCTTTACGTCACAAGTCGTCGACTCGCTGTTCGTGGGCGAGACCGAGAACATCGGCAACCCCACGACTGACGCGGAAAAGGCGTACGGTCGCAGCCTGCCGAAGCGCGACTTGCCGGATTTCCCGATCCGCGGCTACGAGTACTACGACTACCGTCATGACGTGGTGAATACCACCTTCCGGAATTACGAGGACAACGCCACTCGCAAGACGGGAGCGATCTCCAACCTGCTGTTTAGCAGCTTCGGGGTCAGCACCAATAACGCCTTCGAGCGCTTGAAATTCGTCAACGCCAAGCCGGTGTATTTCCCGCCGATGGGGAACAACAGCAAGTGGGCCAGCGACAATGGAGGCAGTACGTCCTATAAGACCGCGGCGTACCGAGACAAGGACGGCTCGCTCGGCGGTGGTCCCAATTCCTACGTGCTCATCCACGACGGCGTCAACGACAGCATCGCCGTCGACGCGGAAGCCTGTGAGCTCAAGCCCACCTGGAACGCTGCGGTGTGCAAGGGCGATGTCGGACGCCTGACTTTTGGCGGCGGCGGCGGCTTCGGCGGCGCTCGTGGTGCCGGTGGCGCCAGAGGCGCGGCTGCGGGTCCTGGCGCACCGGGAGGTCGATTCGGCGCTCCTGCTGGACCTCCTCAGCCGCCAGTCGTACTCAGTCGCAATGGCAAGGAGTTCACCGTAACCGGGGGCACCAACGTACGAGCCGGTACCGAGATCAAGGTGGCAACCGAAAGGCCGTCGGTGCCCCTCACCGTGACGGAACTGGATCGCGGCTCGTGGGTGATCTTCGAGCTCCCGGGATTCACCACTGCAGCCTCGGGTGCGCCGCAGGACAGCCTGGATGCGCTGCGCAACGCCAGCGCCACCTCGTACTACAAGGGGCAGGATTCGCTCTGGGTCAAGGTCGTCTCCAGCGGTGACGCCGGCACCGGCGCCCCTGGTGGTGGAACCAGCGTCCAGGTCAGCCGGTAGACTGGACCCTGCCGCATTGAGCGAGAGCCCCCGGCTTGTGCCCGGGGGCTCTTTTACTTCGTACAGCAATCAGTCAAGTCCGAGCAGACCAGACAACAGAGTTTGCCTGCAGGCATCAGTCCTGTTTTATTCCTTCCATCCTGCAGGTGGTTCACTGAGACCCACATAGCGCGCCTTGTACAGCCACTGGCCGTTCACCTTGACCCAGGTGGCGAACTCCTTGCCCTGCACCGTCATCTTCACCGGATCGCCCCTTTTCTCCGGCCGGTATTCGGTATAGATGACCTGCGAGGTTGCCGTATCGCCATGCACGAAGATCAGTGCATTGTCGACCGTCATGTTGAAGGGGATTCTCTCGCGCGGAGCAGCGGGTGCGGCTCCCGATGCGGGTGCAGCAGCTGGCGCGGGTGCCGCGCCAGCCGCTGGCGCCGGGCGGGCACCGCCACCGTAAGCCGATTGGACCGCTTCCCTGCCCTCGTAACGACGGGTGCCGAGAATCAGCGCGCCGTCTTCGGCGTAGAAACTGGATTCAAGGTCTTTCGTTTCCTTTCCGAAGTTGTAGTAGTAGCGGGTGATCTGATCCAGGATCAACTGGCGGTCGATCAGCGACTGAGCAGTCATTTTCTCTTCTGCAATCGCTGGCGTACCCGTCATCACGATGCAGCACAGCCCCGCTGCAGCCGCCCAAGCCCCCAACTGACGCATCGAAATCATAGTCATGGTCATGTCCCACATTCCTTGTTGATTCTGGTGTTCCGATAGTCGGACACGGGCGCGGTGCCCGGCGATTCGCACTTTATAGACCGGGGCTGCTTTTGAAGCAAATTCTTGCCAGCGGCGGCGATTCCTGGTGACCATGGCCGCGGCTTCGCGACTCGCCTCGCGTGAGGCATCTTTTCATCTTCACGGACGCGTCCCTGTAACGCTGCCGCTGAGAGGCGGTATTCTCTCCGGTAGGGTTACGAACCCACATTGATTATCTCGGGGTGAGCGAATTCATGCGGTCTTTCGGAACTGCAGTGTTCTGTCTTCTCACGGTGTCCATTGCGAGCGTGTTGTTCGCACAGTCTCAGGGCCCGGTGGCGCAGCCAGGCGCCGTCAATATCGAGCCGCCGACGACGGCGGCACTCGGCCTCGAGTGGCGCATTCAGGGCGACGACAACCGCAATGCGTCCGTCGCTGTGGCATGGCGCCGCACCGGCGAGACGGCGTGGCATGATGGCCTGCCGCTGCTTCGATTGCAGGCGGAAGCCGTGCAGCAGGGCGCATCCTTTCATTACGTCGCGCCAAACATGTTTGCGGGCAGCGTGTTCAACCTCGAACCCGACACCTCGTATGACGTTCGGTTGAGGCTGACGGATCCGGACGCACCTGCGGGCAGTCCGCCCGTCGAGCGAACGGTCACGGGCCGCACGAGACCTGTCCCGAAACCCGCGACGGGCGGTGCGGTGTATCACGTGTATCCGCGCGATTACACGGGCGCGAAGCTGGAGCCGAACTTCAACTCCCTCATGGCTGCGTACAACACCGGCGCGAACGGCGCCGATTTCGTCAATTCGTTCCAGCCGCGCGTGAAACCAGGCGATGTCATCCTGGTTCATGCCGGGACGTATCGAGAGGATCGGCGGCGCTACGCAGGACCGAACTCGACGTTGTTCGACGGCACGTTTTATCTCACCGCCGACGGCACGGCGGACAAACCCATCGTCATCAAGAGCGCGGGGGACGGCGAAGTCGTCTTCGATGGCGGCGGGAACGCCGTGTTGTTCGATCTGACAGCGGCCGACTACCATTACGTCGAAGGGATCACGGTCCGCAATACGGATGTCGCGTTTCTACTCGGACGCAAACGCATCATCGGCGCCGTCGGATTCACCCTGAAGAACTCCCGGATTGAAGACATCGGTCGTGGCGTGTTCACCGATTGGGGCGCAGCGCGCGACTTCTACATCGCCGATAACGTTTTCATCGGCCGCAACGATCCGACGCGGCTGATGGGCTGGATTGGACGCACATGGCAGGACCTGCCGGGTTTTCCTCAACCGCTCCTCTCCGAGTACGGCGTGAAGGTTTACGGCTCGGGCCACGTGATCGCCCACAACCGCGTGGAGAACTTTCACGATGGAATCGACCATGCGACATACGGCGATCCCGACGGCTGGCCGGAGAACCCGATCATGCCCGTGTCGACGGACATCGTCGGAAACGATGTCCGCAACGTTGATGACAACTGCATCGAAGCGGACGCTGGCGCGCAGAACTTCCGCATCATCGAAAATCGATGCTTCAATATGGCGCATCGCGCGCTCTCCACGCAGCCCGCTCTGGGTGGGCCGATTTACTTCATCCGAAACATCGTTTACAACGCTCCGGAAGGCGGCGCCCTCAAGATCACGGCGAATTCCACCGGTGTACTCGTCTATAACAACACGTTCCTTTCGGAAGTGCATCAGATGGGACCGGCGTCGAATCTCCACTTCCGGAACAATCTCGTGCTGGCGCAAGGCGCCTGGCCCGAGGTCTTCTCGATCGAGACGTTCACGCCGTGGTCGACTTCGGATTACAACGGATTCTCGGCGTCCGCTGCCGCCGGTTCTTCGTTATTCGCCTGGGCGGCGCCCGTTGACGCTGCGGTCAACTACGATTCCCGAGCAGCGCGCCCGGTTCAGTCGTTCGCCGACTTGAAGACCTACTCGGATCGAACCGGGCAGGATAGGCATAGCCGGATGATCGACTGGTCGATATTTCGCAAAGCCGGACCGCCGGCGAAGGGCGATCCCACGCGGCTGTATCGACCGGAGGACCATGACTTCACGCTGGCGGCCGGATCCGGAGCCATCGATGCGGGGGCGGTTCTGCCCGGCGTCACAGATGGCTTTACCGGCAGGGCACCGGACCTGGGCGCGATCGAATCGGGGCGGGTCGTTCCAGCGTACGGCCCGAGGCCGCTTGCGGATCAACCGTAACGTCGCTACTCTCCGATGCCTGAGAACAGGACCACTCGATCACCGGGAGTGCCTGGCGAAGAAGGCGAAGACCTCCGCCTGATGCGACCCGATTACGGTGCCGTCACCGTGCACCAGCATGATCGGCATCTTGGGGATCTTGTTCAGACCTTCCCGATCGACGGCGAAGGCGGCGGCGCGAGCGCAGCGATGGCAGCCCACCGCTGCGGGTACTTGATCGCCAAGTACAAGGTGCCCGCTCCACCCATCGAGTGTCCCATCAGGTATGTCCGGTCGTCGTCGACCTTGAATTCCTTGCGAATCAGATCGACGACTTCGAGCGTGTCCCTCTCGCTCAGCTCGCGCAGGTTCGGCGGATCGTTCGGGTCACTCAGCAGACCCGGAGGCAAGGCGCCGCGTCGTTCCTGCGGCGGTGGCGCGCCGTACCAGCCGCGCGGGTTGTAGCCCATCGGCGCGAGCAGGATGTAGCCGCCTGCCTCCGCCAAATCGATGGCGTTCGGCCGCATCATCGTCGTGTGCGTGCCGCCGATCCCGTGCAGCGTCACAATCAGCGGCGCTTTGTTGTTCTTCTTCACCTTCGACGAGACAAACAGCGAGTACGGGATGTCCTGATTGGTTTCCGCGAAGTGATGCATCCGGATCTGCACCCGCGGATCGACCGGCTGCGGCCCCCGCCCCCGGCCAGGCGCCTGTGCGGCGGTGCCCGGCGCGGCAGGAACAGCCTGCGCGGGCCCGGCCGCGTGCGCGGCAACTGCGTTCGGTGCGACAGCGGCAATCCGCACGCACGCCCCGACGGCGAGCACGCCGATCAAGGCTTTGAGCGTCATTTTCCCGTCTTCTGACTGTCCCCGTTTCTGTCATCAGCCGTCTGGCATAAGCGGCGGGCGTCAGCGCTGCGGTGGCGAGTGCTTCTGTCGTGTCTCAGCAGGTGACGTGACAGGAACGAGGACGGTTTCCGACGTGACCAGCTACTGCGGGCGCCGGCACACCATCTTTGATGGCGCCATCCCCTCTCCCTCTACTCGCATGCAGAGCGGGCGATAGCGCTCACGCACGTAGTACGCGTTCTCGAAGTCCTCCTGCCGGGGATTTTCCATGCAGTCGTACTCGAACGGATGGCGCGCCGGGCTCTTCTTCCAGGAGCGTTGGATGGTGAAGGGCTGCGCGTAGTACTCCGGATCCTCGATCGTCGTCTCGATGTCGATGCTGCCGCCATCGGCCGACCGCGTGAAGCGTTCGACTGTATGCAGGCGCGGGCTGGTCGGCTGCCCGCGCGCATCGAGTTCGGCGTAGCCGTTGAAGCCCAGCGTGTCGACCACCAGGGTGTTGCCCTCCCAGTGTCCGACCGAGTCCCCGACGTATCCGGGCTCCAGCGCTTGCGGATGCGAGGCGTTCATGCGGATGCGGCGGACCATGCGCGGCATCTCGAACAGGATCGTGGTCTCGCCCGCGGATTCGAGCACGACGATCTTCTCGCGCGGCATCGTCATCGTTGAAACGGCGCCAGGCCGACACGACACCCACGCCGTCTGCATGATCTTGCCCGCCTGCATGGCCGCTGCGTTGCGACCCACGAAGTCCTGACCGGCGCTGGACAGGGGCGCATTGGGCACCATGATCCCGAAGGTCTTCGGCTCCCATACGCCTGCCAGGCGCGGCGCCGGTCCAACGGAATTTGCAGCCGCAGGCCGAGACGAGATCGGCGTCGTCCGCGTCGCCTTCGTTCGCGCAACCGCCACCTGTTCCGCCGGCTCGCCGCGTGCCATGCGATCGGGGCAGACATCGTCTGTAACCCGTGCGGAGGCATCGCGATGGAAGGTGAGCACGGTGTCCCAGCTCTGCGTGTAGTGTTCCGGATCGTCGATGGTGATGCGATCCTCGAGCCGGCCGTCAGGCAACACGCGGAGACGCTCGGTGACTGTTAACTGCTCGGAATGTGGCAAGCCGGACGCATCCATCACGGTCGTGTCGCTTAATCCGGTGGTGCGTATCACGAGACCGCTGGCCTCCCAGTGCCCGACGGGAAAACCCATCGTGAGCGACAGCGGCGGGTCGGCCGTACCGGCTCCCAGATCGACGATGCGGAACCATCGATACCAGCCGTGGATGAACGCGATGCGGCTGGCGTCCGCGCGGATTTCCAGCGGATACGGCATCGTGAGGATGCGGGGCATTCCGGGGCCCGAGCACCAGGTCGTTGGATCGAAAGAGGCATCGCCCTTGGAGAGACGTTGGCGTCGTTCGGTATAGAGCTTCGATGCCGCGGCGGTGAGCGGCGGTGTCTTGCCCTTCGAAGTCAGCAACCCACGCGGTGCCGCGTCGGGCACCCAGACGCCGAGCAGCGCCTCCGGACCCGCAGCCGCTGCGCCAATCTTGCCTGTCGTACCGGAAGCGCCAGCCACAAATGCGGCGACGCAGAGCAGCAGCCCAACGCGGTGCCGGCGCACGATCAGGGCTCCTTCGATGCGGCCGGAGCCGCAGGCGATGGCGGCGCGGGTGCGGCACCGCCGGGTCTTGCGCCAACTCTGGCGGCCACACCTTCGAGTTTCTGCCCATCGGCAAACGTGAGCACGCGCAGAGTGCCGTACGGCTTGCCGTTGCGCGCGGGCGCGAGGTTCATCGTGACCACATCACCCACCTTGACGCTGTTCTTGCGCCAGCCCATGTTGATGTTCAGGCTCGGCGAGCCGATCTCAACGGACCACTGGATCTCTTCGCCGCCCTCGCCATTCACCATCAGCTGGATGTAGGAGTGCGGATTGGTCCACTGGATTTCCTTGACGCTGCCCTTGATTGTGACCTGTTTGCTGTAGTCGAATTCCGTCGTGGAATGATGGGCGTCTACAGCAGTGAAACACGTCGCCAGAATCCATGGCAGCATCGCCCAGGTCCGTACGCCTAATCGCATGCCCCGCCCCCCCTCCAACGCGCCTACCTTACACCAGGAGCGCTTCTGTGAAAAACACCACCTCCAGGATGTCTCTAACGCTGCTCCTCATGGCGGTGTCATCCGCCCTGGTGGCAGCCGATTCGATGCAGGCCATTGCCGACCGAACGCTCATCCGCGAACTCATGGACCGATATGGCATCGTGCATGACTCGGGCACCCCCGAGGAATACGCGAATCTGTTCACGGCCGATGGCGAGATCGCCGTCGCCTCCGGCGGGCCCGCGATCGTCAAGGGCCGGGAGGCGTTAATTGCGCAAGCCCGCCGGGATCACGAGCGTTTCGGCAACGAGCCCGCGGCGAACGGCAAGACGACCTCGATCATGCGGCACCTGATCAGCAACGCGCAGATCACGATCACCGGCGCCGGTGCGGCCACGGGCACCTGCTACGTCACTACGGTGGTGAAGAAAGGTGATGTGGGGCCTTCGATCCTCAGCATCTCCCGTTACACCGACCGCTATGTCAAACAGCGTGGAGAGTGGCGCATCCAGCGGCGAGAGATCACGATTGAATTCGGCAATGGCGCGCTCGGCAAGCAGCTCGGTTTCGGTGGCGGCTGAATCTCTCTGTTCACGTGGAGTTGGCCTGGCTGGGCACTTGCTCGATCGGGAAGGCGTGATTACGATCACTCGTTTCGAACGAACGGTCCATCATCTCCAGAGGTAGACCTATGGCGATATCTCGACCCCGATTGAACTCGCTCGTCGCCATCGTTGTCGGATGCGGACTGGGTGCGGTGAGCCTTGCGAGCCAGTCGGCGCCTGGAAGAACGATCTCTATCACTTCTCGACATTGCTCTTTCGATAGCCGTCGAGACCAAGCGTGGACCCGACGACGCCGCACTGCGTTGTCGTGAGGTCTAGAGGCAACGCCATGCAGGCCATGTTCAGCAGCAAACGAAATCATCCGGTGGTTCCGCAATCGTGCTGACACGACGGCCGATGCTGACGGTGGCCGGCCTGGCGGTGGCCGCCGCGTGGATGGCCGGCGTCGAACCCCGCGCACAGTCGCAGGTGCCGTCGCCCGCAGGGCGACCGAACGTCGTCCTCATCATCACGGATGACGTTGGCTATGGCGATATCGGCAGCTACGGTGCCCCGGACATCAAGACGCCGAACATCGACGGCCTGGCTCGGGGCGGGGTGCGCCTGACCGATTTCTACGCCAACGCCACGCTGTGCAGCCCGACTCGGGCCGGCCTCGTGACGGGTCGGTATCAGCAGCGCTTCGCGATCGAGGCCGCGCTTGGCGGGGTGAGCACGGCGGAAGAACAGGGGCTGCCGGCCAGCGGTCGGTCGCTGCCGCAACTCCTCAAGACCAGCGGGTACGCCACGGCGCTCGTCGGGAAGTGGCACCTGGGCTACAAGCCCGAGTTCAGCCCGAACGCCCATGGCTACGATTACTTCTTCGGTTTCAAGAGCGGCTACATCGACTACTACCAGCACACGGACGGCGCGGGCCTGCCCGACCTCTTCGAGAACGCCGCGCCGGTGCAGCAGGCGGGCTATATGACCGACCTGATCACCACCAAGACGGTGCGCTTCATCGAGCAGAACGCGGGGAAGCCGCTCTTCGCCGAGGTGGCCTACAACGCCGGGCACTGGCCGTACCAGGTGCCAGACAAGCCGTCGGTGGCCATCGGCAACGCCCGCCACCTGATGCCGCACGACGCCACGAGCACGCGTGGTGACTACGTGGCGATGATGGAGCGGGCGGACCAGGGTGTCGGAGAGATTCTGCGGACGCTGGACCGTCTGAACCTGGCCCGCAACACCATCGTGATCTTCACCAACGACAACGGGGGTGAATGGCTGTCGCGCAACGCGCCGCTCTTCAACCGCAAGTGGACTCTCTGGGAGGGCGGCATTCGCGTGCCGGCCATCGTCAGGTGGCCGGGACGCATTCCTGCCGGTCGCGTCTCCCCGCAGGTGGGCATCACCATGGACTTCACGGCTTCAATCCTGGCTGCGGCGGGCGCCGCCGTGCCGCCCGACGCCAGGCTCGAAGGGATGAACATCTTTCCGATCCTCGAGGGACGTGCACCCGTCGTCGAACGAACCCTCTTCTGGCGGACAGCCGCCGGGAACCACAACCAAAAGGCCGTGCGGCGCGGCGACTACAAGCTCCTCATCGACGCCAATCACGAGTTCGTGTTCGACGTACGCCGGGATCTCGGCGAGCGGACGGACCTGGCGGCTCAACGACAGGAGCTGGCCCGGACGCTCCAGCAACAGCTGGCCGCCTGGGAAGCCGATGTGGACGCGGAGGCGCGGGCCAACGGCACGACGTCGTTCAACGCCGGCCGGGGAGGCCGCGCGGGTGGTCGGGGCGGGCCAGGACGAGGCCAGCCATGACCAACAGACGCCAGTTCCTTGAAACGCTGGCAGCGGCCGGTGCGGCATCGCTGGTGCCGTCGTCCGGCGTATTCGGCCAGGGGCGGGCGGCGAAGCTGAATGTCCGCGGCGGCGCGATTGACGTCCACCACCACTTCGTGCCCCCCGGCGGCACCACGAACCGGCCGTGGTCGCCGCAAATGTCGCTCGAACAGATGGACAAGTTCGGCATCGGCGTCGCTATCCTGTCGATGACGCAGAACGGTGAGCTGCTCTACAACGGCACCGAGAAGGGGCGCGCCGCGGTGCGGGCCGGTAACGAGTACGGCGCCAAGTTGATGCAGCAGTACCCGAAGCAGTTCGGCCTGATGGGCGGCATCCCCATGCCCGACCTCGAAGGCTCGCTCAGAGAAGTGGAGTACGCCTACGACACATTGAAGGTCGATGCGATCGGTATCTACACGAACGATAACCAAGGGCGGTGGCCCGGCGACCCGTATTTCGAGCCGCTGTGGCAGGAGCTGAACCGGCGCAACGCCATCGTCTACATGCACCCGCTGGCGCCCCAGTGCTGCAGCGATCTCAAATACGGCGCTGCGGCCAGCATGGTGGAATACGACTTCGACGTCACGCGCGGCGTCGTCAGCCTCGTGGTCAACGGCGTGATTTTCCGTTATCCGAACATCCGGTTCATGACCGTGCATTCGGGCGGCACGGTGCCGATGCTCGCCGGCCGCATGAACGACCGCGTCCCGCGCGGCGCCGAGCAGTACCTGCCAAACGGGCTGTATGCCGAGCTGCGCAAGTGGTATTACGACGTCGCCCACGCAACCTTTCCGTGGCCATACGCTGCCATGAAGGCGTTCATGCCGGAGTCGCAGATCCTCTTCGGGACCGACTACGCGCCTGAACCTATCGAGTCCACGGTTGATCAGCTTCCGGGCCTGAAGCTGCCGCGGGCGTTCGAACAGATGATGCTGCGCGGCAACGCGGAGCGCTTGTTCCCGCGCTTCAAGGTGGCGTAGTCATGGTCGTCGTCCACATCGACCGCGCCAGGCTGCGCGAGCGAGTCCCGAGACTGTGCGAACAACATGGTTGCATTGGACAGCGTGAGAAGACCGAACACTGCAGTTCCGAAAGACCGCTGCTTGTGGCGTCCAACGTCAACTCAAAACCGCTGACTGGCGGGCGGCGTGATCCCGTTGAGCCGGAGGTACACGACCATCTGGCCGTAAATGTCCCACGTGTGGCCGATCACGTAGTACACGACTCGTGCCTTCGTTGACGCACCCATGAAGCGATCGAATCGAGTGGACGCCGCCTGCGCGAGCATGCTCTGGTCGGTCTGCTCCTTCAGCGCTGCGATGCCGAAGTCGAACGAGGCCTCGAGGGTGTGTTTGATCGCGGCGGGCGACGTTTCCTTCATGTCATAGGCCGGGGGCGCCACTGTCGATCCGAGTCGACCCATCTGCACGATGTTCGCCTCGGCGACGTGCAGGAGCTGCTCGCCCCACGTCCGTTCGGGCGGCGTTGCGCGGTACCCGAACTTGTCCTCCGGCATCGCCGCGGCGATCTTCATCATCGTGTCCTTCAACCGCGTCCAGTCCTGAAGCGCGTTGTCCTGAAGCGACACCGATTGGGCGATGGCGAGATGCGGCAACAGCACGGCGAGCGCGACAGGAAGCAGGCTTCTCATGCGCGCATCTTGGATCGCCCGGGCCGGTACGTCCATTCTCCCGGCAGGTTCAAGCGTCCCTCGACGTCGCGCGGCGGCGTGCGGGACCTGCGCAACCACTGGTCCGGACGCCTGGTGGCCGGCCCGCTTCGGATAGAATCGGCCGATTATGGCCACAAAATCCGTTCTGCTCATCGTCGGTGTCCTTGCGCTGAGCTGGTCGCTTTCGGCACAGGACGCGAAACCGATCATCGCCGCTGCCTCGAAGGCCATGGGCGTCGACGGTCTGAAGACCGTTCAGTACTCGGCCACCGGGTCCGATTTCGTGCTCGGCCAGGCGCCGAATCCAAGCGCGCCATGGCCGCGATTCACCAACAAGAGTTACTCGCGTTCAATTGATTTCGAGAAGCCGGCGTCCCGCGTCGATCGGGTTCGCGTTCAGGGCGAGAATCCTCCGCGCGGTGGTGGACAGCAGCCGATTGTCGGTGAGCAGCCTCAGAACCAGACGGTCATCGTCGACGCCACGACGCCCTGGCCGCAGCAACTCGAGATCTGGATGATGCCGCACGGCTTCTTGCGCGCGGCCGCCGCGCGCAGCGCGACGGTGGCGACGAAGTCGGTCGGTGGCAAGAAGTACACGGTGGTCAGCTTCGTCGGCGACAACAAAGCGAGCGTCAACGGCTATATCAACGACAGGAACCTGGTGGAGCGGGTTGAGACGTTGATCGACAACCAGTTCCTTGGCGACATGCCCTTCGAGGCGCTCTACAGCGACTACAAAGAGGTGGATGGCGTGCAGTTCCCGATGCACATCGTCCAGAAGCAGGGCGGCTACCCGATCTTCGATCTGACGCTGACCGATGTGAAGGTGAACGCGCCCGTGGCCATTCAGGCGCCGCAGGGGAGGGGCGGCGCTCCGGCGCAGGCGGCCGCGGCCCCGCCGACGCCGCCAGCGCAATCGGAGAAGGTTGGCGAGGACGTCTACGTGATCACCGGCGGCTACACGGTGATCGCCGTTGGCTTCAAGGATCACGTCACGCTGATCGAGTCGGGCCAGAACGAACCGCGCGGACTCGCGGTGATTGCTGAAACGAAGCGACTGTTTCCAAGCAAGCCAATCAAGTACGTGGTGAACACCCACAGCCACATCGATCATTCAGGTGGGTTGCGCGCGTTCGTCGCCGAAGGGTCGACGATCATCACGCACCAAGTGAACAAGGCTTACCTGGAAAAGGTGCTCTCTCAGCCGCATACGCTCAATCCGGACGCGGCGCAGCAGGCGAAGAAGAAGCCGGTTGTCGACGGCATGGGCGAGAAGCGCGTGCTCACCGACGGGACGCACACGATCGAGCTGTATCACCTGCAGAACTTCAACCATCACGATGGAATGATCGTCGCCTACCTGCCGAAGGAGAAGATTCTGCTCGAGGCGGACGGCTACAACCCGGGCGCAGCCAATGCCACACCTCCGAATCCACCGAGCCCCTACACATTGAGCCTGGTCGACAACGTCCAGCGGCTGAAGCTCGATGTGCAGCGGGTAGTGCCCGTGCACTACCCGGCCGACAACCGGGTGGTGACGATGGCAGAGCTCACGAAGTGGGTGGGACGGAACAGTGCGAACTGACGCTTGTCTAGTACGACTTTGTCACATCATCGGATTCCCGAAGGAATCCGTGAGTGATCTGAATTGAGGACATTGTACGTTTCGCTGATTGCCGGTACGCTGCGCCCCAGTGCTCGATCGAGGCGCGTGGT